>Ga0307435_1000706_pt1 | contig 14709 bp, 7 predicted proteins | sample SalMarWE160470MG_FD_202164 | JGI IMG/M metagenome (GOLD analysis project Ga0307435, IMG submission 202164) | Salt marsh sediment microbial communities from the Plum Island Ecosystem LTER, Massachusetts, United States - WE1604-70 | ecosystem: Environmental > Aquatic > Marine > Intertidal zone >... | reverse complement strand
AAATATCGGATTGAACAAGTGGAAAAAACTATATCAGATGTTCAATTGCTAATTGAGAATAAGAGATTACGTTCAGCAATTAACAGAATTTATTATGGAATGTTTTATTCACTTTTAGCATTAGGATTAGCAAATCAATTTGAGACATCAAAACATGCTTTATTTATTGGTTGGTTTAATAGAAAGTTTATACACGGAGGTTTAATAGATTTAAAATTCGGGAAAATTATCAACAAAGCATTTAACAGAAGGACTAAAGGAGATTATGATACATATGTTGAATTTGATAAAGATATTGTAATTGAGATGTTTGGAGAAATGCAAGAATTTATATCAGAAATTAAATCATACTTAAAAATTAATTAACAACAGCCTGCCTACAACATGGCATCAAAAACAAGCTGGGGAAAAGTGGTAAAATGAAAGTTTTTGTATATATTTAAACTCACTAGTGTCCGGTTATAAGTCAAACAATGTCAATTGTTTATATTGTTCTTTGTTTTTATTTTTGTATTCTTCTTTCGTAAATAATTGATTTATTGGAACTTTTTCAAACAAACTAATATTAAAATTTGTAGAATTGTGTAGAGTCCTTGTTCTAAATTCAATCTCTTTCTTATTATTGCTACAAGTAAATACATGCACACCGCTATCCATATTTGAGTATATACTGCATTAAAGCTTGTTCCGTAAAATTTTTTAATACGTAAATGTAGTTTTATCCATAAAAAAATAATTCGATTTTCCATCTTTCTTTATAAAGCTGAGCAATGATTTCAGAGTTATAAATAAAATTGTTTGTCAAAAATATTAATACCCTGTTTTGTTCCTTATCATAATATTTGATCCGCCTAAGTTTCTCTGGATACTTCTTTGAAGAATAAGAACCGGTCAAAACAATAATCTGATCGCATATAAATCCTTTTGCTTTATCCACTTTCTTAGAATAAAGCCGCCTAAACTTAAAGTTGCTTTTTTCTCTAATAATGAAGTATCCTAAGGCTTGATGAATGCAATATAACCTTCCAAAATCCAAGTAACCTCGATCCATCACATAAATAGAACCAGGTTCAATAAATATTAAATCCAGAATATTAACATCATGCATCTTTCCATCGGTTATTTTAATGAATGTCGGCATTGAACCTCTTAAATCCATTAATGTATGCATTTTTACAGCTGCTTTTTTCTTACGAAACTTTGCCCGCGGAAATAGTGATAAACATAGATTAATGGTACTACTGTCTAATGCATAAGCAATCTCGTTTATTTCAACAGAAAAATCATTATCGTCTTTATACAAATGACGTGCTTCAATAATTAATTTTTGAGCAAATTCTGCATATATCCTCCAATCTCTACTTTCATTTGCATCTGCCAAAGTAGATTTAGAAACTTGACTTTTTACTCCACAATGGTAAAGCTTACTTGAAATAGCATTTAAACAGGATTCAATATCCCGTAAACTTTCACGAAATGTTAATTGTGCAAAGCTCATTACTATGAATTGCTCCCAGCAAGTAAAAGTTTTTACACGGTAATTGCCATTATACTTCTCAACACATTTATCAAACTCATATTTGGAGACAAAATCTAAAATTTGAGATAAAACAGTTTTCCCTGAATACATCGATTTTTTTAACAAAAATCATAAGAAAAACCGTTCAAGATTTCAAATCGAAAAATATTTCAAAGAACCTCAATCACTTATATATTCAATTATTCACAATTCTTATATCTTTGTTAACCGGACACTAGTGTTTCTCATTTTAAATTCAATCTCTGGCAATGCTGCTGCGATCCAGCGATACCTTTCTTTTGAGTTCTTTCAAAGCTTTACTTTATTTAAGTATTTTCCTATCTGTGAATTCAGATTTTCAATACAATTTGTTGTAGCAAAGCTTCTTGAAAAATCCAAATTCAGGCCTAGGCGGTGCAAGGTTAATATATCCTCCAGACCTTCTTCAAGTGATCTGGCTGCCGATATATTGATCTTCTCCAGATCCCGGCTGATATCTTTCAGTGATTCCATGGCTTGCATATGACTTTCTTTGCTTATGGCCTGTTGATATTTGCGTTTAACAGCCGAATGGTCTTTCTCAGGAATATATTTGAGTATGTTTTCCTGTTTGTGCCACTGGCAGCGTTGTACGACCGCTTTATCACCAAAACTTTCTTCTATGGCCTTGCGTATCCCTTTACTTCCATCGATAACACACAGTAAGCCTTCTTCCCAGGTCAAGCCTCTTTCTTTCAGGTTACAAAGCATATCTTTTATGGGTTCAGAATTTTCCGTTGCAGCCTGAACGAACCCTAATGGGATTTTTTCACCTTGAAGTGTTACACCCATACATATAATAATCTGTTCTTTGGATAAATATTTCCCGTCAATAAATAATGCTATTACCTGTAAATGATTTAGACTTCTGTTTTCAAATTCCTTGAGCTTCTCTTCGGTACGATCTGTAAAAGATCGGGATATAGAGCTTTTGCTCATACCAAAACCTTCTCCAAGATGATCAATTACTTTGGCATAATCACGCATGCTTAGTCCCAATTGAACCCCCTTGATTAGTTGTTCTGTTGGCTCCGGTAACTGTTTTAGATCTTCATACCGGTGAAGCATCGTGTTTTTGTCTTTTTCTTTATCGTATAACCTGGGTACTTCGATCTTGAGCTTCTGGTCTCCAATGCGCACGCTGCCGGGATTAAATCCCCATCGACTATAACGCCCATCATATGGCTTTTCTCTACTATAGCGATTTCCGGCTTTCTGTTTTACTTCTTCCTCCAATAGCTCATTAATCATAATCTGACAAATGCTTAAATGATTCTGTAACAATGAGATCTTAAGTTCTACCGATTGTTCTTGTAACCATGTTAAATTCTTACGGTTTAATTGCTTATTTTTACTGTTAGGTTCCATGTTAATTTGATTTTGGTTAATCATAAATTTAACATTTTTAGGAACCTCCCGGAAGAATCAGCTCTTTAATTGCTGATTCTTCCTATTTAAATTTCAACTAAATTTGGGACAACATCAATTTAAAATAAAATTATATTTTTTTAACTAAATGATTATTTTTTACAAAGTATTTTATAAATTAGGGGCGCATAAATTTTAATTAATCATTTTATAAAAATTTATAATAGAATTGATTAGAACGAATAAATTAAGCAGATAGTTTTCAAAAAATATGAAAAACTTGAATTAATATTTTAAATTTTAATTCCTTTATATATGAAAAAAGTTAAAAACATGCAGCTTATATGCCATCAATTCATCATTATATTTTTAGCGATATTTGTTCTTTATGGCTGCGAAGATCCACATGAAAGGTTCAAAACACCAGGATGGCTTAAGGGTGATAATATTAATACTTTAATAGAAAAAGGTAATTGCAACCATTTTCTTGCCCTTATGGATAAGGCCGATTATAGAACCTCGATTGAAAACCAACTTTTTACGTTATTTGTTCCAAATGACAGCGCTTTTGAGGCGTATATGGAAGAACGCGGCATTGATTCAATTGGGGACTTAAGTGAAACTGAAGCTAAAGAATTATTCGGCTTGCATATTTTAATCAATCCCCGGTCACGTAACCAATTACTATATGAATATTCATGGGGGCAATTAGAAACTCCCGAAGGCGAATATGGCAGCTTATTCTTACGAAAGCGGACATATTCAGTTCCCAAGGAATACTTAGAAGTAGCCCGTTATTATCCTACATTTAAAGGAGATACTTTAAGAATTTATACTAACAATACATTTATACCATTTTTTACAACAGAATATTTTCATGATTATTATGGTGATACTGAAGGATCGGATTATTTGTTTATGTATCCCGGCAGTAAATGGGGCGGCACCCAGTGGAATGATGCCATGGTTACCGAAGCTGAAGTCAGGACATCCAGTGGTTTTATTTATTACATAGACAGGGTTGTTAAACCCATCCCTACTATCGATAAATATTTACATGATCACCAGGATTCATTTGGTATATTTTATGATTTAGCACAGCGGTTTGCAAGATATAATGTAGCGGGGGTCAATAAAGATAAAGAAAGAATTTACAATAAATCCTATAGCCAAATTATTGATTTTGCAAATGAATACGGGCCGGACGCGGGAGGTACTGAAGGCACATGGTTATATATGTTTACAGCCTATGTCCCTTACGACAATGTATTTCAGGATTATTTAGACAATACAGTTTTAAAATATTATCCTGCAATTGACAGTGTACCTGAATTATATTGGGTATATCTTCTACAATCACATTTAAAAGACAGGCTTGATCTTATATCCCGTATAGAAAGAGGCTTTAAAAACTTTTATGGTGATATAATAGAAGTTGACATTTCGAAAGATTTTGCTACCGGACAAATGTGTAGTAATGGCGTTTTATACGCAATGAACAGGGTACTTGAACCGAATGTTTTCACCTGTGTACCGGGTCCGATACTATACAATATAAATTATTCCACTTTATTATATGCTATTAATTCCGCAGGTTTGCTTAATGCACTTTCAAATACAGATAAGGTTGTTACACTCTTTGCACCTGCAAATGACCAATTAAGCCAATATGGAATAATTTCCAGCAAACAAGAGGACGGCTCCGTAATTATTATGAGAAAAGGTACCGATGGTATTTTCAGGGAACTGGATGAAGAGGATATATATTATTTTGTACAAGATCATTTTTGTTATGGAAAATATGATGATTTAAGTGGTGAGGGCTTTATAAGAATGGCCTCCGGCAACCATATATACTATAATAATAATTTAATTTATGGAGGAGGTAATTTTATCAGCGGAGATTATAATAATATAGATGAAAAAATAGAAAACGATAAAAACGGCATACTTTATAATATTGATAATGTAATTAAAAAACCTGGTAATATTGCCCAGTTATTATTGGATGATCCTGATTACTCAAGTTTCACTGATTTATTATTTGAAGCCGGGTTAATTGATAGTCTTCAAGACAAATACGAAACAAATATAAAAACTCCGAGAATTGTTTTCTCCTCAGAAACAGATCAATGGACAGTTTTTGCACCTGACAATCAAGCAATTTCTGAAGCTGAAACGGCTGGATTAATTCCATCGGATATTGATTCATTAAGAAATTTTCTTCAATATCATTTTATAAGAGAATATTGTATATTTGATGATGGTTTGGTATCCGGAACATTTCCTACACAACGTTATACTATTGAGGAAGACAATATAATATATTCAAATTTAACTATTGTTAATAGTCTAAAAAACCTTCAGGTTCAGGATAATTCAGGTCAAATAATTTCTTTATTACATGCAAATGCCAATAATTTGGCAGAATATGCCGTAGTACATAAAATTAACAAATGTTTAAAATACGAATAATAAACTTTATGAATTATTTTATATTATAACTGTTTATTCTAAAACCATTAGCTTAATATGAAAGACAAAAACCTTCAAATTATAATTATCGGAATACTGATGCTTATTTCATGCAGTACAAACGCACAGGTTTTTCTTGTAAATGGGCACATCTCCGATGAAGATGATAACCAACCATTAATAGGAGTGAATGTAGTTGAAGTTGATAAAAATGGCAGATACTTAAATGGAACAACCACAGATTATAATGGTAATTACATTATTAAGTTAAGTTCTGCCAATGCACAAGTTCAAGTTTCAATGATCGGGTACGAAAAACAAGTAGTAGATATAAATAGTCGTACCCGGATTGATTTAATACTCAAGCCGAAATCTACATTGATGGATGAAGTTACAATAACAGGGAAAAAAATGGGAAATGATGGTGTAGTTCCCATTCGTGACCGGGCTATTGCTGTTTCACGTATTGAACTTAAAGAATTGCATTCAAGCATGACAACAACAGTAGAAGAAATGTTACAAGGTAGGCTAGGTAATGTTGATATAACATCAGTTTCGGGAGATCCGGGGGCTGGATTAAATATTCGAATTCGAGGAACCGCAACACTCAATGCACGCAACAACCCTTTGATAGTAGTCAATGGTATTCCTTATGATACTCAAATGGATGATTTTGATTTAGCCGGCGCTGATATAGAAAAATTCGGTAACCTTATTGATGTGGCGCCTGAAGATATTGAATCTATTGAAGTATTGAAAGACGCCGGTTCATCTGCCATCTGGGGTTCCAGGGCATCAAACGGCGTTTTGATGATTAAAACCAAAAGAGGTATTAAATCTAAACCTATTTTTGAGTATACCGCAAAAATCACTTTGGCCCATGAACCCGATGCAATTCCTATGCTTGATGGTGGCGGTTACGCCATGCTTATTGCAGAAAGCCACTATAACTTGGAATCCAGGAACAATTTTTTTCAAACAGATTCAAGAGCCCGAGAAATTGCATTTGACAAAAACTGGGAAGAATATTATAATTATGCTCAAAATACCAATTGGATCAAAGAAATTACCAGGGATGCATTAACTCATCAACATAATTTTTCTGTTAATGGCGGAGGTGAAAAATCCAGGTATAGCATATCTATGGGATACCAGGATGAAAATGGGACAACCATAAATACCGATTTGAAAAAATTAAACATAAGAACGGCATTTGATTATGACCTGTCTTCGAAACTTAAATTCAATAGTGATGTATTATTTACAAGATGGGATCAGGATGCGAATTATGATTTTGAAGATGATTATTTTAAATTCGATAAATCATTACGGACAATGGCGTACCGAAAAATGCCAAACCTGTCAGTTTATGTAAGAGATACAAGCAATGTAGTCTACGATGAATTTTTCACGCCGACAACTACTTTACAGGGAAATGCTAATGATATAGTCAATCCGGTTGCATTTGCTACTTTAGCGAAGCACAAAAGAATAAGGGATGATTTAAGAGCAGGTTTCACTGTTTTATATGAAATAATTCCTTCTTTAACATTTCAATCATCAGTTACTCTCGATATGTTTGATAATAAAATTGAAAAATTTTTACCATATAATGCTGTCGGATATAATTATGATGACGATATCACAAATAAAGCAACTGACGAGTATAAAAAGAAAACATCGCTATTTAATTTCACAAAAATTATTTATAAACCGGTTATATCTGAAAATCACGACTTAATTTTACTTGGGCAATTTGACGCTGAAGCTACAATGACACGCGGATTTCGTGTAACCACAAGCCGGTCTTCATCACCTTTCGAACAAACAACCATCAATAATTCCATTACCGGGATGGAAGCATTATTCTCAGAATATCATTCGCTCGGATATTTTTTAGGCGCTAATTATAAATTTAAAGATAAATATATCATATCACTTGGATCAAAATTAGAAGGGAATTCAAAATACAGCCGTGAGTCCAGGTGGAATTTATTTCCATCAGCCTCTGTTGCCTGGCGAATATCTGAAGAATGGCCGCTTAAAAATAGTAAATTTATTGATGACTTTAGATTAAGAGGAAGCTGGGGTAAATCAGGTAATAATCCTGAAGATAATTACCTTTATTTTAGTACATATGGGGCAGGATCAGACCTTGCTTACCTGAATATGCCAGGAGTTGAGCCCAATGGTATTGAATTAACGGCTTTAAGGCCCGAAATTATTGAACAAATCAATGTCGGTTTATCTTTTGCAGCGATTAAATACCGGTTAAATATTGAGTTTGACGTGTACGATAAAACTACCCACGATTTATTTATGAAAAAGGAAGATACGAGAATACCCTCACAGTCTGGATTTGAAAATATGGCAAGAAATGAAGGACAGCTTAAAAATAAAGGATTTGAATTTTCTGTTGATTATGTAATACTTGATAGACGCGATTTTAAATTTAGTGCTAACTTCAACATTGCACACAATCAAAATATTGTAATTAGCTGGCCGGAGAATGTCAGCCAGGTTTATGGAAACATGCTGGAAAACGGTAATTATAGACAAATCATTGTCCCGGGCTATGCGATAGGAGGATTTTTCGGATATAATTATCTGGGCGCTTACCCAACTATAGAGAGCACGTATGTTCGGGATGAAAACGGCAATTATATTTACGCAGTAGGAGAAACAACACCCATGCGAATGATTCACGGAGGTTCAAGCGCTTATGTTTATCAACCCGGAGACGCTCACTACCAGGATGTGAACTATGATGGAAAAATTGATGAGCTTGACATTATTTATTTGGGTGATACAAATCCGGAATTGACAGGAGGATTAGGCCCTCGTATACAAATAAAAAATTTTGTTTTAAATGCGTTCCTTTATTTCAGACTTGGAAATGAAATCATAAACCAAACCCGTATGGATACAGAAAAAATGTACAATCACGATAATCAAAGTACTGCAACAAACTCGAGGTGGAGATCAGAAGGTGATACAACAGATATGCCCAGGGCATTATACAATGAAGGATTTAACTGGCTTGGATCCAGCCGGTTTGTTGAAGATGGATCATTTTTGCGTTTGAAGACTATCTCATTAACTTATGAGTTGCCAAAAAAACTGGTTGAAAGATTAAAACTCTCAAACATGAAAATTTATATTACCGGTTATAATTTACGTACCTGGACAAATTATTCCGGTCAGGACCCGGAAGTCGGACTTCCATCCCGACCCGATCAATTACCAAAAGATTACAGCCGTACTCCGCCAAGTATTAGATATACTCTTGGTTTGAATATTGCATTTTAATCATATTTAGAACTTAAAAAATGAAAATTATGAATATAAAAATCAGTAATAAATATATAATTAAATCCATAGTTATTTTAGTTTTTGTTGCATTACCTGGTTGTAATGCATGGCTTGATATTGAACCTGAAAATGATTTGATAAAACAGGAATTCTGGAATACCAAAGAAGATGTAGAATCTTGTATGGCCGCAGCATACGATGCCTTTAGAGGAACTGTCATGAAATCTCTTATTTTCGGAGAGTTACGGGGGGACATGGTAAATATTGCCACACGAGCTGAATTTAGCGGTTATAACCGTATTGCCAATAGTGACATCACGTCTACAAACGGGGATGTAAAATGGAGCGAATATTACAAAGCCATAAACCTTGCAAATACAGTAATGTATTACGCGCCTATTGTGAAAGAAAAAGATAATTCTTTTTCCCAAAGTTTGATAAATTTCATGGATGCAGAAATGCTTTTTCTCAGATCATTAAGTTATTTTTACCTGGTAAGGTTATGGAAAGACGTTCCTCTCGTTCTTAGGGCTTCTGTTTCTGACACGGTTGATATTTATCTGCCTAAAAGTCCTGAGAATGTTGTTTTAAATCAGATAGTTAATGATTTAAAAAAGGCCAGTGGAATAGCTTATACTACTGAATTCATATCGGAACCAACATTTTATAAAGGACGGGCAAATAAATATTCTATTCAAGCCTTGTTGGCCGATGTACTGTTATGGAGCGAAAGATACGATGAAGCTATCGTATATTGCGACTCCATAATAAATACAGGAATGTTCGGTTTAGAACCAAATAGTAGCTGGTTTAGCTTATATTATCCGGGCAATTCCATGATTGAAAGTATTTTTGAAATTCAATTTGATGATAACCTGGAAAAGCAGGAGAATCCTATTTATACCTCGCTTCTTGGTGCAATGAATCCAACTACCAAATTAAAAGGTATTTATGAAAGAACTGATATCCGATTATGCGGAAGTATAGGACCTACTCAAAAGTATGAGGGTTTAAATGAAACCTTACCAAGAAATGCTAATCAGCGGGATGCAAATTATATATATTACCGGTATGCAGATGTACTTTTAATTAAGGCTGAAGCGTTAGCAGGAATCGGGAATCTTACAGATGCAAATTACCTTGTAAGACAAGTTGCTGAAAGAGCCGGTCAAACTCATATTATCCAATTAACATACGATGGATTTATGACCTCTTTAATGAATGAACGCGCCCGGGAATTTGCAGTTGAAGGAAAGAGATGGTTTGATTTACTCAGGTGGGCCAAAAAAGAAAAATTTGATAGAAAAGAAATTATAATGGATGTTATTCTTTCAAGAGCATCTAATGCTCAACAGCGTGCAATATTAAAATCAAAAATAACTGATACATTAAGTTATTATTTACCAATTCATCAGGATGAAATACTATATAATAATCAACTTAAACAAAATCCTTATTATGAGAGATAAAAAGAGGATTATTCTTAAATTTATATTTATTTTACAATAAAACACTATTTTATGAGCTTACAACAAAAAATAGAGAGAAAACCAAAAAAATTCTTGTTTGGTTTTCTTGTATCCTGTTTATTAATTATGATTGCAGGTTGCGAAGATAAGATAGATGAATGGAAACCGAAATCAGAAAACCAGGTAATAACTGAATACGTAGCTGCTAATTCTGACCAATTCTCTGAATTTTACGGTATATTAGAAACAACAGGTATTAAAAACCTGTTACGTGTTAGAGGACCATTTACTTTACTACTGCCTACTAATACAGCCATGGAAGAATTTTATAAAACTAAAAATGTAAGTTCTTATAACGAACTTGATTCCACTTACTTAAAAGATTTAGTTTATAATCATCTATTTCCTATTGAGATTGCAACCAGTAGTATCGGATTCGGAGCTTTACCCGAAAAAAACGCTTTAGGGGATTATATTACATCAGAATTCTCAGGATCTGATATTATTCTTAATAAAAAAGCTAAAATTATAAAAAGAGATGTTAAAACTTCTAATGGTTATGTGCAGCATATTGATAAAGTATTAGATTTGGTTACAGATAATATTTTTGATGTACTTGCAGCTACTCCGGGATATTCAATTTTTCTGGAGGGATTGGAACAAACAAAAATAAAGGATACATTAAAAACCATTTCATTCCCCTACGGAGATATTGAAGTGCGTGCATATTTTACCATATTAGCCGTACCGGATACTTTGTATAATCGTTACGGGATTAATAATATTAATGATCTTATTAATAAATATTCAACTGGCGGTGATTTAACCGATCCTGATAATGGATTCTATAGATATATGGAATATCACTGTTTGTCTGAGACATATTATTTATCCGATTTTAGCGGAGTAAAGGTTTATCCTGTCATTTCCTTTAATAGTTATCTTAATATCGATGTAAGAAAAGAATATAAAATAAATGAAGAAGCTGATACTTTTACAACTTTTTATTTAGAATTATCGAATATACCTGCTAAAAATGGTACAATTCATACGGTAAACTCTCTTCTTCCTTATGTTGAAGCCAAGCCGGCGACGGTAATTTTTGAAACTACAGATTATTTTGATCTCAAACGATTAGCTTGCTATGGAAAATACTATAGAAGATTTTACGATGGTCAAAATACGTTTGAAGGAATTAAATGGGAGGGTGATTATCTGATGTATTATTATAAGCAAGGTCAAAATCTTGTAAACGATGATGGCTTATCCACAATGGGATATTTTTGGATAGAATTGACGACTCCTAAAATTATGAAAGGGAAATATAAATTTTCTTCATTCTGGTTTGGAGGTTTTGGAACAGAAAACGCATCTTTTGAATGGTACCTCGATGGGGCTCCATTGGGTGTTGTGACACGTTTTTCTCAAGGAGTATGGGGTGGTTCGCCTGTAAATATTGCAGAAGTTGAATTTACTGAAACAAAACAACATACTGTTAAAATAGTTACCATAATACCTGGCGCTATTTGGTGGGATAGATTGATATTTACACCTATTTAATTAAAAATAAAACATAGAAGTATGTGTAATAAATGTAACTAATTTATACTTACATATTTAATAAGAATTGACTTAACTCCTTAAATAAAAGTGAAATGACAAAAGCTAATAAACAAATACTTTTTATCCGGTTCCTGTTATTCTTTCTCTTTCTTGGAATTTCAATAGCCAATAGCCAGCAAGTGCATGACACGCTTCATGGTATTATTCTCGAATCAGGTTCGGGAATCCCTTTGAAACAAGCAATAGTTTCACTATCCTCAACCGGAGAATATACAAGTACCGACGAAAATGGCGCCTTTACTATTCTGTTACCTGGTAAAAATGAAAGGCTTATAGTTAATTTTCCGGGATACCATACTAGCTCGTTTATTGCTAAAGATAAAAAAGTAAATATTATTTACGTTACAAAATTAGTTTATAAGTCAGATGAAGAAACCTATTTAAATCCGATTGAAGAAAATGTAATCAGGAGTTCAACAAGTGCGGTATCCGTTATACCAAAAAAAGAATTTGATAAAACCAGCGCCGCTACATTTGATCAGGCAATGAAAGGTAAAGTTGCCGGCATGAATGTGATTGAGCATTCGGGTATGCCCGGGCATAATACATGGATAAATATTCGTGGTTTATCCTCTATTTATGCTAAAAATGAACCCATTGTTTTCGTAGATGGAATGATTCATGAAACAAGATATTCAATTAATTCACTTATAGATGGATATATGTTAAATAATATGGAATTAATTGATTTAGATGATATTGTAGATGTATCAGTAATAAAAACAGGAGAATCTCATCTTGGTTCTGCCGGTTCAAATGGAATTATTTATGTCAACACCGAACAAAGTAAAGAAACCAGTACCGCTATTTACTTTAATTCATCAGGAGGATTATCATTAGCGCCTTCAAAGCTTGAAGTAATGGATGCAGGGCAATACAAAAACTACTTTACTGATATGCTTACGAGCCAGGGATATTCATCAGATCAGATTAATACGATGTACCCCTGGTTAAATGGAGGGCCTGAATCATCTCCGGAATATTACAGGTACAATAATAATACCGACTGGCAGAAAGAAAATTTTAAAATGTCAGCTTTACAAAAATATCATTTATTTATTAAAGGCGGAGATGATATTGCTACTTATAATATTTCTACCGGCTATTTAAGACAGGGAGGCCCTTACGATAATTGGCGTTATTCGAGATACAATTTAAGATTAAATGGCAGGATTAATATCACAAATAAATTTTCAGTTATTCCAAATAGTAAACTGTCTTTATCGGATATTCATTTGTCAAATATGGGCCCATATACTAATACAAATCCGGTTTTGGCAGGTTTACGAAATCCTCCTCTTGCAGCGCCTTATGAAAAAACAATTTATGGAACAGAGTTAGCTCATTTTGATGATGTTAGTGTATTTAACGAAAGCAATCCATCGGCAATTATTGAAAACTCTTTAGGATCAGGACGAGATGTGCATTTAGTAACTTCAGTTAAAGCTTTATTTAAATTAAGTTCTAAACTGTCAGTTTCAAATCTTACAGGGATTAGTTTTAACAATGACCGGGAAAGTATATTTATACCCGGACTTGGCATTGTTCATACAGGTATTATAAGAAATAGTCCTCGTGATATGGTTACTGAATTTAGATCAACGCAAAATTTTACTACCATCAATTATAAAAATATTTTCAAAAATATTCATTTAGTAGGTATTAATGCAGGATTTCGGTATATGAGTAACACATATAAAAATAACATCGCAGTTGATTATAATACGCCAACAGACGATTTCAGGAGTTTAGGTCTTGGTTCCGGGTATGAATACTTACGAATATCGGATGGAGAAGTAAACGGATTAAAATGGCTATCTTATTTTGGGCAGGTAAATTATTCTTTTCTTGATAAATACTATTTAAGCGGTTCCGTTTCTGTTGACGGTTGTTCGGGATTAAATGAAAATAACCGGTTTAATGTATACCCGTCAATATCTGCTGCATGGCGAATAATAGAGGACCGTCTTAACGACAGAGCATTGTTAAATGATCTGAAAATGAGAGTTTCGTGGGATTTGTCAGGCAACATGTTCTCCCAGGTATACAACTTTTCTAAATTATTATATACCGGAAGGCCTTATAACAACCTTGGTGTTGTTGTAAGGGATTATAATCCGAATTATGACCTGGAAATAGAGAAAAAATCAACAATAAATGTCGGATTTGATTTATCAATGATGAAAAAGGGGCTTAATCTGCAACTCGACTATTATTATTCTAATATTGACAATCTTATTATAAATCAGCAACTCCCTGATAATTATGGATTCACAAATTATTATAATAATGGCGGGAAAATGTATAATAGCGGGATAGAATTGTCAATTAATTCCAGGACATATAGTAATGACTTGACAATTATACTTGATGGAACCTTTGCAACCCAGTTAAGCAGGGTTAAAAAATTGGATTTTATTGATAGTGAAACGTCTTTTTTAACCACAAATGTTTTTAACGCCGAATATATTACATCCGAAAACCAACCATTGAATGCATTTTACGGATATAAAACCCTTGGAATATATAAAAGCAATGAGGAAGCTAATGGTATAATTGGCCCAAAAGGATGGCAAATGGGAGCCGGTGATGTAATATTTGAAGATCTGGATGGAAATAATATAATAGATGATAAGGATAAACAAATTATCGGGGATCCTAATCCTTTCATTTTTGGCGGATTTTCAGCTTCCATTTCATATAAAACGTATGAGTTTATTGCTGCATTTAATTATTCTGTTGGCAATGATGTATTCAATTATGTTCGTTATCAAATGACAGCAATGGATAGCTATGCAAACCAGAGTCCTGATGTATTAGACAGATGGTCGCCGAATAATATGGATGCGAGCTTGCCAAAAGCCACATTTGGCGATCCCGTTGGTAATAACGTGTTCTCGGATC
>Ga0307435_1000704_pt1 | contig 14723 bp, 9 predicted proteins | sample SalMarWE160470MG_FD_202164 | JGI IMG/M metagenome (GOLD analysis project Ga0307435, IMG submission 202164) | Salt marsh sediment microbial communities from the Plum Island Ecosystem LTER, Massachusetts, United States - WE1604-70 | ecosystem: Environmental > Aquatic > Marine > Intertidal zone >... | reverse complement strand
CCAAAAAGATTATTATTTGCATGTATAATATCATAATATAACACCGGCGTTATATCCAGCAATTCTTTAACCAGATAAAGGGTTACTGGTTCTCCATCAGCATTTATAAATGTGAATTTATTTCTTATGCCGATTTCTTTAGGACCTATGAGTTCGCTAAAATTATCACGCGTAACTGCTACATCATTTATTGAGTCGACGATCCAGCTCCTTCTTACACCTTCTTCAAATGCGTGGGTAGACCTGTACACAAAACAAATTCTTATTCTGCCTGTGCTGTCTTCTCCTAAAAGTATTCCATGACCAATCATTTCTCCTTCTTCAAAGTACCGGTTATATTCTTCTTTTGGCAGCACAACACTCCATTGGTCCGGCGGGTCATGCCTCAAATAGTCCATAAGTTCATACGGATTATCAAAACTGCCGACATCAACATCAGGCAGGTATTCATACCACAGATATAAATCCTGCATCAAATTATAGATCTCCCTGTTTACCAGGTAACTATCATTTATATCAACTTTAGTACACGCCTGAATGAGAATGATGAAAGCAACAGGCATTAATAAAGACTTTATGAAACGATAGTATATTTTAAATATCTTTATATTATCACAGATCCTCAACATAATAACCATAATTTGTTCAGCAAATAATAACTTATCACCTCACCAGGTATTATTTATAAAAAGTGACTAATCATAGGAACTATTAATAACTATCTAAATCGCTGAATTATTATACCCAAAACTATTAAAATTAATCCAATAATGGATGTAATAAATATTTCTTCCTTAAGGATAAAGTGTATTAATATTAGTGATAAAAAAGGAGTTATATATATTAAATTGACTATTTTATCAGTTGACTTTGATAATTGCAATGCCTTAAGCCAGAATATAAAGGTAATTCCCATTTCAAACAGGCCTGTATAAATTGCGGCATAAAAGCCTTTTGTCAGCATAATTTTAAAATCTGACAAAACAAGGCATGTAATTATTATAAATATTCCTGAACACAGGAAGTTAAAGAATATTTTAACTTCTTCATCCCTTTTATCTTTTATGTTATAAATCCAGTATAGTGACCAGATAACCGCTGATATCAATGCCAGAAAGATGCCAAGGGGATTATTTATTTTATAGCTTGTTAAGTTGCCCTGGGCTGAAATAAAAATAACTCCGATGAAGCTAACGAGTATTCCCAGGATGCTTTTAAATGATATTTTCTGCCCCAGTAATAGAATTGACATAACAGTTAATACAACAGGCCAGGTAAAGTTTAAGGGTTGTGCAATTTGTGCAGGGAGCAGTGAATATGCTTTAAATAATACTATATAATAAATATACGGATTAAGGAATCCAAGAAAAAGTGACCGGCTATGATACAGGATGCTATAATTTAATATTTTATATAATTTGCCACTTATAATTAGAATAATAAAAGCAGATAAGATAGCCGTGAAATTTGAAATCAGCAAGAGATGCAGGATATTTAAATCATTAAGAGCGATTTTAAATGCTGAAGCTACGGTTGACCAGAAAATAATAGTTAAAAAGGCAAAAACACAGGACTTCCGGTTATTATTATCTTTATCCATTAATTATTTATTGATAATAGTAATGAATTAATATCTTTTTGAAGTATTTTTATAATAAATTGCATAATATACCAAAAATTATGAATATCTAATTTTGTTATTTCTTATTAATAACTTAATTTCAGTTATAGGATAAATCAGGTACATGAACGATAAATTGACTTGCACATTTATCAGAAATACATTAAAACCAGTTCTTAGACATATTTGGTATTTTTTTAAAAACATTAATGTATATGAAACTTAAATCGATTAGTGTGAATAAAACAGGTAAAAAATTGTTTTTGATTTTAAGCTTAAGTTTTTTGTTGATTGTAACACTTTCAGCCCAGGAGCAGTTACAACATACAAAAAAGGTATATATATCGCCAACGGGAAGGGTTTTCATCCAGAAGTCTTTACCCGTATATTTGAGAGTATCGACATCTCCGGAGGATGATGCTAAGAGTTATTTATTAAAAAGTGAAGTAACTACCAAATATTCAAATCCTATGTATTTTGATACGGAAGGGTATAATACTGTCCGTTCTCCATGGTGTGTCGATACTGAGACCAGGAATGTGATATATCCGAAGCAGGACATCATATTTGAAGTTTATGCCGATAGCCATCCTCCGCAATCAAAAGTGAAATATGAAGGGACAAGTTCCTATATAAGGGATGGTAAGAAATACTTTGGACGGGGTATAGAATTAATAATTACATCAACAGACGCTCTATCGGGAGTGGAGCAAATATTTTATTCCATAAATAATGAAGCTTTAAAACCCTATACAGGCAGTATTTCGTTGACTGAGGAGGGAGAATATACTCTGAAGTATTATGCGGTGGACAATGTTGGCAATGCCGAGGACATAAAAACTGAGTCTTATATTATAGATATGACCCAGCCTCAGACTGAATATAAAGTTGACGGGTTGTCAAATGACAATTATCTGTCACCTGATGCGAAGATAATTTTAAAAAGCAAGGACATTTTATCGGGAGTGAAGGCTACTTATTATCAGATAAATAACGGTAATGTTTTAATATACAGCACACCTATACCTGTTAAAGTACTTGGTTCTGAAGTGGGGACTATATCTTATTATGCTGTTGATAATTTAGGCAACGAGGAAAAGAAAAAAGTTATTGGCGGTATTGCTCCCAAAGCTGGGTCTGGCGAAAATGGGGATAACCAGGATGTTATTTTCGAGTTTTATATCGACAACACACCTCCTGAAGTCATTTTAAGCTTTGAGGGTAATAAATATCAGGGAAATTATTTTTATATTTCACCGGTGACTATGATTAATCTGTCTGCCAAAGATGACAAATCAGGAGTTGACAAGATCAAGTATGGAATTAACTCTTCCCTGATTTTAAATGAGTACAATAAACCTTTCAGCATTAGCAATCCCGGACTGAATACTGTATATTATACTGCTATTGATTATGTAGGTAACTGGGCAGCACTTGGTACCCGGAAGGTATATGTTGATTCCAGGGCCCCTGAGGCAGGAATTAGTTTCTCCGGGTTATATTTTTTTAACCGGGATACCTTGTATATTACAAAAGATACAAAAATTTTAATAGATAACGCTGATAATGAATCAGGGATAAGCAAGATTTATTATAAAATTGATAATAACGAATTCAATGAATATTCCTCGCAAATTCAAATTAATGAGGAAGGATTTCATAATATCACATTTTATGGTATAGATAATGTAAGTAATGAAGCAAAGCAACAGGCAAAGGGGGTATTTGTTGATCTTACACCTCCTATAATTCATTACCAGTTCAGTGTGCCGCCGATTGGCTCCAAAATAATCAGGGATGAAGAATATACAGTATATCCTTCAAATACGATTATTTATCTGGGCTCGACCGATTATGCTTCAGGTGGGAAAAAACTTGAGTACATTATAAATAACGATCCCGTGAAAACCGAGTTACCAATTACAAATTTTAAACCGGGTAATTATTTTATTGATATTATTGCATACGACGAGCTAAATAATAAGCAGGTTAGTAAACTGAAATTTTCTATAGAAAATTAGGATGGATGAATAGGAATACAATTTTCTGGAGCCTGTTATTTATAGTATTTCTGACAAGTAGCGTGGAAGCCCAGGAGGAAAAATACATAAGCCTGTTTCTTTATAATTTCACAAAGCATTTTGACTGGCCTGAGGAATATAGTTCAGGTGATTTTGTAATTGATGTTATAGGGCATGAATCGGTATTTTTGAAATTAAAAGAACTAACTGCTGCAAAGAAGGTCGGGGGTCAGGATATTGTCATCAGGCACTATTCGGATGCTTCAATAATAGGGAAATGCCATATATTATTTGTCGGTTACTGGCATAGCAGATTTTTACCACAGATAATTGACATGGTAGAAAACAGGGCAACCCTTATTGTTACTGAGAAAGAAGGACTTATTAATGAAGGTTCAGCTATAAACTTTGTAATAAGGAATGGGACAATACAATTTGAATTTAAAAAGAGTAACGCTTTAAAATATGGGCTTAAGTTTGACCCGCAGATTGTTCAAATGGCTGAAGTGGTATATGAATAGCTCAGCTTATATACTCAAATCCCGTATATTTTTTTAATATAGCCGGAATCCTTATTCCTGTTTCAGTTTGATTATTTTCCATCAGTGCGGCAACAATTCTTGGAAGAGCCAAAGCACTGCCGTTCAGCGTATGTGCAAGAATCGTACGTTTTGAACCTGGTTCCCTGATTCTCAGTTTAAGGCGGTTTGCCTGAAATGATTCAAAGTTGGATACAGAACTCACTTCAAGCCACTTTTCCTGTGCGGCAGAAAAAACCTCGAAATCATAGGTAAGAGCAGAAGAGAACCCCATATCTCCACCACACAGCCGTACAATACGGTATGGGAGTTCCAGCTGATTAACGAGGGTTTCAACATGGGCAACCATCTCCTCCAATGTTTCATATGATTTTTCAGGATGTTGAATCTGGACAATTTCAACTTTATCAAACTGGTGAACACGGTTTAATCCTCTGACATCTTTGCCGTATGAACCGGCCTCACGCCTGAAACAAGGTGTATATGACGTATTTTTAACCGGTAAATCTTCAGAATTCAATATCAGGTCACGATATAAATTAGTAACAGGAACTTCAGCAGTAGGAATAAGATAATAGTTATCCGAGGGTATGTGATACATTAATCCTTCCTTATCAGGTAACTGCCCGGTTCCGAATCCCGATTCTTCATTAACCAGAAGGGGTGGCAGGTATTCAAGATAACCTGCATTTTCATTTTCATCCAGGAAGAAGTTTATTAATGCTCTTTGCAGCTTTGCCCCTTTACCTTTATATACAGGGAAGCCTGCCCCGGTTATTTTATTTCCCAGTTCAAAATCAATTAAATCATACTTTTTTGCTAAATCCCAATGAGCTAAAGCTTTAAAGTTAAATCTGGGCATTTCTCCTCCTGACCTGATAATTTCATTATTCTCCGGTCCTGTGCCACCTTGAACTGACTTATGGGGAATATTTGGAATTTGTTTTAAAAGTTCAATAAGATCAGACTGAGCGCGTGTAAATCCAAGGTTTAGCTCTTTAATTTCTTCTTTTAATTTTAATGTCTTTTCACGAATTGCCTGTGCCTGTTTGTCATTTTTATTTTTAATCAATATTCCTATTTCTTTTGAAAGAGCATTAAGTTCTGCCTGTTTTGAATCCTGGTTTTTCTGAATATTCCTTCTGTATTCATCAGCTTCAAGTACCTTATCAATAATATCATCGGCATTAAAACCCCTGATTCTCAACCTCTCAATGGTCTTTTCCCTGTTTTCACGGATATGATTAATTGTAAGCATATTTTTTATTAAAGAAGATTATCACTACAATATTAAATAAAAAATCTCCTGTTTATTTGTTAGTATAAAAGAAATAAGCAGGAGATCTGAATTATTTTGTATAATAATTAATTTGACCCGGGAACTATTGATACGAAAGATTTATTGTCTTTCTTTTTTTTAAATTCAACAGTACCATCAATAAGGGCAAATAATGTGTGGTCTTTTCCTATCCCAACGTTTTTGCCCGGATGGTGTTTTGTCCCTCTCTGACGAACAATAATGTTACCAGCTTTAGCAACCTGGCCACCAAACAGTTTGATGCCCAGACGTTTGCTTTGCGATTCTCTTCCGTTTCGTGAACTACCCGCACCTTTTTTATGAGCCATTTTTTATTAATTTATAATTAGTTATTTTTTTTAGTATTCCGCGATTTTGGCTGCTTACTGACTTTTGATTTGGCTGCTGAGGCCGGTTTCTTTTTGGCTTGTCCGGTTTTTCCCTGTTCCGCTTTTTTTGCTGCAGTTTTTGCCGCTCCTTCCTTCTTTGCTGCAGTTACTTTTTTTGGGGATCCTGTTTTTGCTTTTACTTTTTTTTCTGAAGGGAGATTGTCAGCTGTGGCCTTTTCAGCGGGTCTAACATCTTCTGTCTTCTTAATAGTTTCTTTTTCAAGGATCTTAACTTTAACAGCTTCTTTTTTTAACGGTATCTTCTTTTCATCCTCCTTCTCTCCTTTTGGTTCCCTGGCTGTTCTTTTTTCAGATATATCTTCAATCAATATCTCAGTTAAAAATTGTCTGTGCCCGTTTAATACTTTATATCCTTTTCTCCTTTTCTTTTTGAATACAATTATTTTTTTGTCTTTAAAGTGGGATAATATTTTACAGGTTACTACGGCATCTTTTAGATAAGGTGAACCGATTTTTACTTCTCCTCCATTATTTATAAATAATACTTTTTCAAGGTCGACCTTTGAACCTATTTCTCCGTTAATTCTATTTATATAGACTTTTTTGTCTTTTTCAACTTTGAATTGCTGTCCGGCTATATCAACTATTGCATACATCGATTTAATATATCAACAGGTTTAAAACTTGGGTTTGCAAAATTATAAAAGTTTAGGTGAACTGCAAACAAATACATTCATTTATTTTATAAATGTCTGATAATTTTAAGATTGTATAAAACAGGATATATTATGATTACAGGCAGGTTTATGCTTATACCATATTATATTACGCCTAATCTGCAAATAAATAAGTATTTAATTATATTTGTATATAATTTAAAGCATTTGATAAAAATTACCTGAACTTGTGTAGCGAATGAGTAAGATTAAACTAAATGTACTTGGAATATCATATAGTCAGACTCAAACCGGGGCTTATGCACTGGTATTGGCCGAGGAAAACGGGAAAAGGAGAATACCGATTATAGTTGGTGGTTTTGAAGCTCAGGCTATTGCCATTCAGCTGGAAGGACTTAAACCGCCAAGACCTTTAACACATGATCTGTTTCTTAACTTTGCAAGAACATTTAAAGTCAACTTGTTGGAGGTTACGGTCTATAAACTTGAAGAAGGTGTATTTTATTCAAAGCTCACATGTGATAATGGAAGACAAATAATCGAAATTGATGCCAGAACATCGGACGCAATAGCGTTAGCTTTACGTTTCAAATGTCCTATTTATACAACAGAGGAAATAATGCGAAAATCAGGTATCATTTTGGATTTTGAAAAAGAAACTCAACCGCGGTCCAAATCGGAGCCGGTTGCCAGGAAGATGCGTGTTGAGGATGATATACCCAATGAGGAACTTAATAAAATAAGTTCACAAGAGCTAAAAGCACTTTTGGATGAGGCAATTAAAGAAGAGAATTATGAAAGGGCATCTTTAATAAGGGACGAGATTAACCGGCGGAAAAATAAATAAAGCAATCTTGTTAAAGGCCTTTTCTTATTACAATTTATAGGGTATTAATATTACATAGACCTTAGCAGATCATAAAAATATATATTTAATTAAAAATAAAACAACCAGATAATAAGCTGTATTAATCTGCTTAATTTAAACTATACTTCAAAATTTCGGTTTAAGGCTAAACTATTATTTCTTATTACAGGTTATAAAGTATTACCAATTGATGCGTGAAGAAACCTAAATTGGAAAGCCTGTTGTATTTGTAAATTACAAGAGAATATGCCGGGATTTGTAATAATACTATATGCAATATATTTCACAAAGCAGATATATAAAAATGAATTTTAATTATGATGAGAAATCGGAGTAACTTTTTAAATATTTATACGTTTATATAAATCACTATAACATAGTTAGTTAATTAATTACAAATTGTATAAGATGCACAATAATTAGATATGATTGTTTTAAGAAATAATTATATTTACTAATGATTTATAATATTAGTCCGTATAATGGCGACTAAAAAGAAATATCAGGATATTGAAAAGGAAATAAAGAAACTTGAAAGAGAGAAGGCCTTATATTTGATTGATATTGAGAAATACCAGTCTTTATTTAATAATTCGCCGCTGGGTGTATTTCAGGCAACAATAGAAGGGAAGTATATTGAAATAAACAGTGCATTTTCCAGGCTGCTGGGATATGACAGTCCCGAAGAAGCCGTAAATTCTGTAAAAGATATATCATCGCAGATATATACTATTCCGGGTGAGAGGGGAAATCTGATTAGAGAACTAATAAAAAGAAATAATATTATCAGTCATGAAACCTATTTCAGAAGAAAAGACAATTCAACATTTCCCGTAAATCTAAGTCTGAAACTTGTTTATGACGAACAGAACAAGCCATTATATGTTGCAGGTACCGTTGAAGATATTTCTAAGAGAAAAAAAACGGAGGAATTATTGCTGCAGGACAGGAATCAACTTAGAATATTAATAGATAATATACCGGATTACATTTACCTTAAAGATGCCAATGGCAGGTTTATCATTGCTAATAAAGCTTTTATCGGATTAGTTAAAGCAAAGTCTGCGGACGAGCTCATTGGAAAAACAGGGTTAGATAATATTCAAAATGAATTTGCCGCTAATTTTTTAAAAGATGATAAAGAAACCCTTGATGACGGGATACCTGTAATTAATAAAGAAGAAAGGGGATATGTCGGTCACCTTGGGAAAGTATTATATGCCTACACTTCGAAAATTCCTCTTAAAGACAGACGGAGCAATATTAATGGATTAATTGGCATTGGACGGAATATTACAGATTTAAAAATAGCAGAACAGCAGATTATTGATAATCAGGCTAACTTAACAGCAGTAATCGAAAGCACCAGGAATTCCATATGGTCAGTTGACAGGAATTTCAGATTAACAACATTAAACACCTATTTTAAAAAGTTCTTTAAGACATTCTTCAGGAAAGATATAAGCATTGGGTTAAATATATTAGAAGTGTTGCCTGAAAAAGAAAAACAAAAGTGGGAAGAAATATATAGAAGAGCACTTATGGGAGAACAGCTGATACAGGAATTCATTTATAATAAAAACAGAGCAAAAATATATTTTGAAAATTTTATTAATCCCATAATTGATAAACACAACAATATTACGGGCGTAACGGTTTTTTCAACAAACATTACTGAAAGGAAAACAGCTGAATATGCGATAAAAGAAAGTGAGGAGAGATTCAGGCAACTGGCTGAGAATTCAAATGTTGTATTTGTCCTTACAGGTAAGAATAATATTCTTTATGCCAATCCTGCTTTTGAGAGAATTTATGGCTGGAAAGTTGAGGAGCTTATAAAAAATCCATCCCTGCTTGAAGACTGTATTCATCCTGATGATAAGGAGAAGTACATACAATACAGAAAGAAAGAACTTACAGATAAATCAGGGATGGATCAGCAGTATCAAATAATCGATGCTAAAGGAGTAATAAAAAAGGTATGGACCAGAAGATTTCCGGTGTTCAATAACAGAGGCAGTGTATACCGTTATGTGTCGGTAATAAATGATATTACTGAACAAAGGGAACTTGAGTCAACGATTTTAAAGACCAAAACACAGCAAAAAGCTATACTTGACAATATTCCTCATTTAGCATGGCTGAAAGATAATGAAGGCAGGTACATTTCAGTTAATGAGTCTTTTGCTTTGTATCATAACATAAATGCATCAGAGATTATCGGAAAGACTGATCATGATTTGTACTCTAAAGAGCTGGCAGATAAGTACCATAAGAATGATATAGAAGTTATGCAAAGTGGTAAAAGGCAGCTTGTTGAAGAAGTCAAGAGTACACGCAAAGGCAAGCAATGGATTGAAACATTTAAAACGCCGATATTCAATGAACAGGGTAAATTAATCGGCATTACCGGCATATCATGGGATATAACTGACCGTAAGAAAATGGAGGGCACAATCAAAGAGAATGAAGAGCACTTCCGTGAATTATTGCAAAATTCTTCTGATGCCATATCCATACTTGATAAAAAAGGCAAAATAATCTTCGAAAGCGCATTAAGAAACAAAATATTTGATTTTTCAATAAAAGAACTTTTAAATAAACCAATATTTGATATTGTCCACCCTGATGATATTGGATATTTTAAGGAATTCTTTAATGAAGTTCTTAAGAATCCACGCAAGCAAATAAAAAGGGAGTATCGTTGTCTTCACAAGAATAAGAAATGGATTTATGTAGAGAGTATTTTTTCCAATCAGCTTGACAACCCGTCAATAAACGGGATTATTGTTAATTCACGAGATATATCTGAAAGAAAGATGGGAGAGCTAAAGGAAAGAGTTTACCATGATAACTTAATATTCCTAAGTAATTCTGCTCTCGACCTTTTGGGGATCTCTTCAAAAGATGATATTTATAAATATATTTCTGAAAAGTTATATAATTTCCTCGAAAATGCAGTAGTGATTGTTACATCGTACAGGGAAAAGGACGAAAAGTATTGCGTTGAATACGTATCGGGGTTAATGGACAATAAACTTAAAATAAAAAGTATCCTGGGCAGGAATCCCGAAGGTATAGTATTTTCAATAAGTAAAGATATATCAAATATTAGTATTGCGGGTACAGTTATTACACTGAAAGAAGAGCTCCTGGTTAAAAATTTCAATAAAGAAAATATGCAAAAGCTGGAGGATGTTAAGGAGGCCATAAAGGGGCATAAGCTATATAATATAACATTAGCCAGGCATAATAAGTTATTGGGCAATATTACTATTCTTACACTAAATAAGAGCATTATTAAGTTTAAGCATATTATTGAAACGTTTGTGCACCAGGTATCGGTAGCGTTGCACAGAAGCCAGTTGGAATACGAACTTATTATGGCCAAGGAAAAGGCAGAGGAATCAGATAAGCTTAAGACAGCTTTTTTAGCAAATATGTCTCACGAGATAAGAACACCTATGAACGGCATACTCGGTTTTGCAGAAATGCTGAATGATGATAACCTGAGCATGGTGGACAGAAAGAAATACCTTGACATCATCAATAATAACGGAAAGATGTTGATAAGCCTCATTGATGATATAATTGATTTTGCCAAGATTGAAGCGGGACAGATAAAAGTTGTACAAAGTGACTTTTCTTTAAACTCACTATTAATGCAGGTACATTCATCTTTCTTATCCGAAAGTCTCAAAAAGGAGAAATCCAATGTTAAATTGATATTAAAAAAGGCTTTCGATAATGATAATTGTTATATAAAATCTGATCCTAACCGCATACGACAGATATTAACTAATCTTATCAGCAATTCATTTAAGTTTACTAATGATGGATTTATTGAATTTGGATATGTGCTTGCCAATAAAAACAAGTTAATGTTTTATGTCAAAGACACCGGAATTGGCATTCCTCCCAGGAAGTTAAAGGTAATTTTTGAAAGATTTATTCAGGCAGATAGTTCACCTACAAGGAAGTACGGGGGTTCGGGTTTGGGACTGGCAATATCCAGGGGGCTGGTTGATTTGCTGGGTGGAAGGATGTGGGCCGAATCTGATGCAGGAAAAGGGTCGACATTCTATTTTACAGTTCCTTTTTTGGCTACTAAAAAGGTAGTTGAGGAAGAGCATAAGGTAAAACTGAGAACAGACTATAAATGGGAAGGTAAATTATTTCTGATTGCTGAAGATGATAAGTTTAGTTACAAATTTCTGGAAGGATTCCTAAAGCAGACCAAAGCTGAAATACTTCATGCTGTTGACGGGCGCCAGGCTGTTGAGCTTTGTATGAAAAATAAAAAAATTGACCTTGTGTTAATGGATATTCAAATGCCTGAAATGAATGGTTTGGAAGCTACTGAGGAAATAAAAAAGTATAATAAACACATTCCTATTATTGCCCAAACTGCAAATGCCATAACAGAAGAAAGGCAAAAGTGTTTGAATGCCGGTTGTGATGATTTTGTAACTAAGCCCGTTAATATTAATGAGTTATATTCGAAAATAGACAGGTGGCTTTCAGTAAAAGGCTAGTACGTACTCCCGGTTACCTTTAATATTTTTATATGTACATATTCTGGATAACTGCGCTAACAATACTCTTATTATATTCCATCAGAATATTTCGTTACCGGGCGGGATGGAAGAGGGCTGCCGAGTTTTCACCCGATAGTTATTCCCGGGAAATATCTGTCAGCGTTATCGTTCCCTTTAGAAATGAGGAAAACAATATCCAGGGATTAATAAAGGACCTGGCGAACCAGAATTATCCCGGACAATTATATGAAGTGCTTTTAATAGATGATCACTCTGAAGATTCAACTGCAGGGATAATTAAGAACTATTGCAGGGATATTAGTAATTTCAGGCTTATTCAGTTGCCGGTTAATATTTCCGGTAAAAAGGCAGCTATTAAAGCCGGAATTGAAAATGCGGCAGGGAAACTGATTATAACTACTGATGCTGACTGCAGGACCGGCCGAAACTGGATTTCTGCAGTCACTTCGTTTTATCTTCTTGATGATAAACCTAAAATGATTATCGGATTAGTGGATCTTTTACCCGAGGCTTCTTTTTTTAAAAAATTCCAGCAACTTGAATTCTTAAGTCTTATCGGCTCAGGGGCAGGGGCCGCAGGCATATCACATCCCGTTTATTGTAACGGGGCAAATCTTATATATGAAAAAGAACTGTATTATAAATTTAGGGATCCTTTGAGTGATACTTCTGTATCGGGAGATGATACATTGTTCATGCTTAAAGTTAAAAAAAATTATCAGCATGAGATCAAACTGTTAAAATCGAGAGATGCTATAGTATATACAAAACCACAGCTCAGTTTTCGTGATTTTATAAGGCAAAGAATAAGATGGGCATCAAAGGCAAAATATTATAAAGATTACGATATTATATATACATCAATAGTAGTGTTTGCTTTAAATGTGTCTATACTTATTTCAATGATTTTAATGTTCACCGGTAACCACTTTTTGTTGTATCCCGCATTGTTAACCGGTAAGACTATAGCAGATTTTACTATTCTTAACAGTATACTTAAATTTTTCAACAAAAGAGACCTGTTAAACTATTTGATTATTTTTCAGATTATTTATCCCCTGTATATTTCATTTACAGGAATACTCGGTAATATTGCCGGCTATAAATGGAAGAACAGAAAATATGCAGGCTTTAATTTCCCATTTCTGAAATAAACTTTATTCGCATCAGTCTGATATCTTCTTCTGTAAATTCGTCCTCGCCAAGTTCCTGAAGTGCATCCTCTACTGATTCGCTTTCCGCTACTTCTCTGAAGTAATCAAATATTTCCTGCTGACGCTCTTTATCGATTACATAATCAATGAAATAGTCAATGTTTAGCTTTGTTCCTGAATTTACTATCGATTCGATTTCATCCAGCAGTCCATTTATATCCAGATTTTTTGCCTCTGCAATATCTTCAAGAGATATCTTCCTGTCAATACTTTGAATAATATATACTTTAAGTCCTGATTTATTTATTACGGATTTTACTATCATGTCCTGGGGGCGGATAATCTCTTTCTCCTCTACATATTTTTTAATTAGTTCAACGAATTCTTTTCCGTATTTTTTTGCCTTTCCTATTCCTACGCCCGTGATATTCTGCAATTCTTCAATGTTTACAGGATACTGAATAGCCATGTCCTCGAGGGAAGGATCCTGAAATATTACAAAAGGGGGTAGTTTCAGTGTCCTGGATGTTTTTTTTCTCAGGTCTTTCAGAATACTTAACAGTTCGTCATCAACAGCCCCGCTTTTCATAGCAGGAGTAATAATATCATCATCATCATCAGTGTCTGCATATTCATGATCTTCGGATAACATGAATGGTGAAGGATTTTTAATAAATTCATGCCCTTTGTCTGTAAGCTTCAGTAATCCGTAATTTTCAATTTCTTTTTCAATAAGCCTCGCTATCAGTGCCTGGCGAATGACGGCGCCCCAAAACCTGGGGGTTTTTTCACTACCAATGCCGAAAAGCTCAATTTTGTGATGCTTATATGATCTGATGGCATTATTCTTTATACCTGACAGCATGTTGGCAATATGATCGGCCTTAAATTTTTCCTTTACAGCAATTATAACATTTAATACTTTGATAATATAGTCCTGTCCTTCAAACTGCTTTTTGGGATGCAGGCAATTATCACAATTGTTGCAGTTCACTTTCATTTCCTCACCAAAGTAACTCAGGAGCTGCTTCACTCTGCACAGAGAGGATTCGGCATAGGAAACAGTTTCCAGCAATAATTGCTTGCCAATTTCCTGTTCAGCAACCGGTTTACCCTGCATGAATTTTTCAAGTTTTTGGATATCCTTGTAGCTGTAAAAGGCGATACATTTACCTTCACCACCATCCCTGCCTGCCCGTCCTGTTTCCTGGTAGTAACCTTCAAGGCTTTTTGGTATGTCATAGTGTATAACGAAGCGGACATCGGGCTTATCAATGCCCATACCAAAAGCTATTGTTGCGACAATTACATCTGCATCTTCCATCAAAAATTTGTCCTGGTTTTCAGTTCTTGTAACCGAATCCATTCCTGCGTGATAAGGTAATGCTTTAATACCGTTAACCTTCAGTGTCTCGGTCAGTTCTTCCACTTTTTTTCTGCTCAGGCAATAAATAATACCGGATTTCCCATGATTATTTTTTATGTACTTTATTATCTCTTTGGTTACGTTCTTCTTGGGCCGGATTTCATAATACAGATTGGGCCTTCTGAAAGATGATTTAAATATGCTGGCATCAAGCATACAAAGATTTTTCTGGATATCGTGCTGCACTTTTGGAGTAGCAGTGGCAGTAAGC
>Ga0307435_1000702_pt1 | contig 14759 bp, 14 predicted proteins | sample SalMarWE160470MG_FD_202164 | JGI IMG/M metagenome (GOLD analysis project Ga0307435, IMG submission 202164) | Salt marsh sediment microbial communities from the Plum Island Ecosystem LTER, Massachusetts, United States - WE1604-70 | ecosystem: Environmental > Aquatic > Marine > Intertidal zone >... | reverse complement strand
TAAAGGTTCTGAATATCGATAAAAATACCGACTCTCTGTTCCTTATTCGGAATAATGGACATTTATATGTATTTTACTTTTTCAAGCCCAACTCTTTGATAATATTTCTATAACCCTTAGGTGAATTCTTCGCAAGATATTTTAATAGGTTGCGCCTCTTGTTCACCATCGCTAAAAGACCCCTTCTGGAGTGCTTGTCTTTGGGGTGTTTTTTTAGGTGGGAGGTTAACTCCTTTATGCGGCTCGTTGTTACCGCTATTTGCACCTCCGCAGAACCGGTATCTTTCTCGTGGATACGGTGCTTCTCAATAATTTGCTGCTTTTTACGAGGAGTTCTCATTGCGGAGCAATAATATCAGCTTTTAACCAGTCTGTAAAGGGGCTTTTCACGCTCGTTACTGTCGCACAATATTTACGTTATAATATGTATATGGGTGAGATAGACAGGCTAATAAAGGATTACCTCGACTATCTCGCGATTGAGAAGAATCGCTCTCTCTCAACGTGCGCGAATTACAAAAGGTATCTTTACAGGTTCGTAGAGTTCGCAGGCGTAGGGTCCGTACACGACATTACCGAGGATAATATAAGGGATTTCCGCGTGGACCTTGCAAGGGACGACAAAAATCTCAAAAAAAGAACGCAGGCATATTACGTAATCGCGCTCCGGAATTTCCTGAAATTTCTTGCGGTGCGCGATTACGACGCAGTCTCACCTGACAAAGTTGAGCTTCCGAAAGTGCCCACAAGGCAGATAAACATCATCAGATACGAAGAGCTTGACCGCCTGCTTGAAGCCCCCAAGGGAAACAGCGTCAGGGCCCTCAGGGACAGGGCGATTCTGGAAACGCTTTTCTCTACCGGCCTGCGCGTTTCCGAGCTTTGCGCCCTTGATAGATACATTGATCTCGGCCGCGGGGAGATAACAGTACGAGGGAAGGGCGAGAAGCTCAGGGTGGTTTTTGTCTCCGAGCGCGCGAAAAACGCCCTAAAAGCGTATCTTAATAAACGGTCCGATGCCGAGCGGGCGCTTTTCGTAAGCATATCAAGGGCCAAGAAACCAAAAGTGCTCGGCCGTATAATTCCGCGCACCATTGAGCGGCTTGTAAGTAAGTATGCCCGCGAGGCCGGGATAACGGACAAAGTAACGCCGCATCAGCTGCGACACCAATTTGCGACCGACTTGCTTGCAAACGGCGCCGACCTCCGGTCTGTTCAGGAGTTACTTGGCCACTCCAGTATTACCACTACCCAAATTTATACACACGTTACAAACCGCGAACTTCGCGAGGTTCATAGAGCGTTTCACGGAAAGAGAAGGGAGTAGAAAACGGACTTTTAATAATGTATTCTATGAGCGCTTGGGATAAGTTACAGAATCGGTGCGGCAACTGCCCCTGTGGCGGAACTGGCATACGCGCGTGATTTAGGATCACGTTCCGAAAGGATTACAGGTTCGAATCCTGTCAGGGGCACACTTTGACAAGCTCAGTGCAGGCACTTTGACAAGCTCAGTGCAGGCACTTTGACAAGCTCAGTATTAACACTTCGATTTGATTCGCCAGTAAAGAACACCATTATACATTGACAACCGTCATAAATTATGGTAATGATTACACTATGTTTTAGGGGAACCTGAGATATAATTGCATCTTTACAGGTGTATAAGGATTGAAAGGAAAGCCAAAGAAGGAGTAATGCTCATGGCTGGCAATAGAAATAATCAACCCCGATCCGCCAAAACACACCTTCGTATCACTACGGAGGAGCCCTCCTTGGAGGGCGGGAATTGGCAGATCATAACAACAGCTCTCGTCTCGAGGTCCGGAAGGGCGCTCGATGGCGAGGCAATTCAGTTTTACCTTGATGGGTTTGCGTATGGGCTATCTGTCCCCACTGATGTGGATGGCAGAGCTCAGCAAATAATCAAGGCTGCACCTGGGCCAAAACGCGTAAGCGTAGAAGCTCAGATAGCAGGCCAGCCGTGGGTAGCACGGACGATCGTTCCCATCCCCATAGAGGAGAAGAAACCGAGGAGGCCCCTCTCTTTTGAGGTGCACTCCATCGGTTCCGAGGGGAAATACCGAATCGTCGGCATGGTCCGCGGAGAAGCCAATATTCCAATCAAGGGTGTGAAGGTAACGTTCCTGAACGCCTGGGATGGGAAAATTGCTCACACACTCCACACTAATCCAGATGGGAATTTCATGCTCGTAAAGAGCGTCCCCGACGGAGAGGTGGTGGAGCTGGAAGTTTGGGTGCGAGGACTACACGCACCCAATAACCCGACTTTGCTCCGTCTTGCTGGAGGAGGAGGAGAGGAAGTTCGGTGGCCAGAACCTGGGCCGCGACTAGAACTTCATCTCTCAAAATCTTTTCAGAGAGGACTAGAGAAAGCGGGAAGGAGATAGATCATGCCATTAAAAAAGTTCGTCAATGAAGCAGGACAGGAGTTTTTCGCGGAGGGGGCCGTGGAGCTCCTTAGAGGGTTCAAAAGGCGTAGCAAGATTCTGGGCGAAGCGAGCGAGAGGCAACTCCAACGAACCGTCGATCCCGATGCAGAGGATAAGCGCGCCAGCCTCCTCGACGACATCCGCAAGATGGATGAAGTAAAGAGGAGGACCCTGCTTCTACTGCTACAGCAAGCAGAGCATGGAACGATTCCGAAAAAGTACGGAGATGTCTCCAAGCTCACGGAGAACGACCTGGTCGTCGCGCTGACCAAGCTTGAGACCGACGAGGATGATCGTCGGACCGGGAAGCTGGAATGGCTTGTCGGCCTCCCAGAAAAGGAGTTCTGGGCCTATGTCGATCTCCTGTGGCACAACCCCGTGCAGCAGGAACTCGACCGAATCATCAGAACCGGAGCAGGAATCGTGAACAAAGCGGCGGAGGTAACCGGCGAGGTAACCATGACTGTGAGCCGCAGGCTCGCAGGCTGGGGAGAACGTATGGAAGCCTACGCACAATCCCGAGAGGAGGCACGATGACCACCCAGCAAACTCAGCAGAATCCGAGGGCCTTTGACGAAGTGGTGGACAACATCGAGACCTTCGTCGAGGGAGCGTTTCATGGAGCTCGTGCAACAGTCGGCCCTCCGGCTCGCAGAGTCCATGGAGCAACTCGAAGCCTGGTGCGATGGATCATCGTCCTCGTTTCACTATTCCCGTTCATACTGGCCATTCCGGCCGGCATCAGATACGAACTGGCCCAGCAGATGGTGCCGATTATCACAATTGGCATTGTCATCCCTACGACGTTGTTTATCGCCTTCAGGTGGGACAACGTGGTAACTGGGCTCGTCGAGCTTGGGATAGTCACTGCGGGACTGAGCAGGCTTCAGGGACCTAGCGCCCTGAAAACGATTGGCTCGGCTGCCGGAGCCTTGAAGGACTTCGGAGTTGTAGCGTTCCGGTGGGTTGCCAAGGTCATTGGACTGGAGCTGCTCGTTGGAATCTACTTTACGTTCGTGCCAGTTGCGAACGCCAGAGAGTGGATTCTGCCGCTTGCGCTGCTGATGACCACTACGGTCTCCCTGTTCCTCGGAAAAGTGAATCAGCTTGCTGCAATTCCAATCATTCTCCTTCTAGGTCTCACTGGCGTGTTCTTCGCTGGTGGCATGGACGAGGCGGCAGAGTGGGTAAATGCGCAAGTCGATCCTGCCTCTGAGGCGACGAGCACTGATGTCCCCTCCGGGTGCGAGAGTAGCGGAGATTCTATCCGCTGCATCGTAACCCTCAAGGGAGAAGACGCCCTCTCGGATGTGGTCGTCAACATGGACGACCTACCTCCCCACACCACGTGCAAGTTTGAGGCCCCGGTAGGGACGAGGGTGCACCTCGACAACGGGGTGTCCAAGCCCCTCACTGGGGACACAAACTTTGGGACCTTTGGGGGGGAGGTTCGACTCACTGGTCCGAAAGGAGAGGAGGCTGGACTCCGCTGTCCGATTTGATAGACAAAGGCTTTGTGTGTGCCTACAAACACGCAAGACCCCTGGGTTACCCCAGGGGTCTTCTAGTTTCTCACTCAATTTTCTACTAATCCACCGATGCTATAGTCTGCCGGTCCCAAGAATGCTACTGATAATATTCGTCAAACCGCCTGCAATCAGCGCCACAACAATAGCTATTATGGCGTAGATTAGCGCATTCTTTGCATTACCAACTTTCTCCTGGCTTCCGGCGGCTGTCAGATACAGAAATGCAGCCCAAATCAGGAATACAACCGCAAGAGCAAGAAATACGGCAAAAAACCATCCCGCTACACTATCTATAATGGTAACTATCTTTGTCGGTGAATCTATATCATCCGGTGGAGTAACCTGCGCAAGCGCCGCTATTGGCATAAGCGAGGTTGCCATTATTCCTATCTTTAATGCTAATTTTCTCATTTATTATTCTGTTTCCCTAAAAGATACGACCTTTTTGGTTTTTATATAGATTATCATACCTACATCCTCTTTTCCACTACAACTATCCCCCTATTATACTCCTTATTATGCTTGTCACACCTCCGGCAACAAGTAATACAACAATTCCTATAACGGCCCATAGTATCGTTTTCTTTCCTTTCTCCACCCGCTCCGGCCTGCCGGCCGATGTCAGAAGTTGGAACGCTCCGTAAAGTACGATAATTGTCGCAAGAGATATGGAAACAGTGAAGAGAAAGCTCCCAACACCACCGAGTATCCCCTCTATTGTGTCATACTTGAGGGGGTTTTTTATTGAGACGCTTCCACCTTCGACTTCGTCCCCGGGGCTTGTGATTTCGTCCCCGGGACTTGTGATCTCATCTCCATCAGAAACACATGGTGCTATGGTTTCGTCCAGGTTGCACTCACTTTTACTTAACGACGTACAGTCTATAGGGGGCTGATAGCCGGGATCGCATCCTATAATGGTGTGGCTGCTCGGAACACAAATTCCTAGCGGATCATGCCATTCGCATCCATAGACCCCCTGCGCATTAGCGTTACTCGGCAAATTAAAAACCAGTATTAATACTACTAAAACGGTATATATAACTGCTTTTTTCATATTCTTATAATATCATATCAACGGATTTAAACTTAGCCGCAATCGAAACTACCGAACTGCCACCAATTGCCGCTGCAGTCGGTAAAGAAAGTTATAAGGATATTTACCGCGGCCCACGCCACGAGAATTATTACAAGTCCCACAATCGCAGCCGTTATTGTTTTTTTACCACTTGCTATCCTATCCACAGAACCGCCGGATGTGAGAAGAGTAAAGCCGCCCCATAACACGAATATCACCGTAATCGCCATCCCTATACTTATCATAAGGTTGAAAACGTTCGCGGCGAGCTCTTGAAGCTCCGCCTCTCCGCACTCTGTCGGTTTACAATCTGGGACTATGGGTCCGAAAAATCCTTTCTCCTCTGCGTGCGCCGTGGCAGTAATCATAACCATGGCGGAAAGCACAAGCACGCCGATTAAAATGGGCATTACAATACGGAGGTTTGTATTCATTGCAGTCATTTTTTTCTCATTAGAGTCGTTATCTCACTCTCCGCCTGACGTATGGCGTCCCTCGAATCAAGCTCTCCGGACAATACTGCTCCTATCATACCATCAAAGCTATCTTTTATAGCAGCCTCATCTATTTTTAACCAGCTCTTTGCGGTCAGCGCCTGCCTTGAAAAAACTCCTATCTCAGGGTTATTTATATAGTCGTTTATAAGGAATCTAAGTGCAGGCGGCCTTCCGGTTTCTGACACATATCTTGTCGCGTTGCTTCTGTCGGTTGTCGCGAACACGACAAAATCCCACGCTATGTCCTTGTTGTCAGACCCCGCAGACACTGACAGTCCATAGTATCTTGCAACGTTTACGGGGTTATCCTTGCTTATCTGCGGAACAGGCCTTGCGTCAAAATCAAGAAACGGGTTTTTCTCCTCGATTTTTTCTATATCGCCCTGGTATGCGAATATCATTGCGGATGTTTCGTTGGAGAAAGAATCTATTGTTGAGCCAAGAGTTCCGTCCCATGTGTATAGAGGGTTTTGGGGATTTGCAAATTGAGCATAGAACTCAAGGGCTCTCTCGCCGTTTTTGTTTGCTATGTCAGCCCTATCAAATCTGCTGTTTACCATCGGTACGCCGCTCTGCAACATAAGAAGACTGAGAATATCGTACGAATTCAGCACAGTTTCCGATGTTCCGCCAATTGCCGCCGCAGCAAGTGTTATTCTTCCGTTCTCTATTTCTCTTAATTTCGGCACCGCTGCCTCAAACTCCTCCCAGGTTTCCGGTGGGAAAACAATCCCCCTCCTGTCCAATATGTCGCGGTTGTAAAATAGTGCAAGTGTATCTATGAAAAGCGGCATTGAGTAGACCTTCTCATTCAATATGAAATCTTGTTCTGCTACCTGTGGGAATAGGGCGCTAAATGTCTCCATAGATATCTTATCTTCCGGCGCCGGAATTATCTTATTCTTATGCTCCCCGAGCCAAGAGCTCTTAAACATAAAAATGTCCGGCCCGTTGCCTGCGGCTAGCGCGTTTATGAGCTCGTCCTCATAATTATCCTCATCTATCTGTTTATATGTCGGCCTCGCGCTCGGATATATCTCCCTAAAACCATTTATAGTTCCGCGCCAAATATCCTCATCGTCAACACCCCAGATAACAAGCTCAACCTGTTCGCCCCCTCTATCTCTCCTGCCGGGGATTATGCCAACAAGAAGCAGGATGAATATAAGTACAACCGCTCCAGAAACCGAGATAAATATCAGTTGTTGTTTCGTAAACCGCTCCGTGATTTTTGCAATTCCTATAGACATACGGACCCTATTATCTCATCGCCGGGCTTAAGCTTCATAATTCGGACCCCTTGCGCTGCGCGACCGGTCTTTCTGACACTTTTTATGCCAGTTTTCAGGATTTGCCCCTTTGCAGATATTGCAAGAAGCTCCGTTTCGTCAATTATAACATGGGATGAGACGAGCGATCCGGTTTTATCCGTAACCTTGGCAGTCAAAATCCCCGTACCACCCCTGCGCTGCACCTTATAGCTTTTAAGCGGTGTCTGCTTTGCATAGCCGTTGGCCATTACCACGAGGAGTTTCGCGTCCCTCTTTGGATCTATAACGTCGAAGGAACTGAGCGCGTCTTCGCCCCTCAGAGATATTCCCTTAACCCCCGATGTCGCTCTCCCCATGGGCCTTACATCTGAATTCTTAAACCTGATTGCGCGGCCGGACGAAGTGCTAAGTATTATCTCACTTTTATCATCGGCGAGTTTTACCCACCTCAGGGAATCTCCCCTTGAAAGCTTGATTGCTATTATCCCGCTCCTGCGAACATTATCGAACTTCTCAAGCTCCGTTTTCTTTATCACACCTCTTGATGTCGCCATTACCACATACATTCCGCTCTTCTTTTTATCTCCGCTATACGAAACTATTGCGCTTATCTTCTCGTTATTGGGTATCTCAAGGAAATTGTGTATCGCCTTGCCCTTACCGGTTCTCTTCCCGGCCGGTATCTCATATACCTTTGTCTGAAACACGCGTCCTTTATCAGTAAAGAAAAGAATGTCGTCGTGTGTGTTTGCCCCGAGGAAGTGCGCAAGAACATCCTCCTCTCTAACGTCGCCCCCTTTAAGCCCCTTGCCTCCCCTGCGCTGTCTGCGAAATGTTGCAGGCGGTATACGCTTTATATAACCGTCACCGGACATTGTTATCACGATATCCTCTTTGGCAATCATATCCTCTGCTCCAATTTCCTTGAGTTTACCGGAGTGTACCCTTGTCCTTCTATCATCCCCGAATTTCTCTTTTAATTCCGTGAGTTCGTCTTTTACAACGCCGAGTATTTTTTTCGGACTTCCGAGCAGTACCGTAAGTTTCTTTATTAATTCCTTTTTCTCTTTTAGTTCGTCTTCTATCTTCTTCCTTTCAAGCGCCGCCAGCGTCTGGAGCCGCATTTCAAGTATTGCATCTGCTTGTCGCGCGGTTAGCTTAAATTGTTTTATCAAATTCTTTTGAGCATCAGCTCTGTCTTTCGATTTTTTGATAGTAGCTATTACTTTATCTATGTTATCAAGCGCCTTTGATAAGCCCTCAAGGATATGGGCCCTTTCTTTTGCTCGCGCAAGCTCGAACTTGGTCCTGCGCGTGACAACGTCTTTCCTGTGTTCCACAAATCCCGCAAGTACATTGTGAATCGACATCGTCTCCGGCTGCAGGCCCTCTGCGAGAGCGACCATATTAAGGTGAAAGTCTTTCTGCAGGTCGGTGTACTGCCATAGTCTGTTTAGAACTTTTTGCGGTATGGCATCCGTCTTCAAATCTATAACTATCCTGAGCCCCTCTCTATCAGACTCGTCCCTAATGTCACGAATACCGTCTACACGCTTATCACGATGCAGCTCCGCAATTTTTACTACCAAGTCGGCTTTGTTCACCTGATAAGGTATCTCTGTAATTACTATCTTCCTGTCCTCCACTTCCGCGGTACCGCGCGCCGTGATCCCGCCCCTACCAGATACATATGCCTCAATAATGCCCTTTGCATCGTAAATAACTCCACCGGTTGGGAAATCCGGACCCTTTATAAACTGCATAAGGTCCTCTGATGTTGAGTTAGGATTATCTATAAGGTGCGCTGTGGCGTCCACAACTTCTCCAAGATTGTGTGGAGGGATTTTCGTAGCCATACCAACCGCTATACCGTCCGACCCGTTTATAAGGAGGTTTGGCAGCTTTGCCGGTAAGACCGATGGCTCTTTCTTTGTATCATCGTAGTTTGGAATAAAATCAACGGTTTCCTTATCGATATCTATTAGGAGTTGGCTTGCGATTGCAGAAAGGCGGCTCTCCGTATATCTCATTGCCGCCGGTGGGTCACCATCCAGAGAACCAAAGTTACCCTGTCCCTCTATAAGGGGGTATCTGAGCGAGAAATCCTGCGCCATACGCGCAAGGGCATCATAAACTGCGGTGTCGCTGTGGGGATGGTATCCGCCGAGCACTGCCCCAACTACGTTTGCAGATTTTCTGAATTTCGCCTGATGCGTCAGGCCAGTTTCCCACATGGCCCAGAGAATCCTTCTATGAACCGGCTTTAGACCATCCCTAACGTCCGGCAGGGCGCGTCCGACTATGACCGACATTGCGTAGTCGAGATATGACTCACGCAGCTCCGTCGTTATTTCCCGTTTCGCTAACTTATCTTTAGCCATACGAGTTTATTGGCTGCGCCTTCTTTTAATATGTCTTTCTTCTTTACAACGAGCTTATCCATCGCTTTTACTTTTTGTCCCAACTCCACTGCGAGCAATTTAACCAACTTCTCGTCGGTCGGCACTATAACAATTGGTGTTGTCTGTTTTATCAATGTTGTAATTTGCTTGGCTTTAAGTTTCTTTATATCAGCGGAGAAAAATAGAATGTCGATTTCCCCAAGTGCATCCAGCACATCATCTTCCAAGACTGTTTCTATACTCCCGAGAAAACCCAGCTTTATTCCATCAAGCTCTACTCCATATGCGGTTTTTATCTCACTTGGGCTAGACTCTTTGGCTATAGCAGCGCCCCGCACCCTTACTCCCCCTATCTCATATTCACCCGGCCCCTGTATGACATCCTGTGAGCCAAAAGAGTCAACGGGCATACGCGTCTTTGTCTCCAAAATTAAATTACCCTTCCTCCCCGGGGGCGTATCCACTAACACACTGAAATCCCCCACCTGACACTTAACCCCCGAGGTGGAGAGCATATTAATAACCATTACGTTTCTTATTATACCCGCGCACGGCTTGATTTTCAATCCGGGCTTACATATAATCACTACGCTTTATGAGACTAAAAACTCAGGCAAAAAACAGCCCCGAGCTTCAGATGCTGAAACTTGATCCTTCACTGATGCCGCTGTTAAAGGAGGGTGACCTTGTTGACGTTACGTTAATTGAGCACGGCAATAAAGCGGTGTTCTTTGATGTTCCAAAGATTGGAACCGGAACGATATACGGCTTGGAGCTGATAAACGCTAAATCCATCCTGAAAAAGCTCGAAATCGGTGATACGGTTACGGCAAAAGTGGTTATGCCGGAGAACGAGGATGGCTTTATAGAGCTTTCTTTGGCTGAGGCAGATAAGCAAAAAGCGTGGCAGGGGATAAAAGAGCTTAAAGAAAGGAATGATCCGTTTACAATAACTATTACAAGCGCAAATGCGGGTGGTCTTATTGCCGATATTTCCGGAGTTCAGGCCTTTCTTCCCGCTTCACAGCTTTCAAACGAACATTATCCAAAAGGTGCAGATAGGGGTCGGAGTAAAATACTCGAGGAACTTGAGAAGTTTGTCGGCACGGAGATGACCGTAAAGATTATCAGCGTAAATCCGCGCATAAATAAGCTAATACTCTCCGAGAGGGAGGTTGCCGCCGAGAATGTTAAAGAGCTTTTGGAAAAATATTCCGTTGGTGACGCAGTCAATGGCATTATATCCGGCGTTGCAAACTTCGGCGCGTTTATAAAGTTCGCCGACCACCCAGAAATCGAGGGCTTAATCCACATCTCTGAACTAAGCCATAATGTCATTGACCACCCCAAGGAAGTCGTTCAGGCGGGAGATATGATAAAGGCGCAAATTACCGAGATCAGGGAAGGGCGCGTGTCTTTATCACTAAAAGCCCTGCAGCCGAACCCATGGGATACCGTGAGTGAAAGATACTCCGAGAATACGATAGTAAGCGGTGTTATATATAAACTGAACCCGTTTGGAGCATTTGTTAAATTGGATGAAAATATAACAGGATTGATACATGTTTCCGAATTTGGTTCCGTAGAAGAATTAAAAGAAAGGCTTGAGCCCGGTGAAACCTACAAGTTCCGAATAGAATCAATAAATCGCGAAGAAAAGAGAATTATATTGAAGCTCTCTGACACAAGGGGGAAAGTGGTAAAAACTAAAGAGAAAAGTACTCAACAAATACATGCAGAAGATACAAAAGCCAACGGGGATACAGAAAAAGGGGAGACCCCAAAAAAAGAATAGCCTCTACCAGGGCATTATAAGGGGGGCTGTTATAATCCTATCCCTCACCCTTCTATTCTCTTTTATATATCAATCACAAGAAAGACCGCCAGAGATAAGCATCTCTGAACTTGCACAAAAGATAGAGGCCGGGGAGGTTTCAAGGGTTTCGGTAAGCGGGAACAGACTGGAAATTAAACTAAGGAATGAGGAGATTCTTGTATCTCAAAAGGAGAGTGAGGCCGGAATAACCCAAACACTATATAACTACGGTGTTTCCAGTGAGGCGCTCTCTGGAATATCGCTTGAGGTTAAGGACGAATCCGGCCTTGTATTTTGGATGAGGGCATTACTCCCCACGCTTCTTCCTCTTATTATAATCGGAGTGCTGTTCTGGATACTCCTAAAAAACGCACGCACGGGGGTAAATCAGGCATTCACCTTTGGTAGGGCCAATCTTCATCTCTTCTCAAATTTCAGAGAGAGGGTAACATTTTCCGATGTTGCGGGCCTTAAGGAGGCGAAGGGTGAGCTTAGGGAGATAGTGGATTTCCTAAAAGAGCCGAAGAAATATCAGGAGATGGGAGCGAAGATTCCGAAAGGAGTTTTACTCATGGGGCCGCCCGGAACCGGAAAAACCCTCTTGGCGCGCGCAGTAGCGGGCGAGGCAAAGGTGCCGTTTTTCCATATCTCCGCGTCTGAGTTTGTAGAGATGTTCGTTGGCGTTGGGGCATCAAGAACACGTGACGCATTTAGTACCGCAAAGAAGGCTGCTCCGTCGATTATCTTTATTGATGAGATAGACGCCGTTGGCAGAGAAAGAGGCGCCGGGCTCGGTGGGGGACACGACGAACGTGAACAGACGCTAAACCAGATTCTTGTAGAAATGGATGGGTTTGATCAAAACACACAGGTAATAGTTCTTGCCGCAACGAACAGGCCGGATGTTTTAGACTCCGCGCTTTTAAGACCAGGTAGGTTTGACAGAAGGGTCGTGCTTGATATGCCGGACATAAAGGAGCGTGAAGAAATATTAAAGCTTCACGCTAAGGGTAAAAAAATGGCAAAGAATATAGACTTCAACAGGGTCTCCTCGTGGACTCCAGGCTTTTCCGGCGCAGATCTCGCAAATCTCATAAACGAAGCTGCTATTCTGGCAGTCCAGCAGAACAAGAAAACCGTAAGTCAACAAAATATTCATGATTCTATTGAGAAGGTTCTTTTGGGACCCGCAAAAAGGAGTCGCTTGGTTTCGGACAAGGAACGCGAGATAACAGCGTATCACGAAGCTGGCCACGCGCTTGTGGCAGCCGGACTTAAGGATTCCGACCCGGTAAGTAAGGTTTCCATCGTATCCCATGGAAGGGCTGGGGGATACACATTAAATCTTCCCACAGAAGATAGAAACCTACAGACGAAGTCTCAGTTTCTAGCAGACCTCGCAATGATGATGGGCGGCTACGTCTCGGAGCAGATAATATTCAAAGATGTTACCACCGGGGCGTCCGATGACCTAAGGCGTGCATCACAACTCGCGAGGAAGCTTGTTACAAGGTATGGGATGAGTGAAAAATTGGGACCGATGACTTTCGGCAAACCTCAAGAGCTTATATTTTTAGGCAAGGAGATATCCACAGAGAAGGATTATTCAGAGGAGGTTGCGGCGAGAATTGACGCGGAGGTTGAGAAATTTATAAGAAATGCGTACAAAAAGGCGCGTAAGATCATAAGCTCGAATAGGCCGGCACTCAAGGCGGTAGCGAGCGCACTCATAAAAAGTGAGGTTTTGGAACAGGAAGAGTTTTACAAGATAATAAAACCGTTTAGGTTGAAGCCTGTCAGGGCTTAGATTACAATGTTGCTAGCTTGGGCGCGTAGCTCAATGGCAGAGCACCAAGCTTATACCTTGGTGGTTCCAGGTTCGAGTCCTGGCGCGCCCACACTTCGGCAAGCTCAGCGCAGGTACCTCGACGAGCTCAGCGGTAGGCACCTCGGCAAATGAAATTGAACGAAGTTGAAGGGCGATTAGCTCAGCTGGCTAGAGCGCCTCGTTTACACCGAGGAGGCCGGGGGTTCGAGTCCCTCATCGCCCACCAGAACCTGACTCTCCGATTTTTGCCGCCCGCCCGTTATAGAGCAGCGGGCCTTTAATGCTAGCGCCCTCAGACAACCTCCCGCTAAGCCACCACCGCTTCGGGGGACAGGCGGGTTATTTATTTCTTAATGTAAATAATCAGGAGTCTTGAAAGTTTTGGGATATGTTACAACTTTTTCTGTCGGCTGCCAATCTTGAAAATGAGATGTGTTCGTTATAACTACCGCACCTTGTTGTAATTCTTTCTGCAGTTCCTTTTCCAAAATCGGCATGAGGTCATACCACAAATATGTGTATACCACATCAGCATTGCGTAAATCGGTTTTGAAGATATCTTGTTTCTGAAAAAAGATTTTGCGTCTCAAAATCTTACTTTTCAATCTAGCAAAGAAAATCCGCACCGTGCTGTTATCTATAGCGTGAATTTCGAGGCGAGGCAAAATTTTTTTCATTCGCAACGACAGCGTACCGTGAGCACACCCCAAGTCGTAAAAAGTTTTTGCGCCCGGTTTATATTTTTGTATAGTGTTCGCTAATTCTCTTGTCGCTCGCCTGCTTATTGGAAGATCGTGTCCTTTAGCCAAAGACTCTATTGCAAGGACGAGAAATAAGAGTGACGCTATTAGGGAAAGACACAAGACGAGAAAAAGTAAAATATAGAACAGGATCATAGATAGTATTTGAAGAATAAATCAACAAGGGCATTTGCAACATTTTGGGGAGTACCGGATGACGGGAGGTGATGCATTTCAATACAAGGGACACTATTCAGCTCCAACGTTGCGCAGTGTTGGTTTTGCCAAGAACTTGAGATATCGGGAACAAGGAAATCTATCCCAACCAAACGAATGTCAAAAAATTTTGCAATATCCTTAAAAAGTCGAATATTGTCTGGGTGAACTGTCTCTGTAACCTCAACAAGATCGCCGCCTAATTTAAGAAATGGGTCTTTCTGCAAATATACAATCTCACCCTCCTTTAGGGCCATTCCCAAGTTGTAATTTTTTTCTACAAATAGTTTCATTGTTGTTTCGTCAACGACTATTTTATATAACGTAGAATCTTTTTGGTGTGGTTCGCTCCGTTTTTTGTCGCCATTTTTCTTTTGTACCAATTGTCGAATTGTCGAAAAGCCGTCGCCAACGACATTCGCGGGAACTTGTCTGACAACGGCGACAAAATCAAAATCAACAACTGTCGCTCTATAGACAGAAGAGTTTTCGACGAACCTTTCGACAATAAATGCTGGAGAGTAGATAATTGCTCTATCAATTCCTTTTTGCAACTTCTCTTTATCACTTATGTTTGTTGTAACATGTTGTGCCACAGAGCCGCTGCGCGGCTTTACAACCAGTGGAAAACCGAGCTCCTCGCTCCCAAATTTTAATGCTCGGTTTTTCTGCCAAAACCAAAAGGATTTCCCCTCGGCAACCGGAAAACCACCTTTCGAGAGATAATTTTTTGTCCTCTCTTTACAGTCAACAAATGAAACATCATATTTACTAACATGGTTAGCGACAGGCAAGCCCTCAAAACGAACTCTTCGACCGTTTATTTCAGCGCAAAAATGGTTGGTATATCCAAACGGTCCTTTCGCGGCTTTGAATTTTACGCCCCGTTTCCTTGCCTCATCAATAAAACAGGCCGAACGCATTTGAAT
>Ga0307435_1000696_pt1 | contig 14790 bp, 11 predicted proteins | sample SalMarWE160470MG_FD_202164 | JGI IMG/M metagenome (GOLD analysis project Ga0307435, IMG submission 202164) | Salt marsh sediment microbial communities from the Plum Island Ecosystem LTER, Massachusetts, United States - WE1604-70 | ecosystem: Environmental > Aquatic > Marine > Intertidal zone >... | reverse complement strand
GAAGCACGAAATCCGAACTTCGAAACAAAATCTAAGAAGGAAAGTTGATGAACTCGTAAAAAGCCATTTTTTTTAATTTTTCTGTCATTCCGGCGGAAGCCGGAATCCAGAATCCAGTAAATTCAATAGGATCTAAATGCCGTGTCAAGTCCGGCATGACAATTAGATGAGTTACGAAGCCATCAAAGTTAAATTACGGAAACATATGCTGAATCTGGAGTTTTTCAAAATATCTAATCGTCAAACCGCCTAAATCAAGAGTCCTGCCGGGTGCTCTGTCCATTGGCAAAAAAGGTATCTCCCTGTTCTTTTGTATCAAGTTACTCAGGAGCGCATGGCCCTGGCGCTACGCTTCAGGGTTATTGATAAGAGAAACTTACTTAGGTTTCTCAGGAGGTTAAGGTATCTGGAAGACAAGCAAGGGCGGCGATTACAGTTCAAGCCATGTGCCGATGTTGCGCTCCACAGCTCTGTTGTAAATCTTTATGGCCGTTGCCATATCGTCCATGGCCAGCCCGAGGTTCGCACAGATGATCCTCTCATCACTACTTTGCCTGCCGGGCATCAACCCGGCGGCTATCTCTCCGAGATCGGCGTGAATCTCGGGTATGTGCTGAAAGTATCCCAGGGATTTATAGTAGAGGCACTGGTCCGTGTCATCGGTCACGAACTTGTCGCAGGTATCAAAGGCGGATTTCTTGAAGTAGGAATCGAAGTCAACCGGAGAGGAAAACACCCCTGCCTTCAGCCACTCGCCCTCAATGGCCGGATTCGGGGTCTTGAGGATTGGGCCGGCTGTCACGATGATATCCGAACCCTCAACCGCCTCAAGGGGGTTTCCCACAATCGTAATATCAAGCCCGGTTTCTCTCTTCATCTCCTCGCCATACCTGCTGGCTGCATCGTCCGATATATCGTAGGCCTTCACCTCATGGAGCGCTGGTAAGACGATCTTCAGGGCCTTGAGGTTGGTTCTGCCCTGGACCCCGCAACCCAGGATTCCTATGGTCTTTGATTCCGTGTTTGCCAAATACTTTGCCGCCACAGCGGTGGCTGCTCCTGTTCGCATGGCTGTGATCCAGGTACAATCCATCACCGACAGGGGAAAGCCCGTTTCAGGGTCGTTCAGGATGAGCAGCCCGGTGATATAGGGAAGGTTTCTCTTGTAGTTCTCCGGATACCCGCTCACCCATTTGATACCGGCTGAACCAAGAGAGGGAATGTAGGCGGGCATTGCATGGATGAAGGCATCAGGCATGGTATGAATCCCCGGCTTTGGCGGCATCTCTATCCTCCCATGCCCCTTTTCCCTGAAGGCCTCATCCAGGGCCTCTATGATCTTCTCCATGGGTAACCCTGCTGTTTCAACATCATTTCTCGATAAATAAAGCAGTCGTTGCGTTTTCATATCCTCACCCCTCTTCCCTAAAGAGCGCCTATCGATTGTAAGCACCTAAAACTATAGAGAACCATCTCCTCGTGTCAACACAATTTAGCTTTCTATGTTGACCTTAAGGGAAAACTCAACTATACCTCTTGGTCAATCTCCTGCGCCTGAAAAGGCATAACGAAAAAGTTCTGGCAAAAATGTATTAACAATATCATAATGATTTTAGTATCGCTCACCACGGTAGAACTGCCCTCCGAGAATACATCAAGACATGATGAGAGAAAAACACTATGACGTTTGCGCAGGTTGTAATCAATAGCATCGTGAGGGCCTCTGAACTAACGCTCCTGAGCCTGGGGCTGACTATCGTGTATGATATATTGAAATTCGCGAACTTCGCCCATACGGAGCTTGCTGTGGTAGGTGTCTACCTGGCCCTCTTTCTAAACGTGACTCTAGGATTACCCATCATACCTGCTGCACTATTAGCATCGATTATAACGGGATTTCTCTCCATCGCACTCGATCGGGCCGTGTTCAAACGGATGAGAGGCTCCAGCGGCATTATCGTTATGGTGACATCCCTGGGATTAGGCATCGCCTTGAGAAATTTGATACGGGCGATATGGGGAGCTGATGCGCAGAGCTATTCAGTTCCCATACAAGCCCCGATCATTACCGAATATTTTCGAATTACCCCTCTGCAGATCTGGATCATCCTCGTAGGGGTTGCTGCCATGTTCTTCTTTCACTTGCTGCTTCATCACACCACCTTGGGCAAGGCCATGCGGGCCTCCTCTGATAACCCGGAGCTCGCCCAGGCGAGTGGTATTGCGACCGAAAAGATCATCACACGGGTCTGGTTTATCGCTATCGCTTTTGCCTCTCTTGGTGGCATCCTGATGGGATTGGAAACCTATATTCTCCCCTATATGGGATTCGCCATTATCGTGCCGGTATTCTGCGCCACCATATTAGGTGGAATCGGCAACCCTTACGGGGCCATGGTGGGGGCCCTAGTACTCGGATTCGCTGAGAACTTGGGCCTGTATATCAACTTCGGTTCAATACTGAGCCTTGGAGGGATACTGGGCTTCTCAAAGGATCTCTTTATTCCCACGGGATACAAAGCGGCCATCAGTTTTATCATCCTGATCGCGGTCCTGCTCATACGTCCTCGCGGCATTCTAGGAAGGAAAAAGGAAGGATGATGGGTCTTGTTAATTTTTTGGCGTATCTGGCCATAATGATGGGCATCTATGGCATCTTGAGCCTAAGCCTTAACCTCCAGTATGGCTTTACCGGATTAGCCAACTTCGGGCACGTAGCGTTTTTCTGCCTGGGAGCATATACTTCAACCATCCTGGTGCTGGTATTCAAGATGCCGTTCATCATCGGCCTTTTGGGGGCAATGGTCATTGCAGGTCTTTTCGGGTACGTGATCTCCATACCCACGGCCAACCTAAAGGAAGACTACTGGGCAATTGCCACGCTCGCCGCAGCGGAGGTCGTTCGCATATTCTTTCTCAACGAGGATTGGGTTGTCGGTGGGGGGCCCTACCAGGGAGGATCCTTTGGCATTGGGGGAATCCCGCAGCCCCTCAGATCCCTTTTCTCAGCCTACGCGTACCCCTTCTTTTATCTGTCTGTTGTCCTCGTATGCCTGCTGGCAACCTACTTGATTATCAATACCCTTACCCAATCACCCTTTGGCAGGGTAATAAAGAGCATCAGGTCCGGTGGCAACCTCCCCCAAACCCTGGGAAAGGATGTGAAAGCATTTCGCATGAAGGTAATGGCCATAGGAGGTTCCTTTGGCGGTTTAGCTGGATGTCTCTGGGCTCACTACCATGGTTTTGTCAGCCCCGATCAGTTCTTGCCCCTGGAGACCTTTATCGTCTGGGCCATGGTGATCGTGGGGGGAAAGGCCAACAACAGAGGAGCGCTCATAGGGGCGGTGATTATCATGGCATTCTACAATTCCACGCGCTTCCTCAAGGATTACATCCCTATCGAAGAGGTCACCTTGGCAAGCCTCAGGATGGTTGCGATAGGGGTTCTCATTGTGGTTGCCATGATTTTCATGAAGGAAGGGTTGATCAAGGAGAAGAAGCCGATCTACTGATAGCCATCCCGCTGAAAGAAGCGATAAAGGCAGTTGAGAACGATACCGGATAGAAAATTGGAAGAAAATATTATACTAAAGATAGAAAAGGTATACAAGAGCTTTGGTGGCATCTTGGCCCTCAATGGGGTAAGCTTTACCGTGGAATCCAATTCCATTACAGGGCTTATCGGGCCAAATGGATCGGGAAAGAGCACGCTCTTTAGTGTAATATCCGGGTTTTACCGAAAGGATGGCGGTGAGATCTATTTTCAAGGGGAGAAGATCGAGTGCCTTGAGCCATGCAAAATAGCGATGCTGGGGATCGGAAGGACGTTTCAGATAAGCGAGATCCCGGAAAAAATGACCGTTCTGGAGAACCTTCTCCTGGCCCCCAAGAGACAGTGCGGGGAGGGGATATGCAATGTCTTTCTGAAACCCCAGCGGATAAAAAGAGAGCACGAAGGTCACCTCAACAATGCCCTTGATATCCTCGAGCTCGTCCAGCTTACAGATCTAAAAAACGAATATGCGGAAAACATCTCAGGGGGACAGAAAAAGCTTCTTTCCCTGGGGAGGATACTGATGTCTGAGCCGAAGCTCCTTTTGCTGGACGAGCCAACCGCTGGCGTGAACCCAACGCTGGTGAAGGATCTGATGGTTGCCATCAGGAATCTAAGGGACGAACGGGGGATAACCATCCTCCTTGTAGAGCATAACATGAGGGTGATAAGCGAGATCTGCGATAGAGTCATCGTGTTGGATTTCGGTCAAAAAATCGCTGAGGGAACACCCGAGGAGATACAAAGGAGTAAAGAGGTCCTGGAAGCCTACCTTTCAGGAAGTTCCAAACGAGATCTGTTCCGTGAAGATTCTTGAAGCCAACAATATTGTTGCTGGATATGGAAGATCGGAGATTCTCCATGGTGTCTCCATCTATCTGGGTGAACAGGAGGCAATCACCATCATTGGCCCCAATGGGGCCGGGAAATCCACCTTGCTTAAGGCAATCATGGGCTACATATCCATCTTTGAAGGATCTATCTCCTGGAAAGGCGAGGACATTACCCGTCTCCACCCTCATGAAAAGGTGATCCGAGGATTCGGCTATGTTCCCCAACTTGGCAATGTCTTCCCCTCACTGAACGTGAGGGAAAACCTGGAGATGGGCGGTTTTATTCAGGCCAAGGATAGAATCAAGGAGAGAATGGAAAAATCCTTTCAACTCTTTCCTATACTGGCCAAGAGGCTGAAGCAAAAGGCCGGTACCTTGAGTGGCGGTGAGAGGCAAATGCTGGGTATGGCCCGAGCCTTGATGTCAGAACCCGAACTTCTTATGCTGGATGAGCCCTCAGCAGGGCTCTCTCCCAAGATGGCTGAGGAGGTCTTCATGACGATAGCGGATATCCATAAAAAGCTGGGCAGGGCTGTCGTTATTATTGAGCAGGATGCCTACCAATCGTTGAGTATATCAGATCGAGGGTACGTACTGACAATGGGCAGGAACGAATTTGAGGATCGTGCGGACAAGATACTCTCCAATCAGAAGATCCGGGAGGCCTATTTAGGGGGGTGAGGGCTTAGGGCTTCGCCCCCATTGGAGTAATGGAGCAATGGATGAAGTTGTTCTGATTGACTTTATTCAGGATAAGGTTGAAAAATGAAGGATGAAAAAGCGATTCTTTTCTATGCATAGGGACATTACTCGATTTCTCCGGATTCTAAATCAGCATCCAGGGGGAATCCTATAGAGAGTCCCTCAAGGATTCAGCGGAAAGGGGGTGGGAACAAACAAAAGAAATATTAAACGGCAGGGGGGATGTTATCAATCGTTAACCAACAAGAAGGGGGTTAGAATGAAAAGGGTTACCTGGTTTGTTATGGCAGTATCATTTTTTGCTGCGATCGTAATCGCCGGAGTCTCGTCTCCAGTTTGCGCAGCCGAGCCGATCGTGATCGGCTCTATCAATCCTTTAACCGGAACGAACGCGGTTCAGGGTCTCGATATGAAACGGGGGGAGCAGCTTGCGCTGGAGGAGATCAATGCCGCCGGGGGGATTTGTGGTCACCCTCTGAAGATCATCTGGGAGGATACTGAATCCAGCCCCAAGGGAGGCATGGATGCGGTACACAAGCTTGTGGAGATAAACAAGGTGCCGCTGATCCTGGGGGCTTACTCGAGCGGTATTAGCCTGCCAACAGGACAATGGACGAATTCAAAGAAGGTAATCCAGATCGCCGAGGCCTCTACCAGCCCCAAGCTTCGAGAGATTGGACCTTACTTCTTTAACATCATAGGGCTCGATGAGGTGATGGGCAGCAGGTTGGCTGAATTTGCCCTTGAGAGCGGAGCCGGAACATTTGCCTCGATTACCGTGAATAACCCCTTTGGAATCGGGATTGAGATCTGGACCGAGAAGACCGTGAAAAAGGCCGGTAAAACCTGGCTTGAGGCAGTCAGGTACGATGAGAAGAAGATCGATTACCGGGCTGAAATTGAGCGTTTGTTTGCGAAAAAACCCGAGGTAGTATTCTTTACCGCGTATGGGACAGAGAGCAAGCTGATTCTAAAGCAAGCCTACGAGATGGGGCTAAAGCCCTCTAAGGGCTGGTATGCGGATTACCCGACTATGTGGAGCAATGAGGTCATCCCGGAAACCGCTGAAGGGATATTCGGCCTTGAAGTTGGTTTAACAGGCGGATTGCGCCTAGAGAACTACCAAGCCGCGTACCAGAAAAAATATGGTAAAGAGGCAAAGCAGACTGCTTTCGGCGCCTATGCCTATGATGCCACCTGGGTTGCTGCTTTAGCCCTGAGTATGGCAGGAAGCATGGATACCGATGAGATCGCTAAGGCCTTGCACCTGGTGAGCACGGTTTATAGCGGAGTGACCGGTGACAAGAGCTTCGATCAAGAAGGGATGCAGGTGACCGACTACTACCAGAGAATGGTTTACAGGGGCGGTAAGCTTGCCTCATATAAATAAGGCATCATATCTTGATTAGATAATCGGGGCTATTTTGGCCCCGATTATCTAACTATGGTCCTCTCTGGCCTTCCTCTTCCACTCAAATACTGAACGTCATTCCCGCGGGAAGGACAATTAAAGCCCGGGAATGTCTAATTCCATGCTTTCGTAAGGTCATCCATTAAGGGGCGAGCTCGCCTTCTCCTCCGAGTTGGGGCGAGCCCTCGCGAGCTGGGATTGGCTGAAGCAACGTACTCCCGGATATAGGATTGGGCGAAAAATCAGATGTGCCGCAGTAAAGACGGGCCGGACCAGTTGATACCCTATCTCCTCATCATAGGTGCCGCGATCTTATGGGCATCGGCCGGGACAACCTCGAAATATCTGTTCAACGCGGGCATGAGCCCCTATATCCTTGCCCAGTACAGGGTCAGCTTTTCCTCGCTTCTCATATTCGGCTATTTGCTTCTCTTTAGCCGGCGCACATTGAAAATCAACCTGCGAGATCTCTGGTACCTCATCGTGTTAGGTGCATTGGGTATGGTCGGGGTGCAGGTGACCTATCTGTTTGCGATCTCAAAGATCAAGGTGGCCATTGCCATCTTGCTCCAGTACCTGACGCCGTTTTTCGTGGCTGCCTATAGCTGGCTTTTCTTGCGGGAGAGGATGGATCGATGGAAGGTGCTCTCAATTCTTCTAGCCTTTGCCGGCTGTGCTCTCGTGGTGGAAGTCTATACGGTTTCCTTTTTCTCCTTGAACATCGAGGGGGTTATTGCCGGCCTGCTCTCAGCTGTTTTCTTCAGCTTTTACAGCCTCCTCGGAGAAAGGGTCATGCGGAGATACAACCCCTGGACGGTTCTCTTCTATGCGCTTGTCTTTGCGGCAGTCCTCTTGAATATCTCTATGCCGATAGAGAATGTCATCCTCTGGAAGGCAGATCTTCGATGGTGCCTATCGGTTGTCTATATCATAGTGTGCGGAACGGTCATCCCGTTCGGTCTCTACAACATGGGCATAGAACATCTCCGGAGCACGAGGGCCTCTATTGTGGCTACGCTTGAGCCCATTTCCGCGGGATTCCTCTCCTACATCTTCCTGGGGGAGCTCTTAACTGGCTGGCAGATATTTGGGGGGCTTCTGGTAATCGCTGCGATTGGCATCATCCAGTCTCGAAGGGAGATCGACCTCGAGGCACCTATCTACAAAAAGAAGGTTCGCCTTGCTCAGGAGTAGCCCCTTGAGTTTATTGGGATAGATTTTTTGTAACTATCCAGCCACCGATCTACGCTGATTACCGCTGATTATTTTCTTTTATTATCATATAAAAACTTCTAAGAATACTACCTGTGATTTCTTTGTATTTAAGCCTATCTGCGCTCATCTGTGTGAATCTGTGGCTGAATAGCGACAATTTTTGAAAACCCTACGAACTCAACAACCTCAAAGAACACAATAAACCCACAGCCTCTTGCCTACCACCCGAGTGTGAGAAAGTTGTGGATGGAGTTGGCCACCTGTCTGCCCGCTCCCATGGCAAGGATTACCGTTGCCTGACCTGTGACGATATCTCCCCCCGCCCATACGCCATGCTTGGTGGTCTTGCCGGTTTCGGGCTCGGCTATGATGTAACTCCGTTTCGTCAACTTGATATCACGAGTGGCCTTGGTCAAGAGGGGATTCGCTCCCGCGCCTATAGCAACCACTGCAGTATCGCACTGGATTTCGAATTCACTGCCTTTGATCGGGACTGGCCGGCGGCGACCTGATTCATCAGGTTCACCCAGCTCCATCCTCTGACACCTGACCCCTATAAGGCGCCCGTCATTGTCCCCTATGAAATTGAGGGGTGCTGCCAGGAGCACAAACTCCACCCCCTCTTGCTCGGCGTGGTGAATCTCCTCGCCCCTCGCAGGCATCTCCTGCCTGGATCGGCGATAGATGACCCGGACCTTGTCCGCACCGAGGCGAAGCGCGGTTCTCGCGGAATCCATGGCCACGTTCCCGGCTCCGAAGACCGTCACATCCTTGCCCCTGATTATAGGAGTGTCATACTCGGGAAACAGGTAGGCCTTCATGAGGTTGCTCCTGGTGAGGTACTCATTGGCGGAATATACGCCTATCAGATTCTCACCCGGTACGTTCATAAAGACAGGGAGTCCGGCTCCCACGCCGACATAGACCGCATCGTAGCCCTGCTCGAAAAGCTCATCAACGCTTACCGTGGCACCCACGACGGTATCGCACTCAAACCTCACGCCGAGCTTTTTCATGTACTCGACTTCGGAGGCAACAATAGCCTTGGGCAGCCTGAACTCCGGTATCCCGTACACCAAGACACCTCCGGGAACCTGAAAGGCCTCGAACACGGTCACATCGTGGCCCTTGAGGATAAGATCACCTGCCACGGTGAGGCCCGATGGCCCAGAACCCACGACCGCGACCTTCTTTCCCGTAGAGGACTCTTTCACCTGTGGCTTTTCCGCAGAAGCGCCTATCTCAGGCACTGCGTCCTTTGGCTGGTTTCGCTCCCAATCAGCCGCGAATCTCTCCAGCCTCCCAATGGCAACCGCCTCTCCTTTTTTAGCGAGTATGCAATTCTTCTCGCATTGGAGCTCTTGGGGGCATACCCTACCGCAGACCGCTGGGAGTAGATTCCTTTCCTTAATCTTTGCTATGCCGCCTTGAAAGTCCCCCTCCCTGATTAGGTTGATAAATGCGGGGATGTCTATCTCCACCGGGCAGCCGGTCCTGCATCCCGGGTTCTTGCACTGGATGCATCTGCTTGCCTCCAGTATGGCAGTCTCCGCGGAGTAACCGAAGGGCACCTCCTTATAGTTCTTTACCCTCACCTTGGGATCCTGCTCGGGCATGGGCTGCCGAGGAATCTTGTCCTTTTTTTCCTTCTCTTCCATCGGGCCTTCCTCCAATCTTACCAAAAAGCCGAAAATGCGCTATCGTGATGATCGCTATGGCATGCTTCCCTTACTCCTTGATGGATGTCGTATGGTTCAAGGTTCAAAGGTTCAAGGTTCAGATTTGATTACATATGTACCCATCAATATATTTGCTGCTTTTTAACAGCCTTTATGGGAATTTCAACCCGGAACCGTGAACGGTAAACTGCTGAACCTAGTTGTAATCATGTGGCTTAGGGCGCAGGGCCCACGGCACACGGCCTTATTCCTTATGCCTTACACCTTGGACCTTTTATCTGATGCCTTAGACCTTTAGCCTGTTCAAATATCATCCTAAATGAATAACTAACGTGACGTAGCTGTTAAGCTCTTGAGCTATGTAAAGTCCTAGCGTGCCCTGTGCCACCTTCGGGTCTCCCACTCCTGGAGGGAAAGGATCTCCTCTTGCTGGTAGCTATTTTGCCGTGACAAAAGCACGTCCCAATCTACCTGATGACCGTCAAATTCAGGACCATCAACGCAGGCGAACTTGGTCTCTCCCCCCACAGACACCCTACAGCACCCGCACATCCCTGTGCCGTCGACCATCACGGAGCTGAGATGGACGATCGTCTTTATGCCCAGCGGCTTCGTCGTCTCCGATGTGAGCTTCATCATGTAGGTACATCCGAATGCGACCACCAGGTCTATGGTGCCCCCGGAGTCAGCTAGCTTGGCTACCTGATCGGGAACCCACCTCTCAGGTGTATGAGAACCGTCGCCGATAGTGATGATCACCTGATCGCTCACCCTCTTCAATTCCTCTTCCCAGTAAAGCAGGTACTGGCTTCGAGCCTCAATCACCGAGATTACCGTATTGCCCGCTTCTTTCATGGCTCGAACAATGGGCATCATAGCACCTATCCCATAACAGCCGCCCACGCACACCACGGTCCCGAATTTTTCGATATGGGTTGGAATCCCCAACGGCCCCACAAGGCTGTAAAGGGAATCTCCCTCATTAAAGGTCGCCAGCCGCTGAGTGCTCGTTCCCACCTCCATAAAGACGATGGTGATTGATCCCCCTTCCCGGTCCCAATCAGCTATGGTGAGCGGGATCCTCTCGCCCTTCTCGTCAATGGTCACAATAACGAATTGGCCCGGCTGGGCCTTTTTTGCCACAGCAGGGGCTTCAACCTCGATTACATGTATATTCGGTACCAGTTTTCTCTTCTCTCGTATCTTATACAATGTACACCTCCAGAGATTACCATTTCATGACTACTCACGTAGTCAGTCCCGCCTTCGGCGGGATTTAGCCTGAAGCATTAAAGTAGTCAAAAGAGCACTATAAGCGCACTTTGTTGAAGAAGCAGAAGCTTCTCTCACCAAACATGGCTTCAAAATGCTCTCTCCCCGTTATTTCCTAACAGTCTTCAGCCTATGGTTCGACAAGCCATTCGACAAGCTCATGGTCGTGAGCAAAGTCGAACGACTCACCATCCTGAGCATAGTCGAAGGACAACCTGATTTACCTGAGTAGTTACGCCATTTTTATGTCTTCTCAACCCTGACTGCGCATACCTTGTACTCGGGTATCTTTGCAACCGGATCAAGCGCGGGATTCGTTAGTTGGTTGGTCGGGCTTTCCGCAAAATGGAAGTTCATGGTCACCACCTTAGCTGGTGAGACCTCCGTCACCCTTGCCCTGGCCATAACCTCGCCTCTTCTGGACACAACCTTCACCCTCTCGCCGTCATCGATACCCAAACCGGAGGCATCATCAGGGTTTATCTCCACCATTGCCTCAGCATCCAGGAAATCGAGCCCGCCCACCTTCCGTGTCATGGTACCGGTGTGAAAATGGTACCTGCTTCGCTCAGTGGTGAGAATTAATGGGTAGTCATCATCCGGAAGCTCTGCCGGCGGCCTGTACTCCAGTGGTATAAACATACCCTTTCCCCTGGTGAATTTCTCGGCGTGCAAGATAGGCGTACCCGGGTGATCTATGGTAGGGCACGGCCATGGGATGCCGCCGCTCTCCAGCCTCTCGTAGGTAATGCCCGCATAGCTCGGCGTGAGCGTTCTGAATTCCTCCATGATCTGGGATGGTTCTTCGAAATCGAAACCCTTGGCCTCCATCCTTTGCGCGATCTGGCAGGTGATCAGCCAATCTGGTCTGGCCTGGCCTATGGGCTCTATGGCCTTTCTTACCCTCTGGACTCTCCTGTCGGTATTGGCAAAGGTCCCATCCTTCTCAGCAAAGCTCGTGCTCGGCAGAACCACATCGGCCAACTGTGCGGTTTCGGACATGAATATGTCCTGTACCACAAAGAAATCCAACGCCTCCAACGCCTCCTTGGCATGACTTGCATCAGGATCGCTCAAGAGGGGATTCTCGCCGATAAGATAGAGGGCCTTCATCTCCTTTCTGTACGCAGCATCCAGTATCTCGAGCAAGGTGAGCCCGACCTCTCTCGGCAGGTACGTACCCCAGGCATCCTCGAACTTCTTCCGTATCTCATCGTTTACCACCGCCTGATAGCCGGTATACACGTTCGGCAGGGCTCCCAGGTCGCAGGCGCCCTGGACATTGTTCTGGCCCCTCAAAGGGTTTACGCCTGTCGATGGTTTCCCCACATTACCGGTAAGCATGGCCAGGTTTGCGGTGGCTATGACATTGTCGGTTCCATGGGATGACTGGGTGATTCCCATGGCATAGAGGATTGAGGACGGCTTCTTGGTTGCGTACATCCTTGCCGCCTCGACTATTTTCTCTTTGGGAACACCGGTAAGCTCCTCGGTTCTATCAAGATCAAACTGCCCAAGGGAATCGGCGAACACCTCGAAATTCTCGCAACGCTCTGCGATGAAGGCCTCATCAAGAAGATCCTCATCCACGATAACCCGCATCATCCCCATGAGCAGGGCAACATCGCTTCCGGGATTGTGCCGCAGCCACAGGTCCGCATCCTGCACCAACTCTATCTCTCTCGGATTGGCCACGATCAGCTTGGTGCCGTTTCTCGCTGCCTGTCTTACCCTCATTCCAATCACAGGATGCGCATAGGTGGTATTGGTGCCTATCGCGAGGATGCAGTTGGCGTGACTGATCTCATCTATGCTATTGGTCATTGCGCCGGCCCCGAAGCTCTGAGCCAGGCCGGCCACCGTGGATGCATGACACAACCGTGCGCAGTGATCGACATTGTTCGTACCGAGAACTGCCCGCGCGAATTTCTGGGCTACATAGTTATCCTCGTTGGTGCACTTCGCAGAGGAAATGACCGCTACCTCATCAGGGTTGTAGCCGGCCATCCGCTCGGCAACCATATCAAGCGCCTCGTCCCAGGTTGCCTCCTCGAAGATCCCGTTTCTCCTGATAAGGGGCAGGTGGAGCCGCTCAGGGTGGTGCACATACTCAATGATCCCGAACTTGCCCTTCACACACGCCTGTCCCTCATTTACTGTGCCGTCTCCCTTGGGTGTTACCCCTATAATCCTGTCCTTCTTGATCTGGAGCTCCAACTGGCACCCCACCCCGCAGTAAGGGCAGGTGGTTACTACCGTCCGTTCAGGAACACCCTCCCATTTATCGGCCCACTCGGTTAATGCGCCCGTGGGGCAGACATCAACACAGGCCCCACAGAACTGGCATCCTGACTCCTCAAGGCTAGGCGCCTTGCTTCCAATCAGCACCCTTCCGTTCTGAAAGACAAGCCCGATTGCGCTATTGCCCCTTACATCCTGACATGCCCTCACGCACCGGGTGCACGCGATACAGAGGTTATAGTTGCGCTCAAAGAAGGGATCATGGTTTACCACGGGCAGGTCCTTGAATTCATAGGGAGGTGTGGTGGGATCCACCCCTATGGAAGCGGCTACCTCCTGGAGCTCGCACCTCAGATTGTTGGGGCAGAACTCACAGCCGGTGACTACCTCTGCCTTACGGATGCTGCCCCTGAAGGGATCGCAGTCATCCTTCCTGTCGCAGGCAAGACATATATTGGGATGTTCTGCTAGGATGACCTTCAGGTTTTCCCTGCGTTTTTCCTGAATCTCCGGGGTATTGGTCTGAACCACCATGCCGTCGGCAACCTCGGTGGTACAGGCAGTAACGAGATCATTGACACCTGCTACCTGAACCAGACAGAGCTGGCAACCCTCAAACTCGGTCAAGGAGCTATCGTTATGCACCGTCTCGTTACCCCGGTATATTACCTCAAAGGGCTTCACCTGCCTCGATGATGGTAGATTGGGATGAGAGCACAATGCCGGGATATAGATGCCGGCGCTCCGTGCAGCCTCAAGGACCGTAACGCCCTTCTCAACGGTAATAGTTGTGCCATCTATAGTAACATTCATTTTTTTCCTCGCCTTCCCCTATAATAGCATTCATGATCTCTCCATAGCCCCGTAAAATCGGTTGCGGTGTCTATAATATCCAACAGGTACATTGTCAAGAAAATTGTAGGTACATGCACCTCAAAGCCATTGGGCGATATTCACGAAAGGATTGGTACTGTTCGAAATTTGTTGTGTATAGGTGAGCTACCTGATCGAGATTATTTCCTTGATTGTAATGGAACACATCCTTATAACGAAACGCAGATCCTTCTGGCAGCGCTCATTTTAGGAGATTGATACTTGTTCGAACCAGCTCGAGAGCGCCGGAGAAGGCGATACGATACGGGATGAGTAATGCAGTATAGAAGTCAAAAGCCGTTCTTTTGAAATCTTGGTCGCTCTATAAGAAAGAATGTTCCATTTTCCGTTTTTGCAACGATACCGCCCTGAACCAGGGATTCCAGGGCCTTGGGCCGATAGTCCCTTAACCCGATCCTGAAATAGTGTGTCTTGGCATAGGGGAGCTCAGCAGCAGAACCAGAGTCAAAGGCTTGCCGGATCTCGAGGTCTTGGACGATGAGCCTTGCGCTACTTCTTATTCGATGGGCAATCCCGATTCGGGTGATGAGAAAGACCATGATAAGAAAAATGATTCCTATGATAATTTGGATAAATTCAGACATGCTACCTTCTTCCTAAAAATAATAGCTTGCCGGTAATCATCCGGATTGCCTTACTCGATACCAGATAGATTATGGGCCGTCAAGGCCTGGCACAAGATTCAGAAAAAATTGTTGCCGCCATTTTTTTCTTGACACCATGGGCTTATCATACTATATTGAATCAGATTTCACAATATGAAATAATCCCTTTATCAAATCAATGAAACTCTCATCTCTGGAAAAGAGCCTCAAGCTTATCGATATGCTCAGCAAAAACCCCCGTGGCATGAGTCTCTCGCAGCTCTCCGAGGCGTTAAACTATCCGAAAAGCACGGTTCACCATATCCTTAGCACCTTCTTGCCTTATGGGTATGTCTCAAAAGACCCGGAGACGAAGAAGTACTCACTGGGCTTTAAATTCCTC
>Ga0307435_1000693_pt1 | contig 14818 bp, 11 predicted proteins | sample SalMarWE160470MG_FD_202164 | JGI IMG/M metagenome (GOLD analysis project Ga0307435, IMG submission 202164) | Salt marsh sediment microbial communities from the Plum Island Ecosystem LTER, Massachusetts, United States - WE1604-70 | ecosystem: Environmental > Aquatic > Marine > Intertidal zone >... | reverse complement strand
CTGCCAGCGAAACAGCGCCCAAACCCAGGGCTTTCAAAAAATCACGTCGATTCATTTTGTATTCTCCTGTAAAAGTCGATTACACAATGATGCTAAATAGCCGGTTTTAAACTGTCAACACAAATCAAATCCACAGCTTTTCCACAAACAAAACTTACGTTGTGCAAAACCTGTTCAAAACAAATTTTTTTTCGTGCGCAAACTCAATGCTGACAGTGGTCTCTATCTGGTGGAAAAGAAATTTTCTAAAATGCGATTGATTTGTTTTGACGCTGAACAATAATAGCGATTGTTTTACTTTTGAATTTTTGTTTACGTGGAGTCGAAAGATTTTTTAAAAAGTGGTTTTAACGCTGGATATTATACAGCCGGTGGCAACAGGAGAGAATCGATGCAGGGCACTATCACGGACGAGCAAGCCCGGTCCGCGGGGACACAGATAAACGCTATTAACGATGCTCTTGCCGAGAAGGTCGGAGCGCAAAAGTATCGAATCTGGTTTAAGAATTCAACCAAAATGACACTTACTGCCGGATATTTGAAAGTTGGTGTGCCAAACCTTTTTATGGCCAATTGGATTGAAAATCATTTTTCAAACGAAATCACCCAGGCCGTTCGCAAGGTTACAGGAACTCGACCGAAGATTACTTTTACTATCGACCCGGAGCTTTCCGGGACTGTGCGAAGAACTCAATTGGATTCGAAGACACTGCCGTCGGACAGGAGACAGGATTATCTCAACAAGCGAGATTACAAAGCAAAACCGGCTTCTGCCGGAAAACTGCATTTCAGCTTAAACACATTCGTTGTCGGCACCTCGAATCAATTGGCCTACAACGCTGCAAAAGCCGTCGTGGAAGAAAAACATTGTCCTTTTAATCCGCTGTTCATTCATGGAGGGTACGGGGTCGGGAAGACGCATCTGCTGCAAGGGATTTGCAATGCGGTGTGTTCCAAACGCCCTCAAACTAATTGGCTATATCTCTCAGCGGAAGATTTTGTCAATCAGTTTGTGCTGGCCTTGAAGACAAAAAAGCTGGAGGCTTTTAGACGCCGAATGCGGCAAACGGACTTGTTAGCTATCGACGACATTCACTTCTTGGCCAGCAAACCGTCCCTGCAGGAGGAATTCCTGCACACTTTTAATACAATCAATCTCGCCGGTAAACAGGTCGTTTTGGCTTCCGACGCACATCCGAAGACGATAGGACAGCTCTCTGAAAAGCTCGTCAGTCGCTTCGTCTCAGGAATGGTCGTAAAGATTGATATACCTGGTCTCAACACCCGCTGTCAAATCTGCAGGCAGTTCGCAGAACAGTTAACAGCCGACAACAGAAAATTGAAAATTGGTAAAACCATCCCGGAAATTGTAATTAAATACATCGCAGAGAATATGCGCACAAATGTACGGGAGCTGGAAGGTGCTCTGCTGAAATTGATTGCCTATGCGGCACTGCAGAACCAGAAAGTCAATCTGCCTATGGCCCAGACGGTTTTGGCCGAGCATCTGGACAGGTGTGACCCCATTGTGCACATATCTGGCATCGAATCTGCCGTCGCAACATATTTCGGCATCACGCCGGCCAATATACGCTCCTCAAAGAAAAACAGAACTGTCGCACTCGCAAGGCATTTTAGTATGTACCTGACAAGAAAGCACACTAAGATGTCGTCATCGGAGATTGGCAGATTTATGGGAAATAAAAATCACGCCACAGTGCTGCTGGCCTGCAAAAGAATTGAAAGCCTCGTGGAGAGAAACGCAGAGTTGTTCTGGAACGGGCCGGCCGGCAATAAAGTCTCGAAAGCGAGAAACATACTTGCTAAGCTTGAGAGCAGCATCGCAAGATAAAATCCGCTCCCCGGCAATTGTAGGGTGGGCTTCAGCCCACCAATTCCTTAAGCGCCGATGATGTTCAACTTGCATTTCGGTATCGAAGCCAAAAATTTCGCCCCGTAGGATTTATTGACCACGCGCGAATCCAGAATCACCACGATGCCGGTATCGCTCTTACTGCGGATGAGTCGCCCGAAGCCCTGCTTGAACTTGATAATCGCCGAAGGCAATTGATAGTCATTAAAAGGGTTTCCCCCCTGCTCTCGTATCTGTTCTAATCTGCCCGCCAGCAGCGGCTTGTCGGGCACTGCAAAAGGCAGCCGAACAATAATCACATTGCTAAGCGCTGCCCCCGGCACATCAACGCCCTGCCAGAAGCTGTCCGTCCCGAACAATACGCTGTTGCCCTCAGCCTTGAAGTGTTTCAAAAGCACCGTCCTGTCGATACCCGCCCCCTGCTGCAGCAGTTCAATATCATTCTCCTCCAGCCACTCGCCAAGCTCCTCCGCCAGTGTCCCTAACATCTTATAGCTGGTGAAAAGCACAAATGCCCGTCCCTTTGTTTGCTGTATGTATTTTTTCAGCTTTACTGCCGCCGCTTGTATAAAACCCGAATCGTTCGGGTTTGGCAGCGCCTTTTCGATATAAATCGTGACCTGCTTTTCGTAATCGAAAGGCGAGCCAAGCCGCAGTGCATCGTAATCTTCCAGCCCGATTCGCCCGGCAAAAAATTCAAATCCCTTTTTCGTATCGCGTGTTGCGTATTGTGTATTACGTGTGTCACATTTCGTCTTTTTCCCGCACGACGCATCACGCACGGCGCACGACGAATATGCCCCGCAGCTCAAAGTTGCGCTCGTCAATATCACCGATTCATATTTATCGAACAGGCACCTCTTTACGTCCGGCCCGACATTTACCGCCGCACTTTTCAATACGACTCGCCCCTGGCGGCCCCCTCCTCCGCTGCCCGCCTCCACCCAGTAAACATAATCCGGCTGCTTCTGCGCCAGAAAGCACTCTAACTCCATAGCAAGCCCCGCACACCGGTCGACGAACCGAGTAATCTCGAATTTCTCATCGACGTCTTCCGTCTGTTTGGCCAGTTTGACTAATTCTAATCGCAGCTCCTTCAGGTGTCCCCCTATCCTGTCCTCAACGAAATTCGCATAACATCTTCCGTTGGCCTGCTTCTTATTTTCTTCGAACCACTCCCGGACCGTCTTAAAAAACGCCCTCGCCTCCTTATCGATTCGCCCGACCATTTTTATCGCTGCTTCTATTTTGCTCCCTGTACCCATATAAGCCAGAAGCCCTCTGTGCGTACGCGGATTATAAAGCCCGTCAAGCAGAAATCTTACCCTGTAATTGCTGATATCGATTCCGAAATGGTCTTCCGCCACGTGCTCGATATTCTGTGCCTCGTCGATTATCACATAACGGTAGTCCGGCAAAACCGACGCCCCTTGTTCCTTCAGAACAAGGTCGCTGAACAGCAGCGCATGGTTGGCCACAACGATGTCGGCTGTTTCCAGTCGCCGCCTTGCCCGCCAGTAAAAGCATTCACGAAAATGCCGGCATTTCCTGCCCCGGCAGTTACCGTGCTCGCTCTTGACCGCATCCCACACCTGGCCCTTCGGCACAAACGTAATGCTGCTTAGCGACCCGTCTCTTGTTTCCCTGGCCCAGTCATTTATCACCGCTAATTGTGACCCGGACTCATCGAACAGCCGGCCCTGCCTTCGCAGCGCAAATTCAAGCCGCCTTTTGCATAGATAATTCCCTCTGCCTTTTGCCAGCACAGCCGTAAATCCGCGAGGCAGACACTTGGTCAGAAATGGAATGTCCTTTCCCGTCAGTTGTTCCTGAAGTGTAATGGTAAAAGTACTGATTAGCACCTTGCTTGCCCCGTTAGAACGCTTCCTTTTTTGGATTCTCTCCGCATTGGTAGAATTTCCAACGGGGCCTGCGTTTTTGTAGACCAGCTCTATCGCCGGGATAAGATACGCAAAGCTCTTACCGACCCCCGTACCCGCCTCGACGGCTAAATGCTTACCGTCCGCAAACGCCTTCTGCACCGCCCGCGCCATCTGCACCTGCTCCGCCCGCTCCTCGAACCCGCTAAACGACCGCGAAATCACCCCGCCCGCCCCAAAAACATCTTCTATATCCAAACCTGTATTCGCCTTTATCATAACAAAAAATATTACCCGTATTCATCACTCAACGCAAGCACCGAATATCGAGCCGATATTTAGCCCCGCAACCTGTCTTGAGCAAGGTCGAGGGATTTATTGCGGGGTTATTTAGCCTGCGGTTTTACCGCAGGTCGTTTTCTAAGCGAGTGTAACATTCTATATATACTGTCATTCCGACCGACGGCACGCCTTTGACGGGTGGCAGCCTCATCCCGATGTCATTTATCGGGATGGGGATGGCTTACTGCCAGTTATGCAGAGCTCAACATTTAATTACAATTGGTATAAAACATTCGTTGCAGACGAAAACTTAAGCTATGATACGGCTGGTCTGCGAATACGAATATGACTACGAGAACCGCATCGTCAAAATCACCAAAGACGGCCAGACAAAAGCCGAATTCGCCTACGATACCCTGGCTTCAAGAATTGAGAAAAAAGACCTTGTTGACCCAAATAACACAAGACGATACTATTATAACTATAATTGGCAGGTTTTAGCTGAATATGACGGCGCTGGCAGTTATAATAAGTTGTTTATTTACGGCAACTATATTGATGAAGTCCTGTATACGCAAGGTACTGGTCCCGGGACTCCAAGGTATTATGTCCATGACCATCTCTATAGCCCGGCAGCCCTTGTTTACGCAAACGGGACCGTCCTTGAACGCTGCGAATACGATGCTTATGGCAATCCTTATATACTCGATACGCAATACGCACCACGCACGACGAGCCATTACGGCAATCCGTACTTGTTTACCGGCCGGAGAGTGGATATACTGGATTCCGGCTCTCTAAAAATTCAATACAACAGAAACCGCTACTACGACTACTACACTGGAAGATGGCTAACACACGACCCGCTGGGTATTACGCCAAATCCGCAAAAGCCAAATAGATTTGTAGTACCCGATCAATATCAAGATGGACTGGGCCTATATAGCTATGCCAACAACAATCCCATTGTTTACTTTGACCAATGGGGATTGTTCTTGCCACGCCGTTGTTGGCCGAACATCACAGCCCAGAAATGTGGCTCCTGTGGTCCGGACATTACGTTTGCCCTGGCATCGTTACGAATGAAGTTATTTATAAACTGGTTCATGATCTGGGATCCAAATGAGAGAGAAAGACGCTGTGATGCCATCGAAGGCCTAAGTGCTCAAAGTTCATGGGATATTGATGAATTACATAATGAAACGATCAGTGGAGGCACTTGTGATTGTCAAGACACCGTCACTGTCAACGGTGGATGCTATTGTGTACATGAAGCAAATTACTTTCTATGGGGTGTCGCAAATAAGTTATGTGGCAAGGGCCTCAGCTGGACTCTTTGGAAGGCTCGGCTTTGGAGCAATTTCATAGCTCCACCTGTGGCCGCTCTTACGTGTCAGACTTGTGAAGGTAGTCCTGCCTCGAAAGTGAATTGGGCTGAGGCAGGATTCTTAGGTGATCTCAATAAACTCAAGCCTTCAAAAAGTTCGCACTCTTCCTGCAAAGTAAAAAAGCCGCCTAAAATATGGGGGGGCACACTAACGCCCCACTGGGGGGATTAGTTAGGATACGTCTAATTTATTTTTGCTTAGAACGTTATTGAGAACTGGAGACTCTGAGTTATGCAGGTTTTTGCATTACAGTAAGTAACCAGAGTTAAGTGTTCAAACCTTGTAGACAATTATGGAAAAGGAGAAAATAGGATGAGCAAACCGTCTTCACAGCGGAATATAGTTGGCCAACTGCTGCACAGTTATAGTAAACAAAGGTTGCTTGCATTTTTGCTGATGGCATCGGCTATGATTCTTTTTTCAGTGACTGCTTTTTCTGGTGGTAAGCTTTTAGGCTTACTTTTTCTACATGTGATATTGGGGTTTGCAGCTATCCTACTATTGGCAAAGACAGAAAAGAAAGAAGCTGCTCCCGTGAGACGAAAGATAGAGGCTGCTCGAATTTGGGTATTTGGCTTGATGCTGCTCTCGTTCATGCTCATAACGCCAAGTTATGCCCTGCCTCACGAGTTGTCTATTCTTCTCTTCACTGGCCTGATTGCGGGTATTCTCTCGCTTGCATTGATTATTATCTCCAGAGGCTCTCTGTTATCGCTTGTCTTTGTTCTAATGCCAATAGGGACCTTTCTTTACACATGGGGTGATGCCTACGCTCAAAAACGAGCCCAGTTCTTTTGGATTGCTATAGTGCACGGCGATGTAGAACATGTCCGAGAATTGCTTCAAGAAGGTTATAATGCTAACGACCGTTGCGGATTAGGCACAACACTAACATCGGCCTTTCGGTTTGGCGGTAACCATCGAGGGGTATACTATCGGCGCTCTAATGCACAAAAGCTACCCGCCTATGAAAAAGAGACAGTAATCTTAGAGATGTTGGTGACCCTGATAGACGGTGGGGCTGATGTCAATGAGAAAGATGATAATGGATGGACTCCTCTGCTCAAGGCTATTCAGAGAAACCATGTCAGAGTTGTCGAAATGCTCATCGAAAAGGGGGCCGACGTCAATGAGCCCATAGATGAAATGATCAGAATAAGAAGTCCGCTTAAATTAGCAATGGATATGGAACATAAAGAAATAGCTGAATTGTTGAAGAAGCGTGGAGCCAAAGAATGACATTATCGTTGAGGTGACCGAATTCGCATATGATGCACTGGCTTCAAAATTGAGAAAAAAGACCTTGTTGCCCCGAATAATACCAGACGCTACTATTATAACTATAACCGGATGTAAAGTGAGATATGTATCGAAATAAGCTTTTTATGCTATTTGTTTTAACACACCTTTTCCTTTCATTGTCAATTAGCATACAAAGATTAGCTTTAGCCGTTGAGAATCATCTACCGAGGATTTCTTTTGAGAAGACGGTTTATGATTTAGGCGATGTCGGCCAGGGAACAAAAAATACGTGTGAGTTTAGATTCACAAATACCGGCCGGGGCCTGTTAAAAATAGGAAAAATCAGCCGAACCTGCGGCTGCACAGTCTTCCACCTCGACAATAAACAATACCCCCCCCATTCAATAGCTATGTTTAATTGGTGCTTTGACTGCCTGCCGCAGCGCCGTCAATGGCCTTCTTAAGTGCAATTACAGCCGGTGACTCAGGCAGCTTTTCGTATGCGGCGTCAATCGATTTTTTGGCCTCTTGCAATCTGCCCATCTGGTAATAGACGTAGCCTAATAGAAATCGCAGCTTGGCCGAACCGCTTCGCTCTATCCATTGTTTGATATCGATTATTCTGCTTTCGAGCTTGTCCCTGTCCCCGACCATGGCCACAAGGTCTATCTTAAACTGCGCATACTCAGGGAAAATCTCCAGAGCTCGCGAGAGAAACAGCGCGCTGGTCATATACTCGCCGGCCGCGAATAACGAATGGCTCTTGCCCGCGTATGCAAGCGGGTCGTTAGGCTTGTAAATCGACGCAAGGGTATATGTATCCGCAGCCCGGTAGTACTTACCCTCTTTTAGATACTGCTCCGCTGACCGCATATGCTGATTGAACTTGTCCTTCGAGTAGGATGCAAAGGTCTTGTGTTCACCCATTATGCCTTTGGCTCTGGCGGTTAAGGAAGCGCCGGTAAGTTTCTCTTGTTGATTCCTGCTCATTGCCTCTCTTACAAGCTCGGCCTCAAGCTCTTCTATTTCTTCGTCCGTAAGAGGTGTCTGCATTTGGTTCAGCAGTTTTTCAAAAGAATCCTTCTTTGCTTTTGATGACTCTTTGACGTCGGCTGCTGTTCCGGTCTGTTCCATTGTTTCTTTATTGACTGTGGTCTCGAAACTTTTTTTAATGCTTTCAATCTCCTTTTTCATCTGCTCATAAACATCGCCGCCGGCGGAATCTTGCGTTGCTTTTTTGAACGCATCGATTTGTTTTATTGTTTTCAGGTAAGCCTGTTCATCTTTAGCTGGTGCAGGTTCTTTATATTCTGTGGGCTGAAGCTGTATGTCCTCGCCGGCCTGCTCTTTGAATCTCGGCAATTCAAACGGTCGTAACACATCTTTGGTCTGTTCAAACTTACCGAATGGCCGCAAGGGGTCATCCCGGACTATCAGGCTTTGCCTGAATAGTGGAGTACTGTTTTCTAACCTCTGCAGGTCCTGCTGCAAACGTTCCATCTGTCCTACATTTTGTTCATCAACCAGTCTTTTGGCTTCTGTGCGTGTGAGGACACCGTCTACAATTAGCTTTTCGAGCTGCTGCGGACTAAACCGCATCGGCCGGTAGCTTACATCTTGAATTCCAATCTGAGCACCGGCCAAAGTCCGTTCCTGCCCTGCGCCTGAGACGGTAAATCCTTCCGTAGTTCGGCCCTCCGTGTTTATTGTTGGCGGCCTGACAATGCTGGACAGACCTGGCCTCGTTGTGGTTACTGTACCGGATGATGAATAATATGGATTGTATGTGCCAGGCAGATTGCCGATGCCTCCTGAGCCGGCTGAACGCCTCAAAAAGGAATCAAGTGTTGTTGAGCCGGCTGTGCCTTCGAAGTTCGATGTCGAACTATATGGCACAATTCCCTGAAAGTGTTTGCCGCTGGCAACATTGCCGGTAATCACAAGATTACCGGTCGTATCTATCGGATTAGGACTGGCAAACAATCCGCTGCGGTAACTGCTCTGCGGAACCGTCGCCGGCCCAACCGGACTGCGCACCGAAGGATTGACGACACTTGAATTAGTCAGGGGCCGGGCAGTCCCCGATAAAGAGGCTATAAATACCGCTGAAAAAATTATAAAAAGCCGGTTCCTCATAATTTCAAATACCCAATATATGTCGGTATGTTCGCCATTAATCATATTTTACGTCATCAAATCCCGGTTTCTTGATGGAAAAATCCCAAACAACGTCCGGTAACGGCACCGATATTTTATTTCTTAATTGCAGTTTGCAGCGAGTTCATACTTCTTTTTAGCGGCTCTAAGACTCGCTATGCTAAGTTTACCCCGTTGGCGTTGAGTCGCTCTTATACTTCGGCTTTTCTGCCCAGCTTAGTTTAGTAGCTAATGTATCCCACTGGGTCCGAAGTGGATTGCTGACAACCAGAAAATCGCCTTTATGCCTCTCGATTCTTACAACATCATCAATCGACAGTTTCCGCGATACCTGCCCATCGATTGAAACCGTTGTGCCTTCATTAACACGGACGCCGAAAACCTCCACCGTGCTTTCGGCATTGATAACAATTGGACGAAAACTAAGCGAATGCGGACAAATCGCAGTAATAACCATCGCCTCCATCTTGGGCGAAAGGATAGGCCCACCTGCCGAGAGATTGTAGGCCGTTGATCCGGTGGGTGTGGAAATGATTAGGCCGTCGCCAATACAGCCGGCGAGAGGTTGGCCGTCCACCGAGATTTTTAACTCGATCATCTTAAAAGGCGGCCCGGATGTGATAACTACATCGTTGATGGCTACTGAGCAGAATTCCGCCTTCTCTTTACCGGAAATCGTACACGCCAGCATCATGCGTTTGTCGATGCGGACTTTTCCTGAAGTTAGAGATGGAAAAAATTCTTTAAGCTCGTCAACGTTGAATTCGGCTAAGTAGCCGAGCTTGCCGAGGTTGACACCTATCACCGGCACGTTCATCTGGCTCAGATGTCTCGCAGCCGAAGTAATACTGCCGTCGCCCCCGAAGACAACAGCGAAGTCGGCCTCCTGCAAAATATCGACCGTACAATCCTCGATGCCGCAGCTGGCAAGGACCTCGGCCTTGCCCTTTGCAAAGTCGAGAAATTCCGCGATTATCTCGGCCACGTGTCCCTTTGTCGCGTCGCCGAATATCACTAATTTGGGCAGGTTACTATCTCCCATTTTATTTCGTACCTCGTTTCAGGCCTTGCCAAGCAAGCTTTTCGCCCGCAGCAGTTCTTTTACCGTCTGAACTATTTTATCGGCATTTATACCGGCCTGCATAAGCTGTAGCGGCCGCGTGTCATGTTTTATAAACTGCCTCGGTGCGCCAAGCACCACTATCGGTTTCGTCATAGGCTTATCGAAAGTAGCTGCAGCTAATTCGAGCACGGCTGAGCCGAATCCGCAGGCGCTCGTGTGGTCTTCCACCGTTATGATACCTTTGCCTTTGCCAGGTAACTGGATAATTTTTTCATCAATCGGGGCGGCAAACCGGGCATTGATTACATCGACCGCAATCCCGTCGCCGGCCAGCAGCTCGACCGCTCCCAGCGCTTCTGCTAAAACGCTGCCGTAACTGACAATCGCAATCGCGGATTCTTTCTCCTTTTTGACGACCACGCTTTTGCCTAATTTGAACGGCTTGGCACAGGCGGCTCCGAAAGACTTCTGTTTCGGCACAAAGTCTTTCGGATATCGGATAACCACCGGCTTACCTTCGCTCAGTGCAAATTCCAGGGCAAGTTTCATTTCGGTCTCATCCGCAGGCGCCGTCAAGACCATATTGGGCATCATCCGAAAATAACCAATATCAAACAAACCGTGGTGCGTTGGCCCGTCAGAGCCGACAAAGCCGGCCCTGTCGACACAAAATATCACAGGCAGGTTCTGTAACGCCACTTCCTGGAATATCTGGTCGAAGCTCCTCTGCAAAAAAGTCGAATAAATACAGACGACCGGCTTTAGGCCGCTCCTTGCCAGCCCCGCTGCAATATCTACCGCCGCGCTTTCAGCAATACCAACGTCGTAGAACCTGTCCTCGAATCTCCTGCGAAATTCCACCAGCCCAGTGCCGTCACGCATAGCCGAAGTGATCGCGATTATTTTGTCGTCCTTTTCGGCCAATTCGGTCAGGTGCTTGCCAAATACATTAGTATATGTAGGCCTGCCGGTTTTCGGGGCGGTCTCAACCTCGACACATTCCCTGTTTTTATGGTTGTTGATCTTGAATGGGCCGGTCGAGTGGAATCTGCTGGGCTGGGAGCCGGCGGGCTGGAAGCCTTTGCCTTTCTTTGTGTAAACGTGCAGAATGGAAGGGTGCTCTAAGTCGGCCAGCGCATTGAACAACTGTACAAGTGCGCCGATGTCGTGGCCGTCAACGGGGCCGAAGTATGGGATATTCATGCTTTCAAACATCTGGCTGGCGGGCAGGACCATTCGAATACCTTTTTTAATCCTTTCGACCGCCTCGTCAACGCTTTTGCCGATGACCGGCATATGCTCAAGGATATTATGAGTGGTCTTGCGCAAGTCTTCGTATGTCTGGCTCAGCCGAACTTTGGAAAAGTATTTTGCAACCGCCCCCTGCGTCGGGTCGATGGCCATCGAGTTATCATTGAGCACGATGAGTAATTGTCTTTTGACCAGCCCGAGATTGTTGAGCGCCTCGAAGGAAACACCGTTGACGATACTGGCATCGCCGACCAGCGCAACGATTTTACTGTTTTCCTTTTGCTGGGTATGCCCCAAAGCCATACCGATTGCGGTTGCGATAGCGGTGCCGGCATGGCCGACGGTGAACTGGTCATATTCGCTTTCTTCCGGGTTGGGAAAGCCGCTTATGCCGTCGGCTTTGCGGAGCAGCTTAAACTTGTCTTTCCTGCCGGTGATGATTTTATGCGTATAGCATTGGTGGCCGACGTCCCAGAGCAGTTTGTCCTTTTTGAAATCGAAGGCGTAGTGCAGCGCCAGCGTCAGTTCCACGACGCCGAGGTTGCTGGCCAGATGTCCACCGGTCTGCGCGACAGAGCTGAGAATAAACCGGCGTATTTCATCGGCAAGGGCGTTCAATTGCTGTACGGGCAGCTTTTTGAGGTCCGCAGGGCTATTGATTTGCTCCAATAATTCGGCCATTAGTGGTTCTTTCGACTATTTATTACGAGAATTACCAATCAAAAGTGCAAATAATTCCCTCTGGGGAGGGAAAGTATTTTTACTGCTTATATCCTAACAGCTTATCTCAAAAAAATCACTTTTTATATGCCTTTTTTGGCCACTAAGGCACAAAGGCGCACATTCGTCCAATTAAGTGAATGGACGTTTGTCAGTCAGTGGCTCAGACAGAAAACAGAATTATTGCGTTATAATATGAATCCCTACAAGAGATTAGCGTAAAAAGGCAAATTTTTTTAAACTTCCTTGACTTTTTTGACCGAATTGTTATCATGTATGATAACAGGTGAGATGAGATACCAGAAAGGGTGGTTAGGTATGAGTGATAAAAATGAGAGCTTCGGGAGCTATCTAAAAAAGCTGCGACTTGAGTCAGGATTCGGCTTGAGGCGGTTCGCCAATTTAATTGAGATTAAGGCCTCTAATTTGTGTGACATTGAGCACGGTCGACGCCGAATGCCGAAGGAACGCCTGGAGGCCACAGCTGATGTCCTTGGTCTGGAGAAAGGTACTTCAGATTGGGAACACTTTTTTGAACTGGCCCGCACAAGAGGAGAACTGCCGGCGGACGTACAACAGATGGCAGAGCGGCGGTTCATGCCGGCTTTGTTGCGTACCATAGATAATGTTAAATTATCCGATGATGATGTAAAACAACTAATTGAAGAGATCCAGGGAAGGAAGATTATAGGCGATGGATCCAGTTAGCCACCTTCGTACTTATACTCTCACAGAACTAGAACAAATTGCTGCTAACCAGCTGAAATCTCTCGGTGATAATTTCACTATTCCGGTTGATATAGAAGATATTGTAGAACAGTGTGGTATTGATCTGGATATCAAAAGAGGCTCAGCTGATCGTGGCATAATGGGTCAGATCGGTACTAATTTAGATACGGGTAAATTTATAATAAAAATCGACGAGAAACTATTCGAGGCAAGACACAATCAGCGAATATGTAGAATGACGATTGCCGAAGAATTTGCTCATTTCTTACTTCACAGAAAAACCATTGAGAATGTAAAAACTTATGAAGACGTTATAACCCTCAAAAATCATCCTCACTGGCACAAATATGAAAGAAACGCAAAATGGTTGGCCGCTGCTTTATTAATGCCTGCGGGACATGTATTGAACGATAGCCGTGAATTATACAAACAGCTTGTTTCTTCGGTTGGTTTTGATAATCCAATAGCAGTAAAGAAATATATTAGAAATTTACTTGCAGATAAGTATGATGTTTCAGTTTCTGCTATGAAATATCGCCTCGAGAATTGGCCGATAAATGTAATGGATAAAATCGACCAAGCCATGCGGGATAAATTAGACTTTTTAGAATAAACAGCCATTATCTAAATTGCTGTCGTTTCAAGTATAAAGCTACAATTGAATGATTCCGTTGATTATGCGGATGGGATAGAGAGAATGAGTAAATGCGTTGATGCGAGATACGCTTCTGTCTTTGCGAGCAAATATTTACGTGCCTATAAGCTACTCCCGACAACCGGCAACCGACAACTGTCCTATTATCCTTAATCATTTGATACCGTTTCACCGTGCAGCCGCTCGTTAGGCACAGACTATTCTATATTCTGCTCTGATCTCACCAAAAACACTATCGCTGCAGCGGCCATATGTAGAACATATGACACAATATGTTCTGGAACAGTAGTTGGAGTCGCTCCTTGGCCGTGACCACTTAGTTTGTTTCGACCTGTGGGCACTCCTCCCTCAAGCAAACTTCTTAACGCTGACATATTCTGCTGCCAGAATGTTGGAATTAAACCGTTTTGATAACAAATTTCTATTAATCTTTTACTTGTGTCCTTGGGATCGTAAGACTAACTTCGTTTATCGCAAATAGCCTTCATAGTGCTTTCAAAAGACTTCAAGGCATCATTAAGAGCTTCCTTGTGTTTTCCCTGACGATAATGCTCATAGGCACTCAGGAACTCCTGCTGAGCTCCATCATAATCCTTTCCGCTTAAAAGTCTCAACGCAGGCTTAACAGCTTCGTTGTGTAAGAGTTGAGAATCCACTCTCATTATCTCGCCATCCTCATATTGATAGCCTATTCCATGCTCTTTGAATCTTGAATTTAATTCTGAAATTGAATTGTCTGCAATCTCTGTATATCTGTGGAAGCCTCGATATTCAAATTTTCTTGTCAACCTATCTATAACGCGAAAGGACAACTCAATAACATCTAAAGTTTTTTCAGCATCTTCTTCTTGAAGGAAAAACTCAAATAGTTCTCGGATGTAACTTCTACTACCATAGCGATCTCCATATTCTCTATCCGTGAGCCGAAACACACCGTATTCGCGGCATAACGTTTCAACTATGAATTTATACCCGCGTTTTACGCCTTTATTTTCGTCATAGTATTCGTTTTCATTGCCTATCGAATCTCGCCAAATATGAACGATCTGTACTCGCAGTCGATTTGGGATTGAATCATACGTATAGACATCTGGGACTTCCCCACGAAGTCGTTTTTGTCGCTTCGAAAAAAGATCAAATATCGTCATGGTAATTTATTGTCCATAAGTATTGTTTATATAGTTTTCGAATAACATCCGAACGCCCCGGCTGTTCAAAATGAACCTGCCGGATTCTATCATCTGGTGCGTCTCACTGATATCTGCGTTCTTTAAGCCCCCAATCTATCAATCCTGATAATCCCTGTCCACCATAAAAAATACGTCGCTCGTGAACAGAAAATTTCATATTTAGCGTCCTGACTGATTATGAAACCTTTTTTGTTGCTTTACCCCTGCGACAAACGGCACAAAATACCCAGACAATAAACAAGGGAATTATCAACGGCAGCAGGAATGGAAGCGCAACAGCGATAAGTATGAGACCAACCAAAACTAAACAACCCACAATTACGAGCCCAACACCTGCGAAAACAAAAGCTAAAAGTATCGCAACACAAAACAGTATAACCGCCGCCAA
>Ga0307435_1000691_pt1 | contig 14849 bp, 11 predicted proteins | sample SalMarWE160470MG_FD_202164 | JGI IMG/M metagenome (GOLD analysis project Ga0307435, IMG submission 202164) | Salt marsh sediment microbial communities from the Plum Island Ecosystem LTER, Massachusetts, United States - WE1604-70 | ecosystem: Environmental > Aquatic > Marine > Intertidal zone >... | reverse complement strand
CGAGTTCCAGGGTAAGCACTTCAAGACCCTCGACGAGCAGTAGTTCCAGGGTGAGCACTCCAAGGCCTTCAACCAGCAGTAGTTCCAGGGTGAGCGTTTCAAGACCTTCAACGAGCAGTAGTTCCAGGGTGAGCGCTTCAAGACCTTCAACGAGCAGTAGTTCCAGGGTGAGCGCTTCAAGGCCTTCGACCAGCAGTAGTTCAAGGGTGAGCACTTCAAGGCCTACAACCAGCAGTAGTTCAAGGGTGAGTACTCCAAGGCCTTCAACCAGCAGTAGTTCAAGGGTAAGCACTTCAAGGCCTTCAATCAGCAGTAGTTCAAGGGTAAGCACTCCAAGGCCTTCAACCAGCAGTAGTTCAAGGGCAACCTCTAAGCCGAGTGTTAGCCAACCCAGCAGAGTAACGCGAAGCAGTTCATCCAGCAGTAGTACAACCAGCCGGTCTATTGTCTCTCAACCTTCAAACGCCTCCAGCTCTCGCAAGTCCTCCAGCAGCTCTTTCAGTGGCAGGATATTAGAGAATTCAGGTTCAAGCGTGAGAAAACCACCCACGGCGAGCACACGTAGCCGTATAAGCCAGAGTAAGACTTCGCGAATTGGAAGCCCGATCAGTGCTAAAAAGCCATCTGTCTCCACAACGCCGAAATCATCAACTAAAACTTCGAGCAGCCGTATTAGCCAGAGTAAAACCTCACGCATCGGCACTCCGATTAGCACAAGTAAGCCCTCGGTCTCCACAGGGCCGAAATCTTCAATCACAAGTTTTAGCGGTCGTATGAGCCGGAGTAAAACCTCGCGCATCGACAGTCCTGTCAGCACTATAAAGTCTCGTGATGCTTCCACTGGAAAACTTACTGGCAGCAGTAAGCTGGAAATCGGTGCCGACAGGACAGGCAGGAGTAACAGCACAAGTTTCAGCAGCAGACCTTCTTTGTTCACACGGTCGGCAAATGAAAAAAGTTTATCTACCAGGCCGACAAACGAGAGGAGTCAGCATATCAGGTCTGCGAAGGAAGGGAGTCAGCATACCGTGAGAGAAAGAAGAAGAGTGTATGCGGAGCCAAGGACAGCCGGACTTCAGCGCGAAAGAAAGATGGCCGGCGAAAATCGAATGAACCGCTGGAGGGAAAGGTCTTCCGCCGGGAGATACCGTGAACGTACCCAAGTAGTAAATGATATTCACGAACACGAGCACGTATATATTGATTACCATGACCGCGTATGCCGAACAACAGTCTGGCCGAGGAATCGTTTTATGGTGCACTATAGTTGGGGACCGCGCTTTGCATTTAGGTATTTCTATCCGTATTATCATCGCAGATACGTCTTTGTCAGCCTGGGTGGATATTGGCCCCTTGATTACTGCTATACCCGTTATTACTGGTATGGCTGTCACCCTTATCGCTGGTACGGCTACTATCCTATCGCTCGGGAAGTAGGTGGTGACACGTATAACTATTACACTTACAACTACTACGATGATACTCCTGTAGTTGATACCGGCGGTGCGGCATACGATGTCGGTACTGTTGACCACACTACTTTTGCAGATATTCGCGAAAAGCTGGCGCAGCAGGCGGAAGAACCCGCCGAGCCAACGCTGGCAGACCGTTACTTTGAAGATGCTGTCGGGGCTTTCGAACTCAATAATTACGACAGTGCCGCCGAGCTGTTTGCCCAGGCAATGGAGCTTGCACCTGATGATATGATACTTCCCTTTGCATACTGTCAGGCGTTTTTCGCCGCTGAGAGATATACAGAAGCGGCCGAGATTCTTCGAGCAGCTCTGGCGAAAGTATCGCCCGAAGAGGAAGGCATATTCTATCCTCGCGGGCTGTATTCGAAAGATGATGTTCTCTTCGAACAAATGAACCAACTGGCTGGAAAAGCAGAACTCTACAGCTTCGACCCGGACCTGCAGCTTCTTCTTGGTTATAACCTGCTCGGTATAGGTGAGCTCGACGAGGCCGTCGAGCCTTTGCGGCTTGCGACCCTCGATTTGGAAAATGCACCCGCGGCAACAGTGTTGCTGAACCTTTTGGAGAAAATGAGAATCAAGTCCGAAAAGACTCCCAAAGAGGATGCTACCAAGACCGAATAGAGTACGTTCGGGATAAGAAGAGAAACCACGATGAGAAATGGGAATTTGATAATTTGGATAGCCTTCATATCTGTCACAGTCGGTCAGGTTTCTGACACGCTGGCGGGAGACTGGATGGAATTCCAAGTCTATGCCGTAATGGACGACCAGCAAGCCCCGGATATTTATGGAAATGTTGTAGTCTGGGAGCAATTTGTTGTGGATACAGGCTTTGACATTTACGGTGCCGATATTACCGACTCTCTTAATCCTTTTGTTTTTATAATCGATGACGATGTCGATGACCAGCAGGCACCTTCTATTTATGAAAACACCGTGGTTTGGCAAAGTTATGTTGAGACGGACTGGGATGTCTGGGCGGCTGATATTAGCGACCAAGGTGCCCCGCAGTATTATCCTGTTTCGCAATACATCGATATCAACGAGATAGCTGCCGCAGTTCACGGCAATATTGTTGTTTGGCAGGATGACTATCTGGGGGACTGGGATGTTTTGGGTGCTGATATTACGGACCTAAACAGTCCGGCGGAATTTTTTATAGCTGCGTATGATTATAACCAGAGTAGTCCCGCTCTCTTCAGGAACACTGTTGTGTGGCAGGACGATTTTCTCGGCGACTGGGACCTTTTCGCCGCTGACATCTGGCAGAGGAACAAACCCGCTGAGTTTTCAGTCTCACTTGTTGACTGCAACCAGATAAAACCGGCCATCTATGGTAATACAATCGTCTGGCAGGATGATTTCTTTGGTAACAGGGATATTTACGCTGCCGACATTTCAGATCCGGGTAATCCTGTTGAAGTTACGATTACTACCGATGTTTCCTGGCAGATAAATCCCGATATCGATGGCAACATTATCGTATGGCAGGACTATCGAAATGACAACTGGGACATATACGGCTACAACCTTACTACGCGACAGGAATTTCGGATTACCGATGATCCTGATGACCAGGAGAATCCCGCTATCAGCGGCAACGTGGTAGTCTGGCAGGACAATCGAAACGAATACTGGAACATATATGCAGCAGTACTTAGCGGCCCCGAAGTTGCGCGGTGTTCATCATGGGTTCCGGGTGACATTGACGGGGATTGCAAAGTTAACTTCATCGATTTTACTATAATGGCCGGCTCCTGGCTCGACTGTAACCTTGAGCCGGAGGAAGCCTGTTGGTAATAGAGAGATGGATTATAAAAAAGTACTTTTAAGAAAGGAGACATAAAAATGGCTAAGAATTTGGTTACAATCATGGTGATAATTGCAGTAAGCATGGGCTCGATGTTCATTATCGGCTGTCAGAGCGATGCGCAAACCGGGACTGCTGTTGGTGCCCTGGCTGGTGCCGGCATCGGTCAATTGGCAGGCGGCGATACGGAAGGAACCCTCATCGGAGCAGCCGTAGGCGGAACCGCCGGTTATTTGTTAGGCAATGAGGGCGACAAGAAAAAAGCACAGGCCGAAAGAGAAGGACTGCATCAGGAAATGAATACCGTGATGGTCAAAGTTACCAACAGCAACGGCTCTATCATACAGGTGCCGCTGAGAAAACAAGGTGTTGGTTATGTCGGCACAAGAGGTGAGTATTACGCCACCCTGCCTACCGAAGACCAGCTCCGGCCGGTATACGGTTTTTAGCTGCCAAGTGACGTTCTGTGCCGATTATAATGGATTTGAAAGTTTTATCCCATATAGTGCTTTTCAGGGCTTGATTGTTGAATAAATGGTAGTCTTGCAGTACAATACGCGTTACGAAGTCTCTGGTTGGTGCCTTTTATAGATATGGCAGGAGCTTCACAAGATGACAGCTTTTTGAGTGTAACGAGACCGGGATACAGTATGCAAGCGAATGTGAGAGGCCTGCTATGAATAGGCGGCTGCGTAACGCCCTGAAAGGAATCACGGAACCGGACGCCGAACGCCGTCGCCGGGCGATGGAGCCTTTTGTACGGGCTACATTTGAGACCTTTATCAGGTTCCTGTACCGCTACCTGGGTAATGAAGTAGAGTGTGAGGATGTATTAGAAGATGTTTATGCCGATATATGGGAAAATCCGGACCGTTTGCGAAATGTCACGGGTGAGAAGCAGCTTCTAAGGACTGTATACCTGTACTATATGCGGAAACGCCTGAGGCAGGTTTACAGCAGGATGAACCGGTATTTATCTTTGTCGCAGAGAGACATGAAGAATCTTATGGCCCCTGAATTAGGTGTTCTTGAGATGATGTCACAATCTGAGCTTCAGCAGAACCTCCGCCGGACGTTAAATAAACTCAAGGCACGGGAGCGAAGAGCTATAGAACTCTGGATGACCGGGTTCTCTAACAGGGCAATCGCAAATGAGCTTAAGACAACGGTCGGGGCTGTCAAAATGCTGATATTTAGAACTATAATAAAGCTAAAGCAAATGATGCGGGACTATACTGATGAGGATTGATTTCATATTTTTAGGAACCCATTTTGCAATTATCGGCAAAATGGAAATTCTGTAAAGGAGCAAGAGAAAATGCCTGATACAAAACGAGAAATCCAGGAATTACTGGTTGATTACGCGGGGGCCTTGCGTGATGGTTGCGTGCCGACTTTTCTGAAATCACTTGAGCGTGAGGAAGCACACAGGATAGCTTCTTCCCAGCAGTTTCAGGATGCCGCTGAGATTACGCGAGTTCTTAACGGCGTCGGTTTTGCCGAAAAGGCCGCGACCCCGAATGTGGGTCTGTTCATATCCCGTGTCGATGCCAAAATCTCATCGCGACTGAAAAAGGCCAGGGCATCGTCACGGGGCAGACGCCGAACCGGAGCGAGGTCCATTGACCAAATCGAAAAAAGGACTGAGAAGTCGATATGATTTTGGACTGTCACCAGTGTTCATCCTGCTATTTTGAGGACAAGGAGTCATCCTCGAGGATAAATCCTTCGACAATCTCGCCGCCACAGCCAAAGATGGTTTTCAGAAACGTCCTTGTTGTCTTTGTCTGTATCGAGCTGTACGACAGCAAACAGGAGCTGGAAGAGGCCGCGGAGGAGTTCGCCTCGCTTTCGGACCTTATAGGTAAAAGGCCGATAGTATTGTGTCCAAATGTTCACCTCTCGATTGATAAAGCGCCCGAGAAGCAGGCGGCATATTTGATTTCCGAGCTGGAACAGATGCTCGTTAAGGTCGGCTTCGATGTACAGTGCCTGTCTTTTGGTTACCATAAACAATACGGCATGGAATGTAACGGTAATGTCGGCAGCGTTGTTGGCAGAAGATTTTACGGCTCTGAAGAGAAGCAGTTTCTAAGACTCCTGACTCGACTCGGTGTTTGTCCTCCTGACTCTCAGCCTGAGGACATGCCGTCCTGGGCTAAAACGCTGACCGGGGGGCCATTGTTTAAGGTGCTCAGCAGCCGAAGCCGAACCTACAATGCTGCAAGAAATATACTTCGCCACCAGCTTGATATAGCGGGCGGTGAGCTTTGGACGTGTATGTTGTTTGAAGGCGAAAGAGACCCTATGGGTGACTATATTAACACTTTATATGAAATCATGGAAGATTACCCCGATATAAGGGTACACCGGGCACTTAACCTCAGCGCGCCGGGATTTTCAAACGCCGCGCGCTTCCTTTTTCGAAAGTTTCCTGAGGCAATCGAGCAGGGCAGACTTCGGATTTACAACAGCAAAGTCTCTGACCTGGAGTGCTTGTTATCCAAGTCGGCGGTTCTTCTTGCCTTTCCGCACATACCTCGAAAAGCCGGTTCGCATGCAGGAGAAATATCGTTCGGGATATCCTGTACGGATGAGGATTTTGCAAAGAATTTGATTCAGTGGTATCGAACTTTTCTTGTCGATTCGCGGTTTGGATGGATCCGCACTGAGTCTGAATTGAATGCGGCAATCAATGAATTAGAAGAGGAGATGTTCCAGGAAAAGCGTCAGTAGACTTCGACGAAGAATATCCAACGGGCGTTGGTTTTGGGAATCCGGCTTTTGTACTGATAATATAGAAAACCAAACAGGACCGAAACTATGCACACGGTCTTATCTGTTTTTGTTGTTGCAGCCTACGTGTTGGTACTCACCTTTGTTGCGCTGCGGGCGCGAGCCGCTCGACGGTTCTCAGATTTTTCATTAGCCGGACGCACACTTCCGCTGGCGTTAGTGTTCGGCAGTCTTGCCGCCACCTACGTGGGGCCGGGTTTTTCAATCGGTTTTGTCGGCAGGGGCTTCAAGAGCGGCTTTCTGTTCCTGGGCATCGGATTGGCATATGCGATACAGAACATCCTGGTCGGACTGCTCATTGCGCCTCGCTTGAGAGCCTTAAAAGACTGCCATACGTTGGGCGATGCCATAGGGCAAAAGTATGACCGAAAGTGCCAAATTGTTGCCGGGATTATTTCCGTTAGCGTATGCACGTTTTTTGCTGCGGTTATGGCGCATGCTGGTGGGGTTGTGTTGAATGATATATTCGGACTTCCAAATTGGTCGTCTGTCGTTGTAGTTGTCGGTATTACAGCGTTATACACTACATTCGGAGGATTACGAGCAAGCGTGATAACCGACGCATTTCAATTCTCCACGTTCGCAATATTACTGCCTGTTACGTTGTTATTTGTTCTTATATTTCGCTTCGATGGAGGTGCAGCGGTTTTTGCCAGACAGGCTGCAACTGCTACCTCTGGGGGTCTCGATTCCACATCACTTATTGAGATAGTCGGTCTTGTGGCGGCCTTCTTGCTTGGCGAAACGCTAATACCACCCTATGCAAATCGAGCGTTAGCTTCCAGAACGACACAGATTTCACGAAATGGTTTTATGTTAGCAGGCCTCTTTAGTATGGTTTGGTTCATCGTCATGATAGCGCTTGGCATTGCGGCCCGGACTATCGTTCCTGCGGGTACACATGAAGACCGTGTCCTTTTGAAGTTGGTTGAATCGGTCATGCCTGCCGGTGGTTATGTGCTTTTGTTAGTAGTATTAGTCTCTGTAGTTATGTCCAGTCTTGATTCACTCCTGAATGCCGGTGCCGTGGCCTTTACCCAGGATATTGTTAAACCATTTGCAAAACTACCGGACGAAAAGGCTCTAAATGTCGGTCGCTGTGCAACTATCGTTATTGCGGCTATTGCCGCGGCTGTCGCACCTGCTGTTCCCAGTATCATCGATGGTCTGCTTATCTGTTATACCATTTGGGCTTCAGCGATTCTTCCTGCCCTTATCATCGGCCTGTTGGTGAAGCGCCCACGCCCCCTTGCCGGCATTCTATCAATGGGTGTTGGTACATTTGTTGCTATGAGTGCTATAATATTTTTGTTTATTTTTCCTTCTATAATTAAGGCCCCTGCCATAATTATTCCAGCTCTTGGGGCTGCACTTTTGGCATATGTCCTGGGACATTGGCTCGAACGTTGGTAATTGGTTATTGGTTATTGGTTATTGGTTATTGGTTATTGGTGATTAGTTACCATTTACCAGTTACCATTTACCAGTTACCATTTATGTGGAGTTTGAAAGATGGGAATAGTTATCTTTGCTATCGTGGTAATTGCAGCTTTATTTGCTATTGGCAGCGGCGTTTGGGTCGCAACTGCATTAGTAAGAGCTATTTCCAGCAATCTACCTGCTCAAACTAAATGCCGGCAGCCACAAAGTGACGCTAACAGCCGGGATATATAAAACCGCGACGGCTGCTGTGCTTTTAGCATACCTCTATGCTGTTACATGTCTTTTTAATTGGGATTTCAAGATTATACTTTATTTTTAGGGTATAAGTTTGTACATTTTACCCTTTAAATAAAGGAGGCACTTAATGCACAAGTACAACAGAACTGAAATAGATAACAAGAAACCGTCAGGGTATACGTTACAGAAGACGCTACTGATGATTATCTGTATAGCCTTTTTAATCGACCTTATTGGCCCATCCGGAGTTTGTCTGGCGAATCAGGACGGAGAGCTTGTCGATGTTGTGCCCTTCGGCGAGCTTAAAACGTGGGACTCACAGGGAAAGGACTACGGCGTCATCTGGGAGGATGCCAGAGATATCTTCCGCGTGGTGATAAGGTTTGCCGATTCCAAAACTGTCCCTGCCCCGGAGTCCGTTAGGTTGCAATACTGGCAATCATCGTGGCCCCATAGCCGGATCCCTCGTGACAGGTCTTCCGGAGCCGGTGGTTCGGGATGGCTTAACGTTGGCGACTGGTTTCAGGGTAAATGGGTAAAAGCCGACACGAATCTCGATGTCAAGGCCACTACTTATGCGTTCATATTTAATCCGGTCAATGCAAAGGAGTTTCCGGGACTCAAGGATTTTTCTGCCCCATATCGTTCGACACTAAAACTGCGAGTGGTCGCCGACAAGCCGCTTCCGGCAATAGATGCGTTTGAGGCTTATACTGATTCGGTCTGGAGTACCCTTGAGTTCGAGGTAGTGTGGGGAGGTAATGCCCGGAAGCAGCAGCAAAACTGGGACGGTCGGCTGGAAGTCTTCAATGGTATAATCAAGCAGGTACAAAGCCTTTCGGAGGCGAGCAGGGTCAAGGTCGGTTCTGACTACACCTGGAAATCGAAAGTGAAAGAGAAAACCGACGGCATACGTGCTCGCATCCTCAATGCGAAAGTGAAAGGTTATAACTCGTTCGATGAGACGATAGTCACAGTTCGCGCGAAACACGAGACTTTTTCCTTTGCCGCCTCGGATTTGATAAAGCACGGTCATATATTCATTCCGGATTTCGGCGTGATTGTTCGCAGGGCAGGTGACAATACAACCTACCAATCGGCCGAGCAAACCTGGGAAAACAATAAAAACAAAAACATCTATACAAGAGTTTCACTCGTTCCCGAACAGACACTAACGCGAGCCTGGAAGGATATCCCTGCCAAGGGCCACCACTATATACCATTAAGTTTCGAGGGAAGTCGCCAGCACTTTGGTGTTGAGGCCGATGGCAGCGTGTTCTGCCATTATCATTGGCTCGCCCGAAGACCTGGTAAAGATACCAAACGTTGCCTGTACGAAGGCGATACTGTCCGTTACCGATTTGGCCTGTCCGGTGCAAAGTTAGAGGACCGTCATATCGTCGACGGTTGTCTTCCGATGATAGTCAGTCAGTGGCAGCGCGATGGCGTTCAGTATCGCCAGACGGCTTTCGTGGTTCCATTCGACGGTGTACCTAAGGACGGCGAGCGTATTTATGCTGATGACACTTTGGTTTTGATGATTAGATTCGAAATCCAGAGGCTTGATAACGCGGACCGTGAGGCAAAGCTCGACATGGAGACCATCGCGAGTAGTGCCGAGCAGCTTACCCTCGATGACGGTTTGATTTTTGCCGCAGGTGGTGAGCAAAAGCGTTTGCGGATGCTTTTCACTTCGCAGGATGCATCGCCCAGTTATTCCCTGACTGCCAAGGACAAGAAAGTAGTCTATCGAGCTGCATTGACTGCGGACAATCCGAAACGCACGGTTGATATTGCCATTCCATATATTACATTAACTGAGTCCAAAGAATGGACGGCCCTGCGCCGTATTAGGTTTGATGAAAAATTCGATAACGTTCGCGAATATTGGAGTAAACGAGTGCAGATGGGCGCTCAAATTCTCACCCCTGAGCCGATGATAAACGATTTCTATAAAGCTCATGTTTCGCATCTCTTGATTAACACCGAGCGAGAGGTTGGAACCAGTGACCGGTATATGGCGAAGGTGGGGACATTTCACTACGGAGTGTTCAGCAACGAGTCGTGTATGATGATTAGCGACCTTGACCGTCGCGGCTACCACAAGCGTGCAGAGCAGGCCTTGGAAACCTGGCTCCATTATCAAGGCACAGTGGGGCTGCCCGGCGACTTTTCGACCACCGAAGGCCAACTCTACGGTGCCGGCGGATACGAGGCCGGCGGGTACAACCAGCACCATGGATTTATTCTCTGGTGCCTTGGCGAGCATTACTGGTATACTCGTGACGTTGACTGGCTAAAGCGCGCTGCCCCGAAGATTGTCAAAGGCTGTGATTGGATCATTCGTGAGAGGCGCCGCACAATAGCCGAGGCAGGCCGCTCACCCATCCGCGCAATCGAGAGGGGTTTGCTTCCGCCCGGTTTCCTTGAAGACATAAAGGACTGGCGCTCCTGGCTGTCTACCAACGTTTATTCCTGGTGGGGGATGCAAAATGCCGCGGCGGCGCTTGATGCGGCCGGTCTGTCCGAAGGCAAGCGCCTATTGGAAGAAGCAGCCGCCTACCGCAAAGACATTCTGGCCGCCTTTACCGAGGCGATGCATCGCTCACCGATTATTCGGCTGAGGGACGGCAGTTGGGTACCTCACATTCCGCCTGATGTACATCGCCGTGGCCGAACCTTTGGGTGGATCACTGAAACTCTCGAAGGACCAATCCACATGATTCGCTGTGGTATTATCGAGCCTTCGGACCGTATCTCCACTTGGATCATTAAGGATTTCGAGGACAACCTGTATATATCCGAGCAGTACGGCTATAACATCACCGGAGCCGAGTTTGAACGGTATTGGTTTAGCAGGGGGGGCATATCAATGCAGGCCAATCTACTTTGTAACCCGATTCCTTACTTGCTCCGCGATGAGCCAAAGCACTTCCTCCGGGCCTACTTCAACGCATTTGCTGTCAGTTACTTTCCGGATACACGGATGATGACCGAGCACGCACTTCCGAATATCGGAGACTGGCGCGGCGACCACTACAAGTCTTCAGATGAGGCTAATTCGACTTTTTGGCTGCGTTTGATGTTCATACAGGAGAGAGCTGATGAACTGTGGTTAGGGGCGGCGATTCCGCGATATTGGCTCGACGACGGCAAGAAGTGTGGAATCGAAAATGCGGGGACATATTTCGGACCGATGTCTGTCAAGTACGAGTCGCGGGCTGCCAAAGGTCGAATTGAGATGACTATCGATCCACCCCGCCGGAATCCGCCGAAACGGATATTAATCCGCTTTCGACATCCCGAGGGACACCGGATGGTGAGATGTGAGGTCAATGGAAAGAATTATAACCGATTCGACGCGGCGAGGGAGTTGGTTATTCTGACCCGGTGCCGTAAGCAAACTACGGTCATCGCGTATTACGACTGAGTTTGCGCGTCCCCATGCGTATGAAAGGGAATTTCACACGCGTTTCTGGATTGCATATCAAGTGCAAAAGGGTAATCTTTCAGATTTATGTATTCTTTGGACATCCCACGTCTACGCAAACAGGGTGTTGACTTTACTGTTCTACATGTGTTATAATGAGTAACAATCTTGGATTTTTGTTTATAAGGCCAATAAGTGACAAAGATAACACCCCAGTCGGTGGCCTGAAACATCAGTGCAGTCGCCACGGCGCCTATCCAGGGAGGAAGGAAATATTGATGCCAGTATCTGTGAAGATATCGTTGTTTTCAGCGGTATTGATGGCATTTTTAGCATGTTCGGCTTTCACTCAGTCTCAACTTGTGGCTCAGCCACTCGTAGGTGATTTGAATGCGGACTATACAGTTAACTTCGAAGACCTTCGGACTTTTGCCTGGCAATGGTTGGACCCGGATTGTCTGGTCTTTGATTGCACTGCCGACCTGGATGGCGCCGACGGAGTAAATATGGCCGACTTTGCTCTGCTGGCGAAGAACTGGCAAATTGTAAATCCTCATATAATCATCAGCGAGTTTATGGCCAGCAACGCCAGCAGTGAACCACTGGAAGAAGGCGACCTGCTGGACGGAAACGGCGATTCCTCCGACTGGATTGAGATTTACAATCCGACTGATACTGCTATCAGTCTTGATGGCTGGTATCTAACTAACGGCAAAGATGACCTGACGATGTGGCAATTTCCAAACGGACCCCAGATAGAACCCGGTGAGTTCCTGATTGTTTTCGCCTCGGAAAAAACGGAAGCGGAAAATCTCTTTAATTACCCCTATCTTGATCCTGCCGGTTACTATCACACCAACTTCAGACTCGACATTGACGGAGATTATCTTGCGCTGGTAGCTGCCGATGGTAATACCGTCGCTCACGAATACTCGCCTCAATACCCCCAACAAGTGACTAATATTTCGTATGGCCTGGCACAATATGCCGTGACGTTAGTGTCGACATGCGCGACCGCGAAATATCGTGTACCCATCAGCAGTGATGCAGCCCTGGGCACTGATTGGACTGAAGTAGATTTCGATGATTCTTTATGGGATGCCGGACCGACAAGCATCGGCTTCGGCGAGGTTAGTGGCGGTACGGGAACAATCCTGCGAAAGTACTGGACGGGCATTCCGGCCGAAGGCGTATCGGACCTGACCGGTAACTCCAATTTCCCGGACAATCCATCCGGCAGCAGTGAACCTACACTATTTGAGGCACCGACGAATTGGGCGGACAATTATGGTACACGTATGCACGGATTCCTTCATCCGCTGATTACCGGCTATTATACGTTCTGGATTGCAAGTGATGACAGCAGTGAGCTGTGGCTCAGCACCGACCCTGATCCGACAAACAGGTCGAAGATTGCCTACGTTACCGGCCGTACCTATCCCCGCGAATGGACGAAGTATGCAGAACAACGGTCCCCGTCAATCACATTAACAGCCGGGCAGAAGTACTATATTGAAGCGCTGCATAAGGAAGGAGCAGATAACGACAACCTTGCTGTAACCTGGGAAGGGCCCGGTATCAGCTATGGCAATCCCATCGAGGGCCAGTACCTCTCGCCGTGGACCGGCAATTGGATTGCCACCGATGTGCGGGAGGATATGCTGGGTGTTAACGCCTCACTGTGGACACGCATCGAATTTGAGATTGAAGAAGGAGAAGAAGATTTCTTCGACTCTCTGACTTTGCGAATGAAGTACGAGGATGGATTCGTTGCATATATCAACGGTCATCCGGTTGCCGGTCGAAACGCTCCGAATTCTGTGCAGTGGGACTCAACAGCCCTTTCTAATCGTCCGAGCGAGAACGCTTCGGTCTTTGATGAGATTAACCTTAATGCCTTTTTGGATAGGTTGCAGTCCGGTAAGAATGTGCTGGCAATTCATGCCCTTAACGACAACAAAAACGATGATGAATTCCTGATTTTGCCGGAGCTGGTCGCCGCAAGGAACCGGGCGGTCCCGCAATACTTTACGACACCGACACCGGGCACATTCAACATTTCCGGTGCGATTAATCGTGTCTCAGATATCTGGTTTAGCACCGAGCGTACTTTCTACAACGGTCCGCCGGATTGGCATATTGAATTATATCTGTCTACTGCAACGGAGGGTGCCGAGATTCGCTATACAGTCGACGGCTCACTTCCCACAATTAACCATGGGCGTATCTACAATCCCCAGACAGGTACACCGCTCATAATAGACGAGACGACCACCCTTCGCGCGGTTGCTGTCAAGCCGGGCTGGCTGGACTCAAAAGTCGAGACGCATACGTATATTTTCCTTGATGACGTGATAAAACAGTCGCCCGAAGGTCAACCGCCCGACTCTAACTGGCCCGGTTATTCTGTTAATGGGCAGGTCATCGATTATGGTATGGATCCCTGCATAGTAGACAATTCCCAGTACGCAGGCCAGATAAACAGTGCACTCAAGGACATTCCCACAATCTCGCTCGTGACAGAGCTGGCCAACTTGTTCGATCCAATGATTGGCATTTATGTAAACGCTCGTGAGGATGGCCGAGATTGGGAGCGGCCCGTGTCGGTGGAGTTGATTTATCCCGACGGCAGCGAAGGCTTCCAGATCGACGCCGGCCTGCGGATCCGCGGGGCATTCAGCCGAGACAGCAGTAATCCCAAGCACGCCTTGCGCTTGTTCTTTCGCAATGAATACGGAGCGGGAAAGCTCCGCTACCCTCTTTTCGGCAGCGAGGGAGTGGACGAGTTCGACAAGGTCGATCTGCGTACCAGCCAGAACAACTCATGGGCGTACGGGGGCAGCTCCCAGAACACGCTCATTAGGGACGTCTTCTCCCGCGACGTACAGCGTGACATGGGCCAGCCATACACACGCAGCCGATATTACCATCTTTATATCAACGGACACTACTGGGGTCTCTACCAGACGCAAGAAAGGGCCGATGCCGATTTCGCCGAGTCATACCTGGGCGGGGATAAAGAAGAGTACGATGTGGTCAAGAACGACTCATCGGGCTCACGCGTCCTGTTCGCTACTGACGGTACAATGGATGCATATCAACGGCTGTATGAAGCTGCGGTCGCCGGCTTCACCTCCGACGCGGCTTACCTTGCCGTGCAGGGTCTTCGGCCTGACGGGACGCCGGATCCAAGCGGCGAGAGACTGGTTGATCCTGAGAACCTAATGGACTATATGATCTGCACATACTATACAGGTGATCCCGATGCGCCGGTGAGTTGCTGGGCCCACTTCTCAAACAACGTGTTCGCAATCTACAATCGCGTCCGGCCCCAGGGATTCACGTGGTACCGGCACGATGCCGAGCACTCCCTGGGTGCCAATGGTGGAATCAACGAAGGGCGGCTCTTGACCGATCCTACGGATCGAACAATCGGTCAGTATTGGGAACATTTTAATCCGGCCTGGCTTCATTTACGCTTGACCGCCAATCCGGAATATCTCCTGCAGTTCGCCGACCGGGTGAATAAGTATTTCTTGAACGGCGGACTGTTGACAGCAGCGCCGAATATCCAGCGGTGGATGACCCGAGCAGACCAGATTAATCTGGCGATCATTGCCGAGTCGGCGCGATGGGGGGATTCCAAAACAGAACC
>Ga0307435_1000690_pt1 | contig 14854 bp, 17 predicted proteins | sample SalMarWE160470MG_FD_202164 | JGI IMG/M metagenome (GOLD analysis project Ga0307435, IMG submission 202164) | Salt marsh sediment microbial communities from the Plum Island Ecosystem LTER, Massachusetts, United States - WE1604-70 | ecosystem: Environmental > Aquatic > Marine > Intertidal zone >... | reverse complement strand
CTGGAGGGCGCCAGGCCCGAGGTCCTGTTCGTCCTCGACGCGACGACGGGCCAGAACGGCCTGGCTCAGGCGAAGGTGTTCCACGAGACGATCGGCCTGACCGGGATCGTGTTGACCAAGCTCGACTCGACGGCCAAAGGCGGCATCGTCTTCGCCATCGAGGACACCTTGGAACTGCCGGTTCGTTATGTGGGGGTGGGGGAGCGCCTGGGCGATCTGCTGCCCTTCGACCCGGTGGCCTTCGTGGACGCCCTCTTCGGCTAGCCGCGGCGCCGGGCTAGTAGCCCCGCTCCCTCCTGATCTCGGCTTCGATCCTCTTGTCCTCGATGCGGGCTGCTTCGCGAGCCGCCCGTCGGGCCCGCCGCTCGGGCGCGCCCTGGAGGAAGAGGGCCAGCTGGCTCACGAGGCTGCCGTACGCCGCCACCGGGATGAGGGCGAAGCCGTTGATCTCCCACGGCGGCGCGAAGCCGACGATGAGGGCCACAGCCACCACGGGCACGAAGCCCGCCAGGGCCACGAGCCAGGGCCAGCCGCGGGTGCGCATGACCCCGGTCAGCGAGGCGGCGATGGCCAGGCCCAGGACGAGGTCGACCAGGACCGCCATCTCCCCGGGGGCGATCGGTTCCTTGCGCTCGTTGATCAGCGTCGTGAAGGGCTCGAGCCAGTCGAAGGAGACGAGGAGGCGGGCCGCAATCGGGATGACGGGGATCAAGGACATGGCGGTGGCGTACTGCTCGTCGGAGTACTCGGGCACGCCCTGGCTTCTGAGCCACTTGCGGCCGCCCTGCGGGGCCCAGAGGCGGAGCAGCTGCGCCCCGAAGAACCAGAGGGGGAACCACAAGATGCCACCCAGGGCCGCTGCGCCGGCGATGGCGAAGATAACTGGGCCGCTCTGGTAGTCGGCCGCTACGGGCCGGGGGACGGTCGTCTGGCTGTCGCTCATCACGCCTTTCCTGTGGATTTGGCTGGGCCGACAGGACTGTATCGCAGGCCGGTCCCCGGGGCAGGCCGGAGAAGGCGGTCGGGCCCGGCCCTATCGGGCGGGGAGCGGATGCGGTACACTCCGGCCGCCTTCGGTGCCGCCAGAATCCGCGGCCCAACGTCGGGCCAGGCTGTCGGCCCGGCGGGACGAATCAGGAGTCCTATCCACCGGTGTTCGATGCGCTGAGCGACAGGCTGCGCCAGACCCTGGCCTCCCTAACGGGCCGAGGGCGAGTGAGCGCGGCCGACGTCGATGCCGCCATGCGTGAAGTCCGCCTCGCCCTGCTCGAGGCGGACGTCAACTTCAAGGTCGTCAAGGACTTCGTGGCCCGCGTCCGCGAACGGGCGACCGGGGCGGAGGTCCTGGAGAGCCTGACCGCCGGCCAGCAGGTGGTCAAGATCGTCAACGAGGAGCTGGTGTCCCTGCTCTCCGCGGGCGACCGGACGTTCCACGTTACGGGCAACCCGGCGGTCATCGTCCTGATCGGCCTACAGGGCTCGGGCAAGACCACGAGCGCCGCCAAGCTGGCCCGCCATCTGGTGCGTTCGGGGCGCCGGCCGCTGATGGTCGCGGCCGACCCGTACCGCCCCGCCGCTGCCGACCAGCTGGAGACGCTGGGCAAGGCCCTGGACGTACCGGTCCATCGCGCCGCGGCGGGCACCAAGGTCGTCGACATCGCCAAGGGCGGCCTGAATGCCGCCCGGAAGCTCGTCCGCGACACCGTGATCCTCGACACCGCGGGGCGCCTCACCGTCGACGCCGAGCTGATGAAGGAGATCGCCGACCTGACGAAGGCGGTCAAACCGTCGGAGACGTTGCTGGTCGTGGACGCCATGACCGGCCAGGAGTCGGTCAACGTGGCCCAGGCCTTCGCCGATGCCGTGCCGGTCACAGGGCTCATCCTCACCAAGATCGACGGCGACGCCCGCGGCGGTGCCGCTCTGTCGATCTCCGCCGTCACCGGGCTGCCGGTCAAGTTCCTCGGCACAGGCGAGAAGACCGACGCCATCGAGCCCTTCCATCCTGACCGGCTGGCCGGCCGCATCCTGGGCATGGGCGACATCCTGACGCTCGTCGAGCGGGCCCAGGAGGCCTACGACGAGAAGCAGGCCGAGAAGATGGCCGAGAAGCTGCGCAAGAGCAGCTTCACCCTGGAGGACATGCTCGAGCAGATGGAGCAGATCCAGAAGATGGGTCCGCTCGGGTCGCTGATCGAGATGATCCCCGGCATGGGGGGCATGGCCAAGCAGGCCCAGGCTTCGGTCGAGCGGGGTGACCTGAAGCACGTTCAGGCGATCATCCGCTCCATGACGCCCGACGAGAGGCGCGATCCCTCGATTCTGAACGGCTCGCGCCGGCGCCGAATCGCCCAGGGGTCGGGCACCCGGCTGCAGGACGTCAACCACCTGGTGAAGCAGTTCGCCGAGCTGCAGAAGCTCATGAAGCAGATGTCCGCCGGCAAGATGGCCCGGCGCCTGCCGGGCATGTTGGGGCAGGGCTGAGCGATGGAGACGCGAACGCAAGCTACCCGGGGGCGGAAGCTGCGCTGGGTGGTGGCCATCGCCGTCGTGACGGTCGTCACCCTGGTCAGCGCGGCCGGGGTCTTCTTCCTGTCCGGCGGCGGCGGCGCCGCCAAATCGCTGACGGCCGGTAACGCGCCCCAGGAGACGCTGGTCTTCGTCGACTTCCGCACCGACCTGCCCGGCGACCAGCACCAGAAGCTGGCCGACTTCATGACCCATTTCCCGGGCTTCAAGGATCGAGCCCAGTTCGAGAACGCCTTCGACGAGCTCCTCAACCGCGTCACCAGCCAGATCTCGCCCGAGCTGACCTACACCTCGGCCTTCAAGGCCTGGACCAGCGGCGAGATCTCGATCGCGGTAACCGATCTGGGGCTGACCGCGGGCCTGATATCCGGGGCGGCTCCCCAGGGCGCCCTCATCGTCTCGCTCAAGGACCGCGACGCGGCCGAGGCCTGGGTGGCCTCTGAGGCGGCTCGGAGAGGGCTGACCTTCACCGCTTCGACGTACGCCGGCACGACCCTCCACCAGGCGGGCTCCGGCGCAGACGGCGTGGCCTACGCCCTGACGGACCGGGTCCTGCTGGCCGGCAACATAGATGCCGTCAAGGCCGGCCTCGACGCTCCAGCCAGCGGTTCGCTGGCGGAGAGCGAGACGTATCAGACCGCCATGGACTCACTCTCGGGCGACCGCGTGGCCGCCTTCTACATGGATCCGCGGGCCATTCTCCGATCGGAGGCCGAAACGCTGGTCGCGAGCCTGGGGCCCATCGGGGAGCTGGTGGACGTGTCCAGCCTGGACTTCGCCTCTGCGCCGGCCTGGGCGGCGGGCTCAGTTCGAGCCGAGTCCGACCGGATGACGGCGGAGATCAAGGTCCCCAAGCCCGCGGAAGCGCCCCTCTCCGGCAGTCGGGAGAGCCTGCTGACCAGGTATCTGCCCGGCTCGACGGTGGCCATGATCGAAGTCCGCTCGCTGAGCGAGATCTCCACGCAGTTGATCGACGGCCTGGTAGGGCAGAGTTCCACCGACGAGCAGCGACAGCTGATCGACCAGATAGTCGAGGCGGTGGGGGCGATCGGCGGGGTCGATTGGATCGGAGACATGGCTCTCCTGGCCACAGCCGACGGCCCGGGCTACGGCGGCGGGCTGGTCGTCAAGACCCCCGACGCCGATACTGCCGCCACCAAGAAGACCCTGTTCTCGAACCTGGGGGTCCTGGCCGACGCCACCGAGCTGCTGACCGGCGTATCGGTGTCGCAGTCCGAGTGGGAGTACAAGGGGACCAGCGTCTCCCGGCTCACGATCGCGGGCCTGGCGGCGGAACCGGTCACTCTCGACCTCGCGTCTCACGGCGATTTGCTGATCGTGGGCTACGGCGAGGACTTCATGAAGCAGATGCTGGACACGACTGAGAACACATCCCTGGCGGCTCAGGACGAGTACCGCCGGGCAATGGGCTACGCCGGCCTGTTCAACTCGGGCATGGCGTACGCGGACCTGGCAGCCATCGTGGACGACATGGGGCGGGCGATGTTCAGCTCCGACCCGGCGTCCTACGATCTCAACATCGCGCCTTACCTCGAGAACCTGAGCGGGGCAGCTTGCTCGGCTATCGACGGTCAGACGGTCACTCTGCGAATCGTGGTCACGGCCAGATAGGCCGGGATCGACCAGCCAACACTGGAGGAGCGCACCCGCACATGGCAGTTCGAATCAGGCTCACTCGCGTCGGGGCCACCAAGCAGCCCGCCTACCGTGTCGTTGTCACCGACGGCCGCAGTCCCCGGGACAGCCGCGCCATCGAAACCCTCGGCCACTACAACCCGCGAACCGACCCTGTCGAGTTCGTGGTCGACGCCGAGAAGACGAAGAGCTGGCTGGCTAAGGGGGCCCAGCCGTCCGACACCGTCGCCCGCCTCCTGCGGGGCGCCGGCGTGATCCCCAAGGCTGCTTCAAAGGCCACTGAGTAGTTCGATCCGACATCGAGAGGTAGGCAATGTCAGCCCAGGAACTGGTCGAGTACGTCGCCCGCAACCTGGTGGACGACCCCGACGCGGTGCAGGTCGAGGTCCACTCCGGGCCCGGCGGCACTGTCATCGAGCTTCACGTGGCCGAAGACGACATGGGCAAGGTCATCGGCCGCAACGGCAGCGTCGCCAAGGCCCTGCGGACCCTGCTCAAGGTGATGTCTGCCCGCGAGGGTGAAAGCGTCTCGCTGGAGATCAGCTGAGCGGTCCGATGGAGGATGGGGGCGCGAGCGCCGAGCGGCTCGTCGTGGCCCGGGTCCGGGGCTTCCACGGGCTGCGCGGCACGCTCCGGATCGAGCCGTTGACCGACAGGGCGCCGGAACGCTTCGCGCCCGGCGCGACGCTGTACGCGGAAGGAGGCGACGTGCCTCTGACTGTGGAGGAGTCCGCGCCGGACGGCAGAGGATGGCGAATCCGCTTTGTCGAGCTGCCCGACAGGACGGCAGCCGAGACACTGCGTGACGCTTATCTGGAGGCGGCCATCGAGCCCGGCGGCGCGTTGGCCGAGGGCGAGTTCTACTGGCACCAGGTCATCGGGGCCGCCGTAGCCGACACGGATGGTGCCGCCCTGGGGACGGTCAAGGACGTCTACCGCGCCGGTGGAGCCGAGGTCCTCCTAGTCTCGGGAACGGCGGGCGAGATCGACGTGCCGTTGGTTCGGGCGATGGTCCCGGTCTTCGAGCCGGGCGAGGGCCGGATCGTCGTCGATGGTGAGGCCCTGGGGCTGCGAGGAGAGGGCCCGAAGGAGACGGAGCAAGGCACGTGAGCGCGCGGTCGGGCGGAAGCGAGGCGGAAGGCAAGCAGCCGGAGGCGGCCGCTGGTTCGCCACTGCTCGAGATAGACGTGCTGACTCTCTTCCCGGCTATGCTGGAGGCACCGCTGGCGGAGAGCATCCCCGGCCGTGCCCAGGACCGCGGCCTGGCCGCGGTCCGTATCGTGGACCTGCGCCGCTGGGGTTTGGGCCGGCACAAGTCGGTAGACGACTACACCTACGGCGGGGGAGCGGGGATGGTCCTGCGGCCCGAGCCGGTGGCCGCGGCGCTGGACGAGTTACGGCGACCCGAAAGCACGGTGGTCCTGCTCGATCCGGGGGGCGAAGTCTTCAGCCAGGAGCGGGCCCACGACCTGGCGGAACGAAGCCACCTCATCCTGCTCTGCCCGCGCTACGAGGGCGTTGATGAGCGGATCCGGTCGATGGTGGACGCGGAAGTGTCGATCGGCGACTACGTGCTGTCCGGGGGAGAGATCCCGGCCCTGGTCGTCATCGACGCGGTGCTGCGGCTGCTGCCGGGCGCGATTGACGCCGAATCCACAGCCGAGGAGTCGTTTGCCACGGGCCTGCTGGAGTATCCGCAATACACCAGGCCGGCGGAGTTCAGGGGCATGACGGTCCCGGCGGTGCTGACGAGCGGTCATCACGAGCAGGTGCGCAGGTGGCGGCTGAAGGAGTCCCTGCGCCGAACGCTGGCTCGCCGGCCGGATCTGCTGGAGGGGCGCGCCTTGACCGGGGAGGAGGCCGGGCTGCTGGACGAGGTGCGCGGGGACGACGAGGCCGGCCGGAAGTAGGCCTCCGTCTCAGCGCAAGGGCGCGGTTGTGCTATCCTTCGCCGTCGGCTGCCGTGGCGGCCCGCCAGATGCGCCCAACCCGCGGCCCGTGCCGCTTCACCAGACAGCAGGGAACGACGTGAACGTGCTCGACGAGATCACCCAGGACCAGATCCGGACGGACATCCCGGAGCTCAGCCCGGGCGACACCGTGCGCGTTAGCGCGCGCGTCGTCGAGGGCAGCCGCGAGCGAGTGCAGGTCTTCGAGGGGACCATCATGCGCATGCGCAGCGGCGGGATCCAGCGCTCGATCACCGTTCGCCGCATCGCCAGCGGCGTGGGCGTGGAGCGAACCTTCAAGGTCAACAGCCCCCGCATAGACAAGATCGAAGTCGTGCGCCACGGTCAGGCCCGGCGCGCCCGCCTGTACTTCCTGCGCAAGCGCGTCGGCAAGTCGGCCACGCTGCGCGAGCGCCGCGTGGGCAACACCCAGTAGCACCCGGGAGCCACGTGGCGGCTGCCCGTCGCTCCAGCCGGCAGAACGAGGACCCCGAACGGTCGCCCTCAGCGACACGCCGGGGTCCGACAGTATTCGGGCCCGGATCGCCCGAGGGCCGGTTCGAGGTCGCCGCCTGGCACAGCCAGCGCCTCGACCCCGATTTCGCCGAGGAACGAGTGCTGTGGGGCCGCGGCTACCGCCACGTCGCCGGCATCGACGAGGTGGGCCGGGGCTGTCTGGCCGGCCCGGTGGCCGCCGCGGCCGTGATCCTGCCGCCCAACTGGAAGCCGGACGGCCTGCGCGACTCCAAGATGCTCAAGCCGGAGGAGCGACGCCGTCTCGACCGCGAGATTCGCGCCCGGGCGCTGGCCTGGTCGCTGGCCTTCGTGGGCCCCGAGCTGATCGACCGCATCAACATCCTCCAGGCCACGCTGCTCGCCAGCACGCTGGCGGCGGCGAGGCTGCCCATCAGGCCGGACGCATTGCTGCTGGACGCGCTGGCGCTGCCGGAGGTGCGCGTCCACCAGCGCGTGCTGGTCTCGGCCGATCGGTTGTGCGTCTCGGTGGCCGCGGCCTCGGTCGTAGCCAAGGTGGCACGCGACTCGCTGATGGAGGCGCTGGACGCGCGCTATCCGGGCTACGGGCTGGCCGGTAACAAGGGCTACGCGGCGCCGGAGCACCGGGCCGGGCTGGACGACTTGGGTCTAAGCCCCATCCACAGAGTCACCTTCGCCTCGTGCCGCAATCGGCAGCAAATGGCCCTGTGGGACGATGGGCCGGCGGTCGAGGATGACAAGCTGGAACCGGAAGGGGTCGACTAGCTGGCCCGACCGCGGGAGACGGCCATGACTGGGGGGCGAACGAGGGGTCAGCGCGCCGGCGACGCGGCGGAATCGCTGGTGGCGGCCCGGCTTGAGGCCAGAGGCTGGCGGATCCTGGGACGGAACCTCCACGCTGGGCGTAGCGAGCTGGACGTGCTGGCCGTCGATCCGGGCCCGCCCGCCCGACTCGTGGTGGTGGAGGTGCGGTGGCGGCGATCACGGGCCTTCGGAGGGGCGGAGGAGAGCTTCGGCCGCCGCAAGCGCGAGCACGTCCTACGCGGGCTGGGGCGCCTGCTCGAGGCAGGATGTTTGCCCGACGGCTCGGCGCTGCCCCGTCTGCCGATCTCGTTGGACCTGGCGGTCGTCGAGCCAGGCGAGGGCGGACGGCCGCGAGTGACGCTCTATCGCGACGCTCTGGCGCGCTGAGGGCCGGGGCCGCGAGGACGGCCCACGTGGAGGGAGGGCGGCTCTGTGCTACACTCCGCGCCGGTCGTGGCACCGCCACGACACCTGCTGGCCCGCGGGGCGGGTCCGGCGGAGATCACACGCAGGGTAGCCGTGCCGGGGCGGTGCCGGGTCGCGAGTGCGGACCGGTTCCCGGCAGGAGCGCTGCGGAGGAGCAACCGCAGGAGGTTCGTTCATGCCGTCCGTTTCGATGCGACAGCTGCTGGAGGCCGGTGTCCATTTCGGCCACCAGACCCGTCGCTGGAATCCCAAGATGCGCCCCTACATCTTCGCGGAGCGCAACGGGATCCACATCATCGACCTCGCCCAGACCGTCTCGCGGCTCGACGCGGCGCTCGACGCCGTCCGCGAGGCCGTCGCCCGGGGCGAGACGGTGCTCTTCATCGGCACCAAGAAGCAGGCCCAGGAGCCGATCGCCGAGGAAGCCACCAGAGCCGGCCAGCCGTACGTCAACCGCCGCTGGCTGGGTGGCATGCTCACCAACTTCATCACCATCAAGAAGCGCATAACCCTGCTCGACCAGCTCGAAGCCCGGGAGGCCAGCGGCGACTTCGAGCGACTGACCAAGAAGGAAGTCGCCAAGCTCGTCGAGGAGATGGAGCGGCTGCGCGGCTCGTTCGGCGGCATCCGCAAGATGAAGCGCCTGCCCGGCCTGGTCTTCGTCATCGACCCGCACCGCGAGCGGATCGCGGTGACGGAGGCCTGCAAGCTCGAGATCCCGATCATCGGCACCGGCGACACCAACGTCGACCCGGACGAGCTGGACTACATCATCCCCGCCAACGACGACGCCATTCGTGCCATCCGCCTGCTGTGCCAGGTTGTGGCCGATGCCTGCATCGAGGGCCAGCGTGAGCGCAGCGCTCGCGGTCCCGAGGCGGAGGTGCCGGAGACGCCGGCCGAGCCGGAGCTGGAGGAGGCCCCGTCGGAAGAGCTGGTGGCGGCCCTGGCCGGCGGTGCGGCGCTCACTTTCGAGCCCGACGCCGACGACGAGGAGGAGCTGCTGCCCGGTGCTTCTGCGCCGGAGAAGGCGGCGCCCGTGCACCCGCGCGACCCGGACGAAGACTCGCAGCGCGACGAAGAGCCGCGGCGCGACGAAGGGCCGCGGCGCTCCCACTGACAGGACGCACCCACCAACCTGGCGGCGTGCCGGACGGCACTGCCGCAGGGGCCAACGCCAACGACAGGAGATGCGACTACAAGATGGCAACGATCACTGCGGAGACCGTCAAGGCCCTTCGCGAGCTCAGCGGCGCAGGGATAATGGACTGCAAGCGCGCTCTCGAAGAGGCGGACGGCGACGTCGAGAAGGCGGCGAGCCTGCTCAAGGAGCGCGGCCAGGCGACTGCCGCCAAGCGGGCCGGCCGTGAGGCCAACGACGGCCAGATCGCCAGCTACATCCACACCGGCGGCAAGATCGGGGTCCTGATCGAGGTCAACTGCGAGACGGATTTCGTGGCCCGCACCGACGAGTTCCAGAAGCTCGTCCGGGACCTGGCGATGCAGGTTGCCGGCCTGCATCCGCTGTACACCGCGGTCGACTCCATCCCGCCTGTCGACCTGGAGGCCAAGCGGGTCGAGCTGCTGGAGTCCCCGGCGCTGGAAGGCAAGCCGGAGGCGATCCAGGGGCAAATCGTCGATGGCCAGCTCAGGAAGTGGTACGGCGAGGTCGTGCTGCTGGAGCAGCCTTTCCGAGACCAGGAGATCACGGTCGGCCAGCTGATCACCGAGGCGATCGCCAGGACAGGTGAGAACATCAGGGTCCGTCGCTTCGCGCGGTTTGAGCTTGGAGAGGAGCTCGGGGAGGAGATGTGAAGAAGGGCCAGGCAGTCGCGGTGTCCATGGGATCCGACGAGAGCGCGTCCCCGCGCTACCGGCGCATTCTGCTGAAGCTGTCCGGCGAGGCCCTGCTCGGCACACGCCAGTACGGCGTGGACCCGGACTTCTGCGCCTTCATCGCCGCTCAGATCGCCGAGGTTCACACGCGTGGCGTGCAGGTAGGCATCGTCGTGGGCGGCGGGAACATCTTCCGCGGGCTGGCTGCCGCCGCCCGGGGCATGGACCGGGCCACCGGCGACTACATGGGGATGCTGGCCACGGTCATGAACGGGCTGGCTCTCCAGGACGCAATCGAGCGGGCCGGCGTGCCGACGCGGGTCATGAGCGCAATCGCCATGAACGAAGTGGCCGAGCCGTACATCAGGCGCCGGGCCATCCGCCACCTGGAGAAGGGCCGGGTCGTCATCCTGGCTGCCGGGACCGGCAACCCGTACTTCACCACGGACACGGCCGCCGCCCTGCGGGCCGTGGAGATAGGCGCCGAGGTCATAATGAAGGCGACCAAGGTCGACGGAGTCTACGACTCCGACCCGGTCGCCAACCCGAAGGCGCGGAGGTACGAGCATCTGACCTACGCGGAGGTCCTCGCTCAGCGGCTGCGAGTCCTGGACTCCACGGCCGTGTCGCTGTGCATGGAGAACGACACTCCGATCATCGTCTTCGACCTGAACAAGCCGGACAACATCACCAGAGTGGCCACCGGCGACTCGGTGGGCACCCTGATCAGTGGAGGGATCCCGCATGAGCAGTGAGACGCTGACCGCCGCCGAGCACAAGATGGTCCGCGCCGTGGAGGTGCTTGAGCGCGACCTGCAGGGCATCCGTACCGGCCGTGCTTCGACCTCGATCGTTGAGCGAGTCATGGTCGACTACTACGGCACCCCGACAGCCCTGAACCAGCTGGCCGGCATCAACGTCCCTGAGTCCCACCAGATCCTCATCCAGCCCTGGGATCGCAGCGCCGTCCAGGCGATCGAGAAGGCGATCATCAAGAGCGACATCGGGCTGGTGCCCAACGTGGATGGCGTGGTGATCCGGCTCAACATCCCGCCGCTCACGGAGGAGCGTCGCAAGGACCTCGTCAAGCAGGTGCACCGGCGCATGGAAGAGGCCCGGGTCGAGATCCGCAACCTGCGGCGCGAGGCTGCTGAGGAGATCAAGCACGAGGAGCACGACGGCGATATCGGGGCCGATGAGGGCCACCGCGAGCTGGAGAACCTGCAGCGGGTGACCGACGCCCACATCGCGGACGTTGACCGCGTCGGCTCGGCCAAAGAGCAGGAGATCATGGAGGTCTAGTGCCTCTTCCGATCCACCGGCCGAAGGACACCCCGCCGCTGGTCCACGAGGAGCGCGCGGCCGGGGCGGACTCGGCCGAAGGTGAGCCCGCGGCGCCCGAGCTGCCGGTGCACGTCGCCATCATCATGGACGGCAACCGCCGCTGGGCCCGGGCCCACGGCGTCAGTGAGATGGAGGGCCACGCCGCGGGCGTGGAGGGAATCCGCGAGATCATCCGCCACGCGGTGCGGCGCGAGGTCCCCGTGCTGTCGCTGTACGCCTTCAGCCGTGAGAACTGGGCCCGCTCCGACGAGGAAGTGGCCGGGCTCTTCATGCTGCTGGAGAAGGTCATCCGCAACGAGACGCCCGAGCTCAAAGCCGAGGGCGCGCGAGTCCGGCTGCTCGGCCGGCTGGACGAGCTGCCCGTCTCAGCTCAGGAGTCCATCCGCCAGGCCCTCGATGAGACGGCCGGCGGCGAGCGCCTGCAGCTCAACATCGCCTTCAACTACTCCGGGCGCACCGAGCTGGTGGACGCGGCCAGGCAGCTGGTGGCGTCGGGCAAGCGGCCCGAGGAGATAGACGAGGCCGCCCTGGCCGGGGCGCTCTACACCGCGGGCCTGCCCGACCCGGATATGGTGATCCGGACCGGAGGCGACCACCGCCTCTCCAATTTCCTGATCTGGCAGGCGGCCTACGCCGAGATATACGTCACGGCCACGCTCTGGCCGGATTTTGGGCCGGACAACCTGGACGCGGCGCTCGAGGAATACGCCAGCCGGCAGCGCCGGTTCGGCCGCTAGGGGAGGGGGCGATGCGCAGGCGAGTCACCAGCGCCCTCATCTTCGTGCCGCCGCTGCTCCTCGTCCTGGCCCTGGGCGAGCCCTGGTTCGGCGCGCTGATCGCGGCCTTCGTGGCGGTTGGGGCCTGGGAGGCGGGGCGGCTGTTGCGAGCGGCCGGCTATGCCGCGCCGAGCTGGTTCATCGTGCCGGCCGCCCTGGCAGTGGCCCTGGCAGTGGCTTCGCCGGCCTGGCTGAGCGGCTACGGGGACCTGGCGATCGCCGCCGTGCTTGTGGCGACCGGGGCCGCGGCCTTCCGCCACGCGGACACGAAGGTGGGCCTGGCGGCCTGGATGGGGACCGCCTTCGGGGCCTTGTACGCCGGCATGCTGGGGGCCCTGGTGCGGCTCGAGCAGGTGGCGCCGGCGGTGCCGGCCGGGTCAGCCGCCGAGCAGCTCGGCCCCGAGCGAGGCTGGGTGCTGCTGCTCATCCTCCTGGTCTGGAGCTACGACACCGGGGCCTACCTGGTCGGGATCGCCCTGGGCAAGCGCAAGTTCCTGTCCCACATCTCGCCGTCGAAGAGCTACTGGGGGCTTGTCGGCGGGCTGGTCGCCTGCACCGCGGTGGCCGTGGCAGGCTTGTGGGCCCTGGGCCAGCCGCCCGTCCTGGGGCTGGCACTTGGCCCGGTGGTCGGGCTGGTGGCCCAGGCCGGCGACCTGGCCGAGTCGATGCTCAAGCGGGCCGCCGGCATGAAGGACTCGGGCGGCCTGATTCCCGGCCACGGCGGCATACTCGACCGCGTGGACTCGTTCCTCTTTGCCGCGCCAGTGGCTGCGCTCTATGTCGCCGCGTTCATCCGCTGACCGTCCCGCCCCGGCGGGTAAGGGGAGGGCTCCGGTTCGGGTGGCCATCCTGGGCAGCGGCGGTTCAATCGGTCGCCAGGCGGTCGAGGTCCTGGAACGGATGCCCGACGCTTTCCGGGTCACGGCCCTGTCCACTGGGAGGCGGGCAGAGCTGCTCGAGGAGCAGGCCCGAACGCTTCGGCCGGCGGTTGTCTCGCTTGCCGACGAGGAGGCCTGCGGCCGGCTCGACCTGCCGTCCGGCGTCGCCCGGCTGTCCGGGCCCGATGCCCTGGAGGAGATCGCCTCGCGCGACGACGTGGACCTGGTTCTGGTGGCTACGGGCGGGCTGGTTGCCCTGCGGTCCGTGCTCGCGGCGTTGAAGGCGGGCAAGGTCGTGGCCACGGCCAACAAGGAGACGCTCGTCGCCGGCGGGCACCTGGTGATGCCCCTGGCGCGCGACCTGGCCGAACGCGAGGCAGCTCGCGGTGGGTCGTTGAGCAGCCCCCTGGCCTGGCTCCGGCCCATCGATTCGGAGCATTCCGCCATCTGGCAGTGCCTGGCCGGGGAAGACCGCGGCGGGATAGCCCGGCTGCTGCTGACCGCCTCGGGCGGTCCCTTCCTGGATACGGGCGTCTCGGACCTTGCGACCGTCACCCCCCAGCAGGCGCTTCGCCACCCGACGTGGAACATGGGCGCCAAGATCACGATCGACTCCGCCACCCTGGCCAACAAGGGCCTGGAGATCGTCGAGGCTCGCTGGCTGTACGATGTCCCCCTGTCGGCCATCTCGGTCGTCATCCACCCTCAGAGCGTCGTCCACTCCGCGGTGGAGTTCGTGGACGGCTCGGTCAAAGCCCAGCTCGGGACCCCCGACATGCGACTTCCCATCCAGTACGCGCTGACCTACCCGGCCCGCCGGCCCTCACCGGCCGCGGCGCCGGACCTGCTGGCCGCCGGCCGGCTGGACTTCCGCGCCCCGGACGAGGAGCGCTTCCCGGCCCTGCGCATCGCCCGTGAAGCCGGCCTGGCCGGGCCGCGGGCCAGCACGGCCCTGATATCCGCCGACGAGGTGGCCGTGGCGCGCTTCCTGGGAGGGACGTTGAACTTCCCGGGCATCGCCCGCGTTCTTGAAGCGGCGGTCCGGGAATTCGGCTCGGGTGAGCCGAGCGTGCCCGGAATCGACGACCTGGCACGGCTCGACGCGGAAGTTCGAGCGTTTGCGGAGGCTGCCTCGTGACGATCGAAGGGCTCCTGTTCTGGCTGGTGGCGATCCCCGTCGTGGTGCTGGTTCTGGGCGCGCTCGTGCTCGTCCATGAGCTGGGGCACTTCATCGCAGGGCGGCTGTCGGGAGTCAAGGTCCTCGAGTTCGCCGTGGGGTTTCCACCGCGAGCCAGGATCCTGCACGACGACGGCGAGACGATCTACACCCTGAACTACCTGCCGATCGGGGGCTTCTGCCGGTTCGAGGGCGAGGAATCCGATTCGGACGACCCACGATCGTTTTCGATGGCGGGCCTGCCCAAGCAGGTCCTGATCCTGGTCGCGGGCGTGGCCATGAACGTCGCGACCGCGTTCCTGCTGTTCTTCCTGGTTGCCTGGCTCGCGGCACCGAGCGAGGCGCTGAGCGAGGTCTACATCACGCCCGGAGGCGGCGCCGCCGCAGCCGGTCTCTCTGACGGGATCACGATCGAATCGATCGACGGCGAGCGCTTCGGCTTCCTGAACGACGGCTCTGTCTTCTCGGCGATCGGGGAGCGCAAGGGACAGACGGTCGCCGTCGGCTACGTCGACGCGGCCGGACGGCACAGGACGGCCCAGGTCGAGGTCAACTCGGACGGGAAGCTAGGCATCCAGGCCTGCCAGGATCCTGAGAGAACGCCCAAAGACTGTCCCTGGCACGTCGTCATCACCTACGGCAGCACGGACCCCATCACAGCCGCAGGAACCGCGGCGGGGCAGACCTGGACCTCGCTCACGCTGGTCGCTAAGGCCGTCGGCGATCTGGGAGCTCACATCGCCACTCAGCCGACCGAGGCTCCCCAGGGCGTCTCGGGGCCCGCCGGTATCGCCCAGATCGTGGGCGTAGTGGTGTTCGACTATGGGATCGTCATCCTGATCCTGCTGGCGGCCATTCTCTCGGCCAACCTGGCCCTCATCAACATCCTGCCCATTCCGCCCTTCGACGGTGGGAAGATCGCCATCCAGGTGATCAAGCGGGCTTTCGGCGTCCAGGGCGTCACGGCCTACGAGATCGTCGTGA
>Ga0307435_1000677_pt1 | contig 14967 bp, 13 predicted proteins | sample SalMarWE160470MG_FD_202164 | JGI IMG/M metagenome (GOLD analysis project Ga0307435, IMG submission 202164) | Salt marsh sediment microbial communities from the Plum Island Ecosystem LTER, Massachusetts, United States - WE1604-70 | ecosystem: Environmental > Aquatic > Marine > Intertidal zone >... | reverse complement strand
CGGGTGGCGACAGCGGACTTGACCCGGTATCCGACCGCTATGATCATATCCAGGTTTTAATAATCGAGCAGCCGCCGGACCATGTGTGGCCCCTCCGGGAGAACTGTCAAGTATTTCTTGACGGTTGCCTTCGGGGCTAGTTGGCCTTCCTCGAAAATATTTTTATATGAAGGCTTATATTCTGCTTGGTGGTCTCATAAAGCTTGTCCATAAGGCGCTGCGTCAACCAGACGGTTTCTTCCTGAAGTCGCACTTCGAGACGGGTCTCGCCTGATTCGGGCTGGTATATCAATATCCTCGAATCGTCCGGCACTGGAAGGTTCTTGCCCATCTCTATGCCTCCACCGGCGCAAACATCCGGGCCTTGAACACGGGCTCCAGAGCTTTGGCGTTCGGGATGAAGGAATCTCCCTTGACGAAGACCTCATCTGTACCCTCAGACCACGTTGGGGATTGAACGAGTAGCTCACAGGACAACCGCCGTGTCTTCAGGAATCTCACCTGTGTAAATCAGAGCGGATCGCTTGGGACGTAGTGAAACCGCCTTTCGATAGACTTCATCCCGATCCTTGCTGTGGTGAAGCACTCTGCCTCCCAGCACCTTGAGACCCTCGTCGGTTTGAGGGTCCTCTATCAGTACCCATTCCGAGTCGAACTGAGACTCAATTTCCTCCATTGTCATTTCCTTGTCCATGGCACATCCCCTTGCAGACGGTGAGTCCGTCAATTAGGCATCCAATCTCTTTGTAGCAGCCGAACATTGTACTTTACTTTATCCTCATGCAAAGACCCCGCCTCTCGTCATAAGAAGCGGGGTCTTTAAATTCGCTCTATAGCTTCCCCTCGTTTAAAGGTTGCGTCCAGAGCAAAGCACGATCTTCTTAGTACCAAAACGATAATGAAAACACAATGTCTTTTTTGTTGAACAAACCTCCTACATCTGCTAAGAAGCCTTCATACAGAAAGGGTGGTGTGCAGGTATGGCCAAGAAGCGGGAAACGAGGAAGGAGCTGCTTAAAAAGGAAGATGAGTTCATCTCCCTTTCAACGAGAGCCTACCAATTCGTGGTTAAGCGTCGAAAACAGATCCAGTGGGCGGCGATATGCGTTCTCGCTGTTGCGGTGATCATCGCGGGTATCAGCCTCTATTTCAGGCACATCAATCAAAAGGCCTTGGCCGCCTACAATACCGCCTATAAAAACCTGGTATCCGCTTCCTCGTCCCAGGCCAACCAAGAGAGCATCCAGAGATCCGCCGAGGAACTGGATAGGCTCATACGGGAATATGGCTGGACAAAGATGGCAAAACTTGCCATACCGCAACTGGCCTACCTGAAGTTCGGGCAGGGGAACCATGAGGAAGCCATATCCCTGTATAACACCTATCTGGAAAAGCTCGGAGATGACTCGATCTACCGGCCCATGGCCTATTTCGGTCTGGCCGCCTGCTATGAGGTCAAGGCAGACTATCAATCAGCCATAGGATATCTCGAGAAGATCATTGAGAACGATACTGCCTTTCTCAAAGAAGAGGCCATGTTCTCCTTGGGCAGGATGTATGATCTGAGCGGCCAGAAAGAGCTATCAAAGGAGAGCTTTCAAAAATTCGTTTCCCAGTTCCCGCAGTCACCGCTGCTTCCCCTCGCAAAGGCACACCTTAAAAACGGCTCCTGAGGAACCATCACGTGCTCCTGCTCCCAGGGCTTTTGCCTTGACATGCAACGATGATTGACCGATACTTTCTAATCAAATCTTCCGCAACGCCATGAAAGACGTGCTCGCATTCATAATGGCCGGGGGGAGGGGCGAAAGGCTCATGCCGCTCACCCATGACAGGACCAAGCCGGCAGTACCCTTTGGAGGCATCTACCGGCTTATCGATTTGCCCCTGAGCAATTGCATAAACTCGGGGCTGTACAAGATCATCGTGCTGCCGCAGTACAAGTCCCAGTCCCTCACGGACCACCTCGATGCCGGTTGGAACATATTCAACCTGAAGCTCGGGCACTTCATGAAGATCGTGCCTCCCCAGCAGAGGACCAGTGGGGATTGGTATGGGGGAACAGCTGACTCTATCCGCCAAAACCTTTACCTCATCGATCAGGTTAAGCCCAAACACATCATGATCCTCTCCGGCGATCATATCTACAAGATGGACTACAGGAGATTCCTCGGCTACCACCTGGACAAAACGGCAGATCTGACTATCTCACTCACCGAATTGGGGAGTGAGTTGGCACAGGAGGTGGGAGTGGCGGGCGTGGATGAGGACTATCGCATCTATGGCTTCCAGGAAAAGCCCAAGGAGAATCCCGCTACCATCCCAGGAAATCCCGACCGAATTCTCGCATCAATGGGCATTTATCTGTTCAGAACCGACACACTCATCGATGCACTCAAAGAGAATGAGGGTGATGATTTCGGCAAGCACATCATCCCCTTTCTCATATCGACAGCGCGGGTGTACGCCTATAACTTTCAAAGGGAGAATGCCATTGAGGATTACGTCTATGATATCAAGGAAGACGGGGAACGAAGGCTTCTGCTTGAACAAAGAATCCGCGATTCCTCTTATTGGAGGGATGTGGGAACCCTTGATGCCTATTGGAATGCCAACATGGATCTGACCGGTATCGATCCTTCCTTTAACCTCTATGGCAGGAACTGGCCTATTCAAACCTACCAGATCCCGGCCCCGCCCGCTAAATTCATCTTCAGCAACGAGAGGCCGGAAGGTTTTCGAGTAGGTAAGGCGCTTGACTCAATTGTGGCCCCTGGCTCCATAATAAGCGGAATCGTCAGGAACTCGGTGATCTCCTATTACGTGATGATCGGAAGCTGGGCAACCGTTGAGGAATCGGTCATCATGGATGACGTCATAGTGGGACGCCACTGTAAGATCAAGAAGGCCATCATCGATAAACACAACCAGATCCCTCCTCACACCGAAATCGGTTACAATCCGAAAGAGGACGGCAAGCGCTTCACCTTGACGCCGCGGGGAATTGTGGTGGTGCCAAAGGGATATTTTAGCATGGGTTGAGTAGTTCAACGTTCACGGTTTCCTGTTAAAATGTCCTCGAACTTTGAACCTGCAGCCTGGAAAGCCTATACCTCGATTATAACCTTTGAACCCAGAACGCTGAACCGGGAACCGCTCATTTTGGGTTTACGTAGCTGTGAGAGATGGATCCGGGTTCACAAGCAAGGCGCTCCGGAAAGGTTTAGAACTGGAGATCCTACTTTTCAGGACCTCGCGATTTGGTTGTGGCCCATGCGTAAACATCCCGCAGCCGGAGATTTTGCTCCCGCGCAATCCGCCTGCACTCCTCGTATTCGGGCACCAGTACCGACCCCTTTTCGCGATCGGTGACCTGGGTAAGCTTCATCTTCCCCCAGGGCGAGCTCACCGTCACCTCGTTCCGCTCTAATACTTCCCGCTGACTGTAGTTTATGCGAATGCCGAGGCTGGTTGATTCCCTGAACACCATGCCCACGAGCTTATCCTTGTCCTCAGGTCGACCGATCACCTGGATCCTGATACCGGGCCTATTTTTCTTCATCTGTATAGGGCAGAAGCTCACGTCCAAGGCCCCGGCCTCAAAGAGAAGATCCATCAGATAGCCCAGAAGCTCAGGGCTCATATCGTCCAGATTCGACTCCAACAGCACGACCGTATCCAATCTGCCTCGTTCCGCATCGCTTCCGATCATGATTCGCAGGAGGTTTGGCCTGTCAGACAGGTTCCTGGTTCCTACCCCATAGCCTAGGCGCTCTATAGTCATGGACGGCATAGTGCCGAAAGAGGCTGCTAATGAGGTGAGCAGCGCTGCTCCTGTAGGAGTGACCATCTCCACATCCTGTCCGCTCTCATAGATGGGTACTCCCTTCAGGAGCGCAACCGTTGCGGGCGACGGCACCGGAATGATTCCGTGGGCGCTCTCAATCATCCCGCTGCCAACAGGGATCCTCGATACAAAGAGCTTTTCAATGCCCAACAGATGAATCCCCGCAACAGAGGCCACCACATCGATAATCGAATCAACGGCGCCGACTTCATGAAAATGTACCTCGTCGGGATTCATATGGTGTATCGCTGCCTCGACAGCGGCCAATCTCTCGAAGACTGAGATACACGTCTCAACGATCTGTGGCGGGAGATCGCTGCTCCTCAGAATACCCTTTATCTCCTTCAGGTGTCGAGGTGGCTGATGCACATCATCGTTGAACGCTACGGAAAACTTCGTTCCGAAGATATGGTTTCTGCCCTCTTTTGCGCTCGATATGGTGAATCCATCGATCTTTAGCCCGGCGATTATCTCCTCGATGCTCTCAGCGGAAAGGCCGGCATCGAGCAATGACCCGACAAACATATCACCGCTTACACCGGAAAAACAATCAAGGTATGCGATCTTCATGCCGCTCCGTGTGCCTCACAAACCCCGAGCTTTTTCCCTGGCTTCCTGCTTCTTTTTGCACTCAATACAGAGGGTGGTCACGGGCCTCGCCATCAGCCTTTCCTGGGATATCTCCTTGCCGCACATCTCGCATATCCCGAATGTTCCCTGATCGATTCTCTCGATTGCCCCCTTGATCTTATCGATCAACTTCCTCTCTCGATCCCGTATCCGCAGGAGAAAATTCCTATCCGTTTCCAGGGAAGCCCTATCCGTCGGATCAGGAAACGTATCCTTCAGGCTCGTCATGCCGTCCATTGTTTTGAGTGCCTCTTCAATAAGCTCGTCAAGCTGGCTCTGAAGCAAGTCCCTAAAATAGTCTAATTGCTCTTGATCCATGAAATCCCCTACGATGAAGGCTCGTCTTTCTATGCCCCTCTTATCTTATCCCAAAAATCCCGTGTCTTTGTTCCTATCTTCTGCTTTTCGAGTTCGCCAAATTCCACCAGTAATTCCCGCTGCTTCTGGCTCAATCGGGTGGGAATCTTCACTATGACCTTCACAAACAGATCGCCGTACCCCTTTCCCTTTCTAAGGCTCGACATGCCCATCCCCTTCAACCTGATGATTTCCTCTGGCTGCACGCCCTCGGGGATGGCGATGCTCTTCTGCCCATCGCCATCGAGCACAGGAATGGAAACCTCGGTTCCCAGCGCTGCCTGGATAAATGAGATGCTCACCTGGCATCTGAGATCATCCCTATCCCGAACGAAGAAAGGATGCTCCTCCACGTACATCACCACAAAGAGATCTCCCCGCGGACCTCCCCCCTCTCCGGGTTCTCCTTCCTCCTTGATCCTCAGTTGTGTCCCGGTATCAACTCCCGGCGGTATCCTTACGAGGACCTTTCTTTCAATACTCAGCTTGCCGCTTCCCCGGCAGTTCGTGCATGGATCTACAATTATCTGCCCCCTGCCGCCGCAGGTTGAGCAGGTTGTTCTGATCTGAAAGAAACCCTGTGAACGAACAATCTCTCCTCTGCCCTGGCACGTGGGACAGATTTCGAGTTCACTGCCCGGTTCCATCCCTGAACCACCGCACCGCTCGCAGATCTCATACCTATTGAAGACGATCTCCTGTTCCTTGCCCCTGTACGCCTCTTCCAAGCTCAACGTAAGATCGTATCGAAGGTCGGCGCCTCTTCGAATCCCTGTTCTCCCCGATCGCCTTCCGCCGAATCCAAAGAAATCCCCGAATATGTCCCCAAAGGCGGAGAAGATATCCTCGAATCCGCCGAAACCGGTAAACCCCGTTCCCTCGAGACCAGCGTGGCCGTAAAGATCGTATATTCTCCGCTTTTCGTCATCCCTCAACACCTCATAGGCCTCTGCGGCCTCCTTGAACCTCTCCTCTGCCTCACGATCCCCTGGGTTTCTATCAGGGTGATATTGAAGGGCGAGTTTCCGGTATGCCTTCTTTATCTCCTCTGAACCGGCATCCCTTGAAACGCCCAAAATCTCATAATAGTCTCTCTTGCTCGCCATAGGCGCTACGCGGTATCTCACGTGGTCTCCTTTTGCTTCTCCCTTGCTCCCCGATGCTTCCTATTCTGCCTTTGGATCGCCATCCTCTTGATCCTCGGTGTCCATCTCCGCGCCGCCCTCTTCAGTACTATCTGGCTCCTCTTGATCATCGACCCCGGCACCTGGTTCTAAGGCCACCCCCCCATCAGCCTGGGCCACGGTCTCGGGTTCGATCTGTTCATCGGCTGGAGCAGGGAGCTGAGGTTCCCTCTCCAAATAAGCCTCAGACGGACTTGCCTCATGTCTCATCATCACCCTGCCAGCTTCAATCTCTCTCAAGGCAGTTACTATCTCCCTGTTATCGCACTCAACAAAAGGCTCTTTACCCTTCTTTAGCTGAATCGCCCTCTTCGTAGCCAGATGCACGAGCATAAATTTATTGTAGCCTTTCTTCAAGCCATCCTCTATGGTAATGCGTGCCATTCACCGTTCCCCTTTAAAAAATTTAATCTCATATTTTAGATTTCCCTTTACTAAAAGTAAAGACATTTTTATGGGGATGGTGATAAAAAAACGGATCAAGGTTGATGGTCTCGTAAAAAGTCGACATTAGTGTCATTGCGAGCGAAGCGAAGCAATCTCCTTCAATGTAACTACTTGAATTTACGAGATTGCTTCGTCGCTCGGCTCCTCGCAATGACAGGTGAAAAGACTTTTTACGAGTTTGTCAAGGTTCTCTTTAAGAAAAAATCTATTCCCTATTTCTAAAAAGTATTCTATCGTTACAGAGAGTATTGTTTGCTTCCTTTTCATAACGCGATGTGGATGTATGCTCGCCACCGTCTTAAGCAGCTCAGTTCTTGGGATCGACGCCTACGAGGTCGAAGTTGAGGTAGATATATCAAGGGGTCTGCCCGCCTTTTCAACGGTTGGGTTACCCGAGGGAGCGGTCCGGGAAAGCAAGGAGAGGGTCAAGGCTGCCCTTAAGAATTCCGGGTACCACTTTCCTTCGGACAGGATTACGGTAAACCTCGCCCCTGCAGATGTAAAGAAGGAGGGAAGTGGATTCGACCTCCCCATGGCCATAGGAATCCTCGCGGCAACCGGGCTCATTTCACCCCCGGCATTAACCGACCACGTCATTATCGGCGAGCTCTCCCTTGACGGCAGCATCAGGGCCATAAAAGGAGCCCTGTCAATGGCTATCATGGTGAAGGAGCTCGGTTTAAAGGGAATCTATCTCCCCTCGGAGAACGCTATGGAGGCATCGGTAGTGAAGGAGATAGATGTCCATCCTGTGTCCACGCTTGCCCAACTCGTCCAGGCCTTGAACGGCACTGAATGTGCACCATCGATGAGATTGGAGAGCGACTTTCTGGGTGATCAACCCACCTACGATATCGATTTCAGCGATGTGTGCGGCCAGGAGAATGTGAAGAGGGCAGTGGAAATCGCCGCTGCAGGCGGTCATAATATCCTGATGATCGGCCCGCCGGGTGCCGGAAAGACGATGCTTGCCCAGAGGCTCTCCACCATACTGCCGCCCCTCGCATTTGACGAATCGCTTGAGACCTCCAAGGTCTATAGCGTGATGGGTCTTATGCCCAAAGGCCAGGGCCTGATCAAGGTCAGGCCCTTCAGGGCTCCTCATCACACCATATCGGATGCCGGCCTCATAGGTGGCGGCCAGATACCCAAGCCCGGCGAGGTAAGCATGGCCCATAACGGGGTGCTCTTCCTGGATGAAATGCCGGAGTTCAAGAAGAATGTCCTTGAGGTGCTCCGGCAACCGATGGAAACCGGGATTGTCACCATATCCAGGGCGACAACCACGGTAACCTATCCCGCCAACTTTATCCTCGTGGGGGCCATGAACCCCTGTCCTTGCGGCTACTTCGGTGATCCGAAGCGTGAATGTACCTGCTCCTTTAGGGAGATCCAGAGGTATCGCTCCAAGATATCAGGACCCCTCATGGATCGGATCGACATCCACGTAGATGTGCCGACCGTGCCCTTTAAGGATCTCACGGGCCTTCCGAATGCCCAGCCCTCTCATGAGATTCGCCGGAGGGTCATGAAGGCGAGAGAGATCCAAGAAGAGAGGTTCAGGAAGACAAAGATCCACTGCAATGCTATGATGAACAGCAGACAGATACGAAGGTTTTGCGAGATAGATGAGAAATCCAACGCGCTCCTGGAGGTGGCCATGGAGAAATTCGGGTTCAGTGCCCGGGCCTTGTCACGCATCCTCAAGATCTCCAGAACGATCGCGGATCTGGCCGGATCTGAGGACATCGAACAGACCCACGTGGCCGAGGCGATACAGTATCGATCGCTCGACAGGAAGCTGATGGTATGAAGAAGGTTGTTGCCATAGCTGTTATGGGTTTTATCGTCGTCTTTCTTTTTCTCGTCTCAACAGGCGTGGCCCTGTGGTACCTGTGGTCGAGCAATCTTCCGTACATAGGCACGCTCAAGGACTATAGCCCGCCGATCATCACCCAGGTATTTGCGGATAACGGCCAGGTAATCGGTCAATTCTGGGAGGAGCGGAGAATCCTGGTACCGGTCAGCGATATGTCGCCACACCTCATCGAGGCCTTTGTCGCGGCAGAAGACGCGCGATTTTTCAAGCATCAGGGTATCGATGCGTTGGGCATCATACGGGCCCTGATCAACAACCTCAAGGCGGGAAGGATCGAACAGGGTGCCAGCACCATTACGCAGCAGATCACTAAATCGCTGCTCCTGAAGAACCCTGCGAGGACTTACAGGCGGAAGGCCAGGGAGGCACTCCTATCCCTTCAAATAGAGAGGGAATTCGCTAAGGAGGAGATCCTCTATCTCTACCTGAACCAGATATATCTGGGACATGGGCTCTACGGGGTGGAGGCGGCAAGCCAGGTTTACTTCGGCAAGAGCTCCAGCGATCTGGATATCCCAGAGGCTGCCCTCCTCGCAGGGCTTGCACAAGCACCCAGCAGGGATTCTCCGATCAAGCATCTCTATAGGGCTAAGGCCAGGCAGAGATATGTCCTGGAGAGGATGAAGATCGAGGGCTTCATCAGTACAGAGGAATTCGAGGAGGCATTGCGGACCGAGGTAAGCGTACCGCAAAAAGGGGAAGGCAGGCCCCAGGAAGCCCCTTACTTCCTGGAACATATTCGAAGAACCGTTGAGATGAAATACGCCCGCCCTCTCCTTTATAACGGTGGCCTCAAGATCTACACCACGGTGAATCTTGCCATGCAAAGGGCCGCTCAGGATACCATCCAAAGGGGTACCTTGGAGTTAGACAGAAGAGAGGGATTCAGGGGGCCGTTGTTCAGGGTCTTTATCCCCTATCAGGAACTCGTCTACCGGCAATTAATGGATGAGTTAAGGGCGCAACCCGTGGAACCCGGCATGGTTACAAAGGGTGTCGTGATACGGGTAGACAGTGCCAAGAAGGAAACCCTTGTTAAGATTGGAGATCACTATGGCGTGTTGCCGATCTCGGGCATGGAATGGGCAAGGCCCTTTGATCCGGAGACAGCCTACTACGAGACCAAGCTGAAGGACCCGGGCGAGGTAGTAACCCCGGGAGATGTCATCCCGGTAAGGATCGTGAAAAAGGTCAATGATGCTTCCGGATTGATCCTGTCATTGGAGCAGGAGCCCCGGGCCCAGGCAGCATTGCTGTGCATGGAAGCCAAGACCGGATATATAAAAGCAATGGTTGGCGGAGTGGACTTCAGCAAAAGTCAATTCAACAGGGCAATCCAGGCTAGGAGGCAACCCGGTTCCGCATTTAAGCCCATCATCTATGCGGCTGCACTGGATAAGGGGTTCACGCCCTCATCGGTAATCATCGATACGCCCTATATCTCCCCCATTGGTGAGGAGGACAAGCTCTGGAAGCCGAAAAACTATACGGAGAAGTTCTTCGGCCCCACCCTTTTCAGGACTGGCCTCATACAATCACGCAATATCATCACCGTGAAGATCCTGGAGAAGATAGGCATTACTTACGCCATCGAATACGCCCGGCAGTTAGGGATAGAGTCCAATCTCGACAAGGATCTCTCCCTGGCGCTGGGCTCATCAGGGCTCAGCCTTCTGGAACTTACCAGGGCATACTCGGTGTTTGCCAATGAGGGGAGGCTGGTGAATCCCGTGTTCATTACCAAGGTGGTCGACAGGAACGGGAAGGTTCTCGAGGAAAATCATCCTTCTTTATCCGAGGCCATATCCAGGGAAACGGCCTTTGTGATGACCGACCTGCTCAAGGCGGTGGTTGAGGAGGGCACCGGATGGAGGGCTAAGGCGCTGAAGAGGCCGGTGACGGGTAAGACCGGTACCACCAATGACCTGAGGGATGCCTGGTTTCTGGGATACTCCCCTACCCTGATTACCGGCGTATGGGTGGGCTACGATGACACAACCCCCATGGGCAAAGGTGAGACCGGATCAAGGGCTGCGTCCCCCATTTGGCTCTCTTTTATGAGGGAAGTGCTCGACGGAAAACCTGTTATCCCCTTTGAGAGCCCTGAGGGCGTGGTGATTGCCAAGATAGATGCAAAGACCGGTCTCCTGGCGAGCCCATACTCAGAGGACACCTTCTTCCAGGCATTCAGGAAGGGAACGGAGCCTAAAGAGCACTCACCGAAACCGGGCCTTGCCAAGCGGGGGGAATTCTTTCAACTCGATATGGATTACTCACGCGGATCCCCTTAGAAAACCCTCCACATTCCCTTATAGAATCTCTTCGTAATTTTGTATCTGCTCAATAAACATGGGTGTTCAAACAAAAAAGGATCTTAACGCAAAGACGCAAAGGCCGCAGAGTAAGATATTTTTTCCTTTGCCGTTGAGAGGACGGCAAAGGAAAAGCAATGTCTTTTCGGCAGGATACCTATTTTTGTTTTTCGCCCCCTGCCCGCCATCGGCTTCGCCTTCAGGCGAGGCGGGCGGGTCTCAGCGAAAAACAAAAACAGAAGTTTCTTTGCGTTCTCCGCGGCTCTGCGGTGAAAAGCTTGCAAAAACTCCTTACCTCTATTTATTGAGCTAGCATGTAATTTTTATCTAAAAGATGGGGTTCACGTGTAGAAGCCCCCTCTTGGCCTCCAGATAATCCTTCTCCAAAAGGGTGTTCGACCCCGCACAGGCAGAGGACCTCTCGATAAGCCGGGCCACCTCCTCACGGGATACCTTGTTCTTCTTCATACCCGCGATCTCATCAAGTGTTCGGTAGCCCAGCATAAAGGGGATGATACAAAACACCCTGATTGACCTCTCCTCAAGAGGAAGCCATTTGATATACTCAAGGGTTGAGTCAAGATACGGTACGATATGGTCTATCATATCCCGGACGATTCCCTGTTTCTGCCAGCCAGAGAACTCCTCTCGACTGTTGAGGCGAATTCGGTATTTCTCTGTGATCGCCCTTGGGATATAACACCATCCCCTGGCGATATCCCCGGTGTAATCCTTGAGGATATTGATAAGCTGGAGGGCAATGCCGAATGGAACCTGAAATCTCTCGAGCTGTGATCGTACCATGGCTATGCGCTCTCTCTGACAGAAGATCGCGGTGAGCATCACACCCACTACGCCTGCAGCATAGTAACAGTACTGATCCAGATCGTCGTGGTCTGATAGCTGAAATACCCTTTGGCGGCTCTTTTGCTTTCGCTCCTGGAACCCAGCCATGCCTTCAGCCATCTCTACAATAAGCGGGTCTATGATTCGTCTGTGGCTTTCCGGGATATCGAAGTAACACCGTAAGGCCCGGTGACCATTTTCAACAAGGCCCTTATCGTCGCTTTCCTCGCTCCATCGAAACTTGAGGGGTTCATACAGGCTGAGCCTTTGGCCGAGACCCTTGTCGTCCTTGAAGATGTTGGAGAAATCCTTTAAGGCCGTTATCTTTTCCCCTTCATCCTGGTACACCGTATCCTCAAAGGTGTCTGCAATCCGAAAGAGCAGATAGCCAAGCAGCACCGTCCTGTGGATATCCCCCTCCAACCGACCAATGTTGAGGGCAAAGGTCCTCGACACCTTGGGCAAGATCGCGTGGCAATATTCCCATTCCGCTTCTACGTCTCGTTTATCCATCACGGCATCCAATATCATCATGCGCTGTGACCACTTATGTAGTCAACCTGAAGCTGTTTACTTGGTTTTATTGGTTTTACTTGTTTAGCTAGTTAAACCAGTTGAACGAGTCAAACAAGTCAGACTAATCTGTTTCAAAATATGCTGTATCTCCATTATTTTTTAACAGTCTTCAGCCTACAGCCTATGTACCTTAATAGTTACCATGCGCTAACCATACAGCACCCTATATACCGCAACCGGTGAGTGGATGCCCTTGAGGTTAAAGGTGCCGGCGTGTTCAAAGTCGGCGATATCCTTTGCCTTGCTGTAGGTTCTCCGGCTTACCAGAATCTCCCCCGGCTGTGCCATGGACTCCAATCGGGCCGCCACGTTAACCTGATTTCCTATGACAGTATAATCCCTATGGAACTCGGAGCCCACATTGCCTACGGTCATGTATCCCGTATTTATCCCTATCCCGATGCTCAGATCGTGCCCATAGGAATACCACTCATCCTTAAGGTGCCTGATTGTCTGCTGCATGTCAACTGCAAGCAGAACTGCCCTCTGGGCATGATCCTGTATCAGGACCGGGTCTCCGAAAAACACCATCATACCGTCGCCGATTATCTTGTCGAGCGTCCCCTCATGCTTGTGGATAAGCCCGGTCATCTCCGATAAATAGTTGTTCAACAGAAGGGAGATCTCTTCCGGTTCAAGGGAGTCCGTGAGATCGGAGAAGCCCCTGATATCGGAGAAGAGCACGGTCATAAATTTCCTATGGGAGATCACGCTCAAATCGCTTCCTTCGGAGAGAACCCGCTCGGCAATCTTAGGCGAGAGGTACCTCCGCAGCTCATGGTACCTCCCCAGTTCCTCGACCTGATCCTGCACCTTGTTGCTGAGATCCCTGTTAAGGCTCTCGAGATCCTCCTTGGCCTTGCTCAGTTCTCGGGTCCTCATCTCTACCATGGCCTCGAGATTTCGAGCGTAGTCGTCTATCTCCTCCTTGGCCTTGCTCAGCTCTCTATGTACCCTTTCCAGGTCTTTATAGGCCTCATTCTTAGCGGCCATCTCCTCCCGCAACTGGTTGATGGTTTCTATCATGCCGTAGGCCGCCTCACCGCCCCGTCTTGACTCGACGAGAGGGCGAAGCAATTTCTTAAAGAAAGGGGCCTTCTCGTAGGTGATCACCAGGATAAAGTAGGGAGCGTTGAAGATCTCTCCCTGTGTAAGAATCATCCTGCCCCCCACCCGTAATGAATCGGCTATGAGTATTCCCGTGGATCGCTCGCCTGTATCCCTATTGCCCTTGCTCGGCAGCTCTGAGACCCTGCCCAAAAAGCAACTTCTGCCCCCCACGATATCAGGCTCGAGGACGACCTTCCTTCCCACGAGCTTCCTCTGCCTTTCAACGGGGGAATAGATGGTGAGCTCCTCGCCCTCCATCCTGGCATCGAGGTTGAGGGAGATGAATTCCTCCTCTTCATTGAACAGGACCTCCGGATCATATTCGTTCATAATCTGGGTAACAGAAGCTCGAGGAAGACCCCATAGGGTAGGTATAGCGGATATGATTCCCCTCAGGTAGGGATCACCGATGTAATCCCTGTTGATATCATGGTCCTCGTGAGATTTTATCTTTATGACGGCGCGGATCTTCCTGAGCTTTTTGTCATAGGTAGGGGCCTCTATGAGATCAATGTCCTTGGTGTCGTTGAAATTCTTGTTAAAAAACGGCAAACGCCTGATCCCGTCACTTGGTCCGGAGAATAGCTTTTCGAAGTACCCAAACCGCCCCCAGGAGTGAAGTGTTGCAGTGGAGGAACCGCAGTTGAAATAGAAATCGGGATCGCCAACAAGCTGCCTTCCCCTTCGAAAGACCTCTCTAAAAATCTCAAAGGTAGTCCATTCATCCTCATCGGTGAAACATTCCTTTGCGGAGGCGTACCTATCCTTGGGAAAGGGCAGGCCTTCTAAAAGCGCCCCTGTATCGCCCAGAAGGCTCTCCACATAGGTGGAGATAATCTTGATATTCCTGTTACTTATGCAATCAACCCGGCCCATGCCCTTCATGCCTGTACGGAAATACTAGTCAAACATATTTGAGGTTCTTTTCAACGTCGATTTGATGCTGGTCATTATTTCCACGCCTTGTAAATAAATTGCTCAGGATGAAAAAATTCAGGGCACAAGGAAAAAAATGAACCTTGAGCCTTACGCCGCCTGTGTTGTCCCACCCATGTAGTAAAACAATAATTAAGGAAGAGCTCACTGAAACCTTCTTGACACCAGCATCGATGGATGGTAACAAATAGTGAAGATTATATCTAAGATCGGGACGTAGCGCAGCCTGGTAGCGCACCTGAATGGGGTTCAGGGAGTCGCGAGTTCAAATCTCGCCGTCCCGACCAGTAATCTCAATTATGCTGGCATCTAGCTGTCCCTGGCACAGCATTGAATGCAGCAGTTCCGGAACTGGTACATTTTTTTGGGAGCGGTCTCCATATTGAATGGATTGACCGTTTTCTTTTTATCTATGAATTACGGTACTAATGATACTCTATATATAGATATTAGTGCAAGAATAAAGTGAGCGTATCATGTTATTTTGATCAATAGACCTGAATAGTTTATTGTTCTCCGTTTCTTTCTATCTTTTCAGCATCCACAAAAAATCTTTTACATTCCACATGGACAATGAAATCAGCAAGCACCTTTAACCATTAAGAATGTTGAATAATTGTATTATCGCAAGGCTCACACTATCTTGGTATCTTTGTTTGAGATAAATGAACTACCCCGCAGCAGGGCTGCGAGGTATCATAGGGAATTTTTATTAACCCCGATGCAGAGCATCGAGGAATTCTTTTGATTAAACATTGAAATACGTTACTCAGATGAACTAAAATCTAAATGAAAAAGGAGGTAGTTGTATGAGAGAAGAACAGAAAAAGCTAGTTGATATGG
>Ga0307435_1000675_pt1 | contig 14999 bp, 11 predicted proteins | sample SalMarWE160470MG_FD_202164 | JGI IMG/M metagenome (GOLD analysis project Ga0307435, IMG submission 202164) | Salt marsh sediment microbial communities from the Plum Island Ecosystem LTER, Massachusetts, United States - WE1604-70 | ecosystem: Environmental > Aquatic > Marine > Intertidal zone >... | reverse complement strand
TTTCCACCACGCTTACCAGAGCCTCCTGAATGATCTTGATGGTCTCTTTGCTGATGGGAAGGGTGCCGCGCACTTCGGGTTTAAAGGCAAAGATCGGGTCTCCATCGGGAGGAGCGATTCGCTCGACCACCTGAGGGCGATAAAGCCTACCGCCGTTTCCGACCGCTGCGATGAAATCCGCTACCTGCAAGGGCGTAACCAATAAATCTCCCTGACCGGTGGCTAAATTGGTGGCATCTATCTCGCTGGCGGGTTCAGGAACTTGACCATCTTCTTCGGCAACTTGTTGTATGCCGGTTGGGTTGCCTAAACCGAAATTACGCGCCATATCTGAGACCGCGCTGGTCAGTCCCTGATTGTAGAGGTCCAGTCCAATATGGTAGAAGTAAGGGTTGCAGGAGCGCATCAGTCCCTCGGGCAGGGTTAGTGGACCGCTGGCGCCTATCCCCATTCCGTACGTCCAATCGTACAGCGTGACGCCGGGAATTTCGGTGAAGGTATGCCCGCACTCATAAACTGTGTCGGCGGTATAAAGGTGGCTTTCCAGGGCAGCAGCCATGGTGATGATCTTGAATATCGATCCAAGCGGGTACTGGCCTTGGGTTGCCCGGTTAAGCAGGGGGAGCGAGTTTGGGTCGAACAGGTCTTGAAGTAAATAATCGCTGTTCAGGTTGCTGGGCTCAAACAAGTTTGGATCAAAACCGGGTGATGACGCCATAGCTAACACCCGACCGGTATCGCGCTCAAGCGCTACGATGGCCCCTTTAAATCCTGCGAGGGCTTGCTGGGATTGCAGTTGAAGGTCTTTGTCTAGGGTGGTGTAGATAGATTGGGCGGGTTCTGGAGTAGTCTCGGCCAATTGCGTGATGACAGTACCATCCGGATTGACTACATAAAGGACCCCGCCCCGTTTTCCAGAGAGATAAGACTCCCCCCATTTTTCCAAACCTGCTTGGCCTACCCTTTCATCCTGGCGGTAGCCAAGGCGTTTATAGGCCTCCAACTGCTCTGGAGGGATCGCGCTGACATAACCCACCACATGAGGAGCGATACCGCCCTCAAAGTAGTAGCGCGACCGGAAAGGACGCATCACCAGCCCTGAAAATTCAGAGAGTTCATTCTCATGTTGCTGGACTGCATTGGCGGAGACTTCTCCTAGAGGCAGGTACCAGCCAGCCCCTTCTGGGAAGTTCGCATACATCTCTCGAATGGCGTCTGGTCGAATGCCTATCAGGCTCCATAATTCATCCAAGAGATTATTTTCCTGGTCTGGGTTGATCTGGTCGGGAATGAGACCTAAGGCAGTCGCATCTGCCTGGGCGACAATGGCATGACCGTTGCGATCGTAGATGTTGCCGCGCGAGGGGATCAGGTAATCCATACGCAGGGAATTACCGCCGCTTAGCTCGGGTAGGATCAGGGCTGCATCCCATTGAACCCGCCATTGGTTGTTTTCAAAGCTGAGATTCATCATGGCGTCCCGTTCGATGTCTCCCACCAGAACGCTATGCATGATCACCCGGTAGGAGACCTGCGCAGTGCGTATTTTGGTCAGCGAAGATAGAATGTGTGCCTCCACATTTTTTAGAGCTGCCTCAGCAGCAGTATCCCGGTAAAATGTGGTGAACTGCTCTTCTGTAAGCGCATCCTGACTGATCGAGGTCAGCAAGGTGTACATGCTCGGGTAATTTTCAGATTCCCAGGCATGTAAATAAGCTAGTGCGGTTACCTGCGGGTCGGGAACCTGGGTGAATTTCACCTCTGGAAGGGGCAACGTCGGGGAGGTTGTTGGTTGAGAGGTTATCTCCACGGTTGCTCCCGATTCACCACACCCGGTTGCCAGGGTCAAGAATAATAGAAAGGCTAACCCGTGATATGGCTTAATCATTCTTCCAGTACCAGTGTTCGGATAGTGCAGTGATAATTGGTCGAGTCCAGGCAGATACCCGCGGCATCTTTTTGAGGGAAGGTACCAAAATCCGCCAGCAGGTGGGTCAGATGGCACACCGGCAGCCCGACGACATTGGCATAGCACCCATCCAATCGCTCAACCGGGTTAAATCCACGATGCTGGATCGCATAGGCTCCGGCTTTATCTAGCGGATCTCCGGTAGCTATGTATGTCTGCATTTCTGATTCGCTATAATTCCGCATCCACACATCCGTGACACAAGTATCTGTAACCAGTTTACCATGGGGGCATTGAATGAGAGCTAAAGCCGTGTATACTTGGTGAATGCGGCCGCGTAAGCCTCGTAGCATACTGAACGCCTCGGTCTCATTGGTGGGTTTCCCTAGGATTTTTCCCCCATCTATAACGGCAGTATCAGCTGCGATTATGATACTCCCGGGAGGGAATTTCTGAGCCGCACCAACTGCTTTATTCCTGGCTAACCGTAAAACGTAGTCAAGGGGTGTTTCCCCCGGAAGCGGGCTTTCGTCTATTTCAACTGGGCATAACTGGAAACTCCAACCACTTAGAGCCATTAGCTGCTTTCGGCGGGGAGAACTGGAAGCTAAAACCAGCATGAGGGCGATTCTAACACAGTCTTGATTTTCAAGGTCTTCGATATGGGCGGTTAGAAAAAGGCTAATCGTCCAGTAAACTGTGAGGTAAGCCCGGTGACCCCTCTAGCAACCGTTTTCCGGTCCCCTGGGTGGGACCTTTAGAATTAGGACTTACGCAGTTGGTTGGAGGATGGGGGTGTTTGGGCGGGCAACGCCCGCCCAAACACCCCCGATTTTCCCCTGAACTGCGTAACTACTAAGAATTTAAATCGAATGCCTGAGTTAAAGGATTACAATAGGGAATCTCGAGACCGGATCCATTAAAGGAGATTGGTAAGCGAGCTTCAGGAAGCCTCTGGCTTCCCGCTATATCTGAGGAGGTGAACATGCAGGCTTTGAAGGAAAGAATCCTGCGTGAGGGCAAGAATTTAGGAGATGGAATTCTTAAAGTAGATGGCTTTATCAATCACCAGGTCGATCCCGTCCTGATGGATTCCTGTGGGGTGGAATTAGCTCGACGCTTCAAGAATGTCGCTGCCACTAAGATACTAACTGCTGAAATCTCAGGCATAGCCCCGGCATTAACCACCGCTATGCATTTGGGATTGCCGGTGGTTTATGCTCGCAAAAATAAACCAATTACGATGCCCGACCAGGTTTTTCTTACGTTGACACCATCCCATACCAAAGGACGTATGGTGGAATTGATCGTCTCCCCTGAATATTTGTCTAGAGGAGAGCGAGTCTTAATCATTGATGATTTCCTCGCCACGGGTGCGACAATCTTAGGGTTAGTGAGGCTTGCTCAAACCGGGGGAGCCACGATTGTTGGTATAGGTACATTGATTGAAAAGGTTTTTGAAGGTGGGCGCGCCGCATTGGCTCACCTTAATGTACCGGTTGAATCCCTGGCTCTGATTAGCGCCATGCATGGGGATCAAATCGTTTTTGAAGATTGAAACGCCTTAGCCAATCTCTCTTTTATCGATGGCTGATTCTGTTGCGGTTTTAGATTTTGGCTCGCAGTATGCCCAATTGATCGCCCGCAGGGTGCGCGAGGCGCAAGTTTACTGCCAGCTATTTCCTTGGGACGCTGATCAGGAAGCCGTAATGGCTATCCGTCCTAAGGGGTTTATCCTTTCTGGGGGTCCTGCATCAGTCTACCAACCCAATGCACCTCGGTTACCGGCTTATATTTTACAGAGTGGTCTGCCGATTCTGGGGATTTGCTACGGGATGCAGGCCCTTACCCAGGCACTCCATGGTAAGGTGACCTCTTCTCCTGAACGAGAGTATGGTCAAGCCCTGTTGCAGGTCCTGTTGCCCAATCCCCTCTTGGCCTCTGAATCCCAGCGTGTCTGGATGTCCCATGGTGATCGGATAGATGAACCTCCTGTTGGTTTCCGCGTTCTTGCTACGAGTGATAATTCACCGGTTGCAGCTATAGGTGATATGCGCAGGGGCTATTATGGAGTTCAATTCCACCCTGAAGTGAACCATACCCCTGGAGGTTTTGAAATATTGCGACGCTTTGTGGTTGAAGTCTGTGAAGCGAAGACAGACTGGACCCCACAATCGATTATTTCGGAGGGTGTGGCCCGGATTAAGGCTCAAGTTGGGGGGCAGCGCGTGCTTTCCGCGGTGAGTGGCGGGGTTGATTCCAGCGTTGCCACTGCAATGGTACACCGCGCCCTTGGTGAGCAACTGATAGCCATCTTTGTGGATACCGGCTTGCTTCGCCAGAGGGAGGGCTTTCAGGTCGTTACCACTTTTCAGCGCCACATGGGAGTGGAATTGGTGAGTGTGGATGCGAGCGACGAATTCATGCAAGCTTTGCGGGGGGTTACCGAGCCGGAACGAAAGCGGAAAATAATCGGCGAGCTTTTCGTAAAAATATTTGAAACCCAGGCTAGGCAGCTGGGTATGCCCCGTTATCTGGTTCAAGGGACCATCTACCCAGATGTGGTTGAATCGAGCGCTCCAGATCGCGCCAACGCCGAGCGCATTAAAACGCATCACAACGTGGGTGGTTTACCTGATGAGATGGATTTTGAACTGGTTGAGCCGCTACGTTACCTCTTCAAAGATGAAGTAAGAGCGGTTGGTGGAACCCTGGGTCTACCGGTCGAGTTGCTCTGGCGTCAACCTTTTCCTGGCCCGGGACTGGCGGTACGATGTCTGGGTGAAGTTACACCTGAGCGCCTGGCTCGTCTGCGGGCCGCCGATGATATCCTGGTGAGTGAACTGGATGCAGCCGGGTTGCTGCGCATGGAGACTCGCGCGGGGGAACTCTATGGTACTGCCCAAGCTTTCGCAGTATTATTACCGGTTCGCTCAGTGGGTGTGATGGGCGATCAACGTACCTATCAGGAAACGGTGGTGTTACGGGCAGTCACCACGCAGGATTTCATGACAGCTGATTGGGCTCACTTACCCTATGACCTGTTGGGGCGGATCTCCAACCGTATCGTTAATGAGGTGGCAGGAATCAATCGAGTAGTGTATGATGTTACCAGCAAGCCTCCTGCTACCATCGAGTGGGAGTGATAGCTCTTAAACGTTGAAGAGAAAGGAGAATGCTTATGGATTTCGGAGAAGTTTTGTCACGTGCTTGGCAGGTAATTTGGAAGCACAAAGTTTTATGGATATTCGGAATTCTGGCAGGTTGTGGCAGTACGGGTGGGGGCGCGGAGGAAAATTTCAGGATCACATATCGAAGCACGGCTCCGGAGATAGAGCGCTACTTCAATAATTTTTTTGGTCGCGTTCCCAATTGGCAGATTGCATTGATCGTCGGCATTTTGATCCTGATCTTGCTTGTCCTGGTGATCTTGGCGATCTTTCTGGGTACGGTGGGTCGCATTGGATTGATACAAGGAACCCGGCAGGTTGACCAGGAAGCTGAACACCTTATTTTTGGAGAGCTCTTCAGTGGCAGCCTGCCTTTTTTCTGGCGAGTTTTCGGTCTTAATCTCCTGGTTGGTATTGCCGGCTTCGTCCTCGCCCTGATCATCATTATCCCGTTGGTAATTTTTGCTGTAGTTACCTTAGGTCTCGGGTTGCTTTGTATCATTCCCTTGATATGTGTATTGATCCCATTGGCGTGGTTGGTAGGTGTCATCATTGAGCAAGCCAACATCGCTATCGTCATTGAAGACCTAGGTATTATAGCTGGATTACAACGTGGTTGGGAAATCTTCCGGTCCAACCTTGGTACGATGATCGTCATGGCGCTTATTCTCTATTTGGGTGTTGGTCTGATAGGAGGTTTCCTTATCGGTTTGCCGCTGGCCCTGGTAGCTGCGCCATTTTTGACGGGTTTGTTGGTTAATACAAATCAAGCAGTTGGGGGTGGTTTGTTGCTTTCCGCCCTTTGTTTCGTGGTCTATCTGCCCATTCTGATCATCTTGAATGGCGTCTTAAAAGGCTATATTGAATCGGCTTGGACGCTGACCTACTTACGGCTGCGATTCAAACCTTTTCAAGAACCGCAACCACTCCCAGAGTCAGCCTGAAGCAAATCGTTTTTAGGGGCAGGTTGAATGCTGATTGCCTGCCCCTATTCTCTAAAAGTCAAACGAGCAAGATACTTCCCTTCGATTACATCAATAGCCAAACCTCGCCTAAAAAATTGCGTTTGCCCTCTTAGGGTGTTTTCAATCGACTCGATCAACGCCCTTTCGAGCAGGCTGGTGTGCTAAAATTCTGCTATGCTCCCTAATGTGCGTAGGATTATCCTGGCGTTATCCACTGTGACTTTTCTGTTTTTCGCCATAATCGCGTTAATGGGGGATATCTTCGTGGCGCATGCTCAGCAAACAGAATTGGTCAGGTTGGTAAACCCTAATACGGATGCCTTTCCGCAAATTACCAGTTTTCTGGATGTGCGCGATGCTCAGGGGAATTTTGTGCATGGCCTTGAAAAAGCCGATGTTAAAGTAGTGGAAGATGATGTTACCCTGCCGATCAATGAATTGAACCAGATGCGACCGGGAGCTCAGGTGGTTATTGCTATCAATCCGGGTAGATCGTTCGCGATCCAGGATGTGCAGGGGCTGTCTCGCTATGACTATTTGGTGCAAGCGTTGCAGGCCTGGGTGAATTCCCGGCAAGGATCATCCATAGACGATTTGAGTATTTTGGCAGAGGAAGGTCCTGAGGCAACTCACCTCGATGATATTGAAAATTGGTTCGCCACTCTAAAGAGTTACCAGCCAAATGCACGTATAGCCGTGCCTCAGTTTGATATCCTTGGGCGCGCGATGGAGGTCGCGGCTGATCCTACTATACGCCCTGGCATGGGGCGCGCTGTATTGTTCATTACTTCATTACCGGAACAGGATATTGGTTTAGTATTTCAAAGTCTGGCTTCGCGGGCCAGGTTGAGCAATACGCGAATTTTTGTGTGGTTGGTGGCTTCTCCCGAACAATTTGCTTCCTCAGACGCACAACAACTGGCGGACTTGGCTGACCAGACAGGGGGAAGTATCTTTTATTATTCAGGTCAGGAATCAATACCGGACCTCGAAGATTATCTCGAGCCTCTTAGGAATACATATTATTTGGTATATGGTTCTCGCATCGCTACCAGCGGTAATCATCGAATTTCTGTACAGGTTAAAACAGAGGGATTTGAAGCTACTTCCTCTGAGCGGGATTTCGAATTGGAAGTATTGCCACCCAATGTGGCGTTTATTTCACCTCCGCCCGAAATTGATCGGAAAAGAGATGAGAGCCGGATAGACGACCCTGATGCTATCACTCCTGGAATGCAATCTCTCGAGGTCTTGATTGAATTTCCAGACGGTCATGAGAGACCGATCAGACGGACCAGTTTATATGTCGATGGAAACTTGGTTGACGAAAACACCTCTGCTCCTTTTGACCATTTTACGTGGGATCTGAAGGGATATATAAATAGCGGACAACACACCTTGAAGGCTGAAATTGTGGACAGCTTCGGATTGAGTAATCTCAGTGTGGATACACCGGTCTTGGTGCTGGTTGAGCGTCCTCAAACGGGTATTATGATGGCGCTTTCTCGCAATCGTTCATTGCTGGCTGGATCTGCTGTGATTCTAGCGGGAGCAGTATTACTCCTGGTATTGATCGTAGGAGGGCGGGTAAGACCGGGAGCGATGCGAATGCTCAGGCGAAGGCAGAAACGCTCTGATCCGGTGACTCAGCCAGTCCGAGTCAAAGCCGAACCGGTCGTGAAGCGTATTCCAGGCTGGGTCAACCGGTTTCAGTGGCCTCATCGCCGGGCTGCTACCAATGCGTATGCCTTTATGACCCATTTTTCCGATTCAGAAGAGTTAAATAGTGCACCTCCTATTGCCCTCGTGAATGACGAGATTACTTTTGGGAGCGATGCTACCCAAGCGACCCAGATCCTTGACGACCCCTCCGTAGATAGTTTGCATGCCCGTCTTCGCCGGCTTGAAGACGGTTCCTTTCGTTTATCCGATGAAGGATCTGTGGCTGGAACTTGGATTAATTACAGCCCGGTATCAAAAGAGGGGGCTGGTCTGCAGCACGGTGATTTGATTCATATCGGGAAAATGGGATTCCTTTTTACCATGCGGAATCCTAAGCATGTGCGTAAGCCGGTGATCACTCGAGAGGAAATCCTTCCGTGATACCGATCGAACGAGCTCATCTATATGTGGACGCAACTACGCATGCGGGGATGAAGGGTAAGGACAACGAAGATCGCTATGCGGTTTCAGCGTTTCGAACCAGTCGCAAGGATTCTACCCCTTCCGTATTGGCTGTCGTTGCTGATGGGGTTGGGGGACACCGGGCAGGGGAAGTGGCTGCGGAAATGGCAGTTGAAATCATCAGTGAAACCGTTTCCAGGAGTAGCGGTCAGCAGCCAGATGCAACCCTCAACGAGGCCATCGTTCAGGCAAGCCAATCCATTTACACCCATGCGCAAGCTCACGCTGCCTACCAGGGGATGAGTTCCACATGTGCCTGCGTTTGGGTGGTAGATGATCGTCTTTACACCGCCTCTGTCGGTGATTCGCGCATTTATCTGGTACGAGGGGATATCATTCGCCAGTTATCCACCGACCACACTTGGGTGCAAGAGGCCATCGAAGAGGGAGTTTTGACCCCGGAACAAGCCCGCAGCCACCCAAATGCGCATGTTATCCGCCGTCACCTCGGTTCTGCTCAACCAGTAATCCCTGATTTGCGATTGCGTTTGAATCCGGGTGAAACTGACGCTCAGGCGCAAGCCAACCAGGGGTTGCGCCTACAGCCAGGAGATCAAATCGTATTGTGCAGTGACGGATTGACTGATTTGGTAGAAGATTTGGAGATATTGGATGTCCTTAGATCTACCAGGGAGGATGGTGCTCTTGAGGAGTTGGTGGCTCTGGCGAATTCCCGGGGTGGACACGATAACATAACCATTATAGCTTTACGTGTGCCTTTGAAGAAGAGTACTCTCATAAGGTCGGCGAAGCAGGGAAGTCGTTCGCCGGTTGGTTGGTTCTTGCTAGGAATGGGCTCTTTTGTATTGGTTGGCATGCTGTTGGTTGGTGGTTTGATTTGGCTTCAGAGAGGTCCCTTACCAACATCTACACAAGGTTTGGCAACAGTTACAACGCCCTCTTCAATTCCGCTAATCAAAGCCAGCTTTGCCCCCACGACTGCTATAACAGCTTCAGCCACGCTTGCCAAAACCGGTACAAATCCAGCACCTACTGACTCTCCCCAGCCCGCCAGCCCCACCAGTATCCCTCCCACCTACACACCCTGGCCTACCTCCACGCAAATCCCCGGTCTCAAATTTCTTTCAACGCAATCCAAGCCTCAAACTCTGCCTTGATTTCGTAAATGCCTCCAGCTGGCATTGTAAAAAAAGGGTAGACCGCTCCGTGATTAAGGTAAAACCGCGTAGTAAACCTGGTTCCCAATCGCCATGAATACCATGCTGTTGCCTAGATTTAAAGCGAAAGCTGTCGCAGGGGCCTCGCTAAGAGCGGCATTGGATCGATACTGGCGTTGCATGGTGAGCTTTACGCTGAAATGGTAGATCGCTTGAGAATCTGGATCGAATAAATATATTGAAGGGTCAGGGGGAGGGCTGAAGAGGATTTGGGTGTAATTCGTGTCTTGGACTACCGCACTATTCTGGCGCCCAGGTCTGGGATCTGTGAAATTGGTTGGGTCTTCGCAACGTGTTGGCGACTCAACTACCGCGCTAAAGGTGCAAGTTGTCAGGTGGCTGTCCTCATGTAGGAGATAGAGATCGTTTTGGTTGACAGCTAAACCGATCACATCTTGCATGGGTGGAATCTGATCACCGAAGAAGAGACGTGGTTGTTTTGTGACATCCATATTACGGTATATCCATACTGCGTTGGTTTGTGGATCTAAAATGTACAGGTCTCCGGTGTCTTGTGTGAGCCCTTGCGGTGTTCCCCAATTGGTATCGGGTGGGATCATGGCGAGAGCCAGTGGGGCGTCGCCGGGGATGCAATAGAGCAGGTTGCCGTTTGCATCCATTCCAAGCAAGGTGGATTGCATTTCATTACCTCTTGGCATAGGAGCGATGTCAGTTATCGCCCCAACGATGTAACTGCCATAGGGACCCGGACCACACTGAAAGGTTGGATCGAGCACAAAGCCATTGCTGGTTAAAGTCGCCCGTAGGACCACACCTTCTGTCGCGTTGAGCAGATATAGATCGCTCTCTGTAACGATCATGCGGGTGATGATGGCGTCTTCTTTGAGGCCGCTGCTTAGAGCTGGTTGATAAGCGAGGCGCTCCACATAGTCTAGGCTGTCGAGCACACCTTGAGACTCACTACGCAAAGCTTTTGAAACGCTGGTGGTTTGATAGACTTCAGCCTGTGTGAGCAAATTCAATGTAAAAGACCAGGCCTCGCGTTGTTCTTGAGGGTCGCTCTTTGCTCTGGCTAGCTGAGCAGCACCCTCGGCTTGGCTGAAGTAGACCTCATATTGTGCGGCGCGACCGCGCTGGAAATAAATCACGCTTGCTGCTGTCACCACGATCAATGGAACGGCTATTGCCACAAAAGCCATTGTGGAGGCGGGCAGGCTGAAGAAGCCTGTGTCTGGAAGCACCCTTCGGATGAGCGTACCGATTGCCCGTCCTCCTCCCCGGACAACCCTATCTAGTGTCCCTCCCATAACTGAGAAGACCTTGGCCATAGGGGCAAAATTGACTTTAGGTATAGAAGATTGCCTGGTGGCCCTTTCCGGAGGTGAAATTGGCTGGCTTTTTGGGGGCGACTCAGGTGAAATCGTTCCATTAGCCAAAGTGGGGTCCGGAGTCATTGGAGGGCTCGCCTCAGGAATAGGGATAGGGGAGCTCTCGCTGGAAGGAGTCGTCTCTGCTGTAGATTTCTTTTCACTTTGAGGTGAGGGAAATGGTTCAGGCCTGGCTGGCTCTTCTGAAGGGATAGTTAGTTGTTCGGGTTTTTGCTCGGGCGATGTAGCTCTCGGTCGGGCTGCCCGGACCGGTCGAAGAAGGTGTATCTGGCCCTTCCCAGCTTGTGCCTGTATCAGCACTGCAGATAGCTCTGGATGGGTTTGTTTAAGTAGCCTGATCCGCAGGCTTTCCGGACCTTGTGCATGTGCGCTTTGTAATGTGGATATTGACCAGGGTGGCGATGGTTGAGGCGTGAGCAGCACAGCATCATTCACCTGCAGCGACGTTTGCGAGAATCGTATTGCGGTGGTTCGTGTGAGACCTAAGCCTCGACCGGCCAGATGAGGGTCGTATAAGTAGCGAGCTTCGTTGATAGATAGCAGATAGGCGTGAGTAGGACCCGATTGTCCCAAATAGAGTGAGTCGTCGTGCAGCACAACCTGAGTCAATAGCCCGATTGCCTGTTGGCCGGTACTTGCACTTTTAAGATTGCGATCTAGTAAGTAAAGGTTGAGGGACTCTGCTGCCGCCCGTTGAGCGGCTGTAACTGATCCGGAAGTCTTGTAAAAGGTATGCGCCAGGCGGTATAAGATTTCCTTGATTTGCTGGTCTCCTAGGGGAGCATTGCCTTCCAAGGCAAGGTAGAGGATCAGCTGGTCACGGTCTCTATTGCGGGCAGGGCGGCGGGGAGAGCTGGCGATGTACAATCCTGGCAGCGTGGGTTGCTCTTGACCGCTAAAGTGTACCAAGGGCAGTAAGATCAGATCAATGGAAGAAGTCATCTTAGAAGTAGGTTATTACAAGTGATCAATGCCGACATTATACTGGTAAATTGCGGTGCGGTGGGCTGGCTACTTTTTCTAGGATCAAAATGGAGAAATCTGTTCCATGAAGCTCGATGTCCTACGCACTACCATGGAATTTAATCAGCTGACGGAGGAGTGGGATCATTTATTAAGAGGAAGTGCAAGTGACGTGCCATTCTTACGGCACGAATACCCTGCTATATGGTGGCGGACCCTCGGGAGTGGTGAGTGGTCGCATGGTGAATCCTTTATTGTAACCGGACGACAGGAAGATGGCGGGCTGATTGGGATCGCCCCCCTGTTTTTCACTGACAATCGCAGGGGTGAATCTGCCCTGGTTTTACTGGGGATCTCGAAATGTCGGATTTCTTGGATGTGATCGTTTCCTTGTATAATGTACCGTCCTTCTTGCTAAACCCGCTCTACTCCCTGGACGGTCCCACGACTCCCAATTGGCAGGTCTTGGATTGGTATAATCTCTTGGAAAGCTCCCCAACCCTGGCAGCTCTCCTTGAAGGCTCTTCGTCCGGGTGGGTTCTATTGAATTATTGCTTATATGGGCAAATTAACATAAGCGTACTTCTTTTGATTTCAGGCGCGACGATGTAGCGTACGAGTACTGTTAAGGGGGGATTAACCGTTTTGTGACCCGGGCGATCTTCAGGCGTTAGCAACAGTATTTGCCTAACTCCAGACCTTTCTCGGCATTCCAAACCCCCCGATCTGCACGCTTTCAGGTTTATCTGTCCAGATACCTGCTATTTTTGTCCCGCATTTCGGGCAAGTTCCCTCGGAAGTGATCTGGTAATCGGCGATGACATAACTATAGCGCTTTATCAGGAGAGTCTGGCAATTAGGGCAGACAGTGTTCTCATAGCCTCCCACCCGACCAGGGATATTACCGGCATACACGTAGTTTAAACCGGCTTCCTGGCCGATCTCGGCCGCTCTAATCAAGGTGTTCACCGATGTGGGTGGTGGATCAGTCATCTTATAATCGGGATGGAAAGCGGTCACATGCCAGGGGATGTCCCTGGAGACCGAGGCGATAAATCGAGCTGCATCCATGAGTTCGTCAGTGCTGTCGTTAAATCCGGGGACGATCAGGGTGACAATCTCCAACCAAAGGCCCAATTCATAAACCATTCGAATGGTATCTAATACATGCTCTAATACGCCGCCTAACTTGCGATAATGACGGTCTTGCATGGTTTTTAAATCAATTTTGTACCCAACAATGTAAGGACGTAGATACTCCAAGGTCTCACGGGTGCCATTGCCATTGGAAATATAAACGCACTTTAGCCCTGCCTTTTGAGCGCGCTGGAAAATCCCAACGGCCCACTCTGAGGTGATCAAAGGCTCGTTATAAGAAGAAGCGATGATGCTTGCCCTGTTTCGGAGAGCGTAATTTACCATTGATTCCGGGGTTACGCGGCGGATAAAATTCCCTGAGGCATCCGATGCCGGATCTCGCATGGCTTGTGAGGTCAACCAATTTTGGCAATACCCGCAGTGAAAATCACAACCCAACATGCCAAAGGTAAGGGCATCTGTCCCGGGTAACAAGTGGAAGAAAGGTTTTTTCTCGATCGGATCAGCTTGTAAGGCGGCCACATAACCCCACGGCGCCATTAACTTTCCGCCTTGGTTGAATCTCACCTGGCAGATGCCGCGCTTGCCATTTCTAATGAGACAACGATGACCACATGCGTAGCAACGCACTGCCTCATCGGGCAGAGTTTCGTATAACTCTGCCTCTACGGTCAGTTTATCCAATTGGTTAGCTAGTGTTGACATAAAAACTCCAGATAGTCTATACACCAATAAAGTTGAGAAGTCGCTTTTCATTCTCTATTATAATCAAATCTATGCTCACTGTTTCGATTCAATCTGGTGGGTCTTCAAGCCGCATGGGTCAGGATAAAGCTCTGATGCCTTTTCTAGGGAAACCGTTAATCGCCCGGGTGTTGGAGAGGGTCAGGTTCCTCGCAGATGAAGTGTTGGTGACCACCAACCGGCCGGCTGAATACACCTTCCTGGGCGTCCCTCTTTTCTTGGATATTATCAAGAATCGGGGCGCATTGGGGGGGTTGTACACTGCCTTGAGTGTCGCCAAATATCCCTATGTTGCGGTGGTTGCCTGTGACATGCCTTTCGTCAATCCAGATATCCTGGCGCTCAGTCGCGATCTCCTGGGCGTGAAGGATTTCGACGCCGTTATCCCCCGGACCGAACATGGATTGGAACCCTTTCACGCAGTCTATCGACGTACAGCCTGTTTGCCTGCGGTTAATGCAGCTCTCCAGGCTGGCAAGTGGCGGTTGATTTCCTGGTTATCTGAGGTAAGGTTATATGAGTTAAGCCGCAAGGAAATGCAGCCATTTGATCCTGCTGGTATGGCCTTCTGGAATATCAATAACCCCCAGGAATTCCGTCAGGCCGAGCACTTATTGGATGAATCTAAAGAGTGAATATGTTTCATAACCCCCTCAAATACAAATTGGGATATGGAGAAGAACGATGGCGCTGGATTTAACTGAGATTAGAGCACAGTTCCCTGCTTTAAACCGCGAAGATATTTTCTTCGATAACCCCGGTGGCACTCAAATCACCCAAAAAGCGATTGACCGGATGGAAGGTTATTTGATCGATAGCAATGCAAACCAGGGAGGCGCCTTTGCAACCAGCCGTAGATCTGATGCGGTCCTGAAAGAGAGCCGGAGAGCCGTGGCTGATTTCTTGAACGCTTCCTGCCAGGATGAGATCATCTTTGGTGCGAATATGACTACCCTGACCTTCAGTATCAGTCGCGCTCTAAGCCGTACCTTCAAACCTGGCGATGAAATCGTTGTAACCAGACTGGATCATGACGCCAATATAACCCCGTGGGTGATGCTGGCTGAAGAAAGAGGTTGCCGGATTCACTGGGTAGATTTTCATCCGGAAGATGGCACCCTTGACCTTGAGGATTTTCAATCTGCCTTAAGCCGCAAGACTTGCCTGGTGGCAGTGGGATACGCTTCAAACGCTCTAGGCACCATAAACCCGGTGAAAAAAATCGTCCAGATGGGACATGAGGCGGGCGCACTGGTTTATATTGATGCCGTGCAATACGCACCCCATGGTCCCATTGACGTGCAGTCATTGGGTTGTGATTTTCTGGTCTGTTCGGGGTACAAATTCTTCGGTCCGCACTTGGGGATGCTGTACGGAAAGTACGACCTGCTTGATCAGCTGACTGCCTATAAAGTGCGTCCTGCGCCGAACGACCCGCC
>Ga0307435_1000673_pt1 | contig 15038 bp, 14 predicted proteins | sample SalMarWE160470MG_FD_202164 | JGI IMG/M metagenome (GOLD analysis project Ga0307435, IMG submission 202164) | Salt marsh sediment microbial communities from the Plum Island Ecosystem LTER, Massachusetts, United States - WE1604-70 | ecosystem: Environmental > Aquatic > Marine > Intertidal zone >... | reverse complement strand
TTCCTTAAGCCGACTATTTAAATAATTGAAAGCAGATTCTACTTCCGAATCAATTTCTAAAGAATCATCAAACAAATTAAAAGATTTTTCTAAATACTTAGCAGATAGGTAAAAATTAAATATATCACTCCCTATATCGGGATCGTTTGGAACTTTATGAAATTTATGTAATGGATTATGACAATATTTTACGTTATACCTCCCAACATGATTCCAAGTAGAGTGGCTAGCTGCACTAAAAGTTTGATATACAAAATTATAAAAATCCAAGCAATCCACTTCTTCAGCCATTTTTCGAGTAGAAATACCCGACCAACTTCCTAAATCTACATCAGTTAAAAAAGTGTATCTTTGAGAATTACCCCAAGTTTCTAAAGATCCAATTATCTTTTTCTCTGTTGGATCAGGATTATACTTATCTAATTTTGATTTTCTATGTTCAATCTCTAATTTATTTTGACCTAATCCATATAAAATATATTTTCTTGATCTCTCCAATGGTTCTTGTAATAACCAGGATAATTTTATATACACATCAGCCATTGTTCTATGGATTATAGGGGCTATATGTCCATTCCATATTCCCGGAGAAACGGCTGTTTGCGTTGCTAAAGTAACTTGCCGAGCAAGTAGACCACCGATTGCTTCATAAATTTCATAGTCTTTCAAAGTTTTTGGCCACTTATTCCACCTATGCTGAAGCTCTTTCCGGGCAAACTCAATATAATTTTTCCTAGTTTCATAAATAAATGAAGCATATTCCTCTTCAACCATTAGCCCCCCTTATTAAAATAACAATTATCAACTTCTAATCCTCTATCCCAAAAATAATCTGGCCAAGCATATCCAATTTCGTCTAATTGTAAACCAATCAGTGCAGAAGAAGACGCTCTAATAGAAGCAGCAACTTTTCTAGACTCCTCTGTAGATGGATAGTTATTAATCTCGGAAAAATTGGACAATGATAAACCCTTTTTAACAAAAAGTTTGCCAGAGTCGAAACCAAATTTTATAAAGGTAGCTTGTAACATAGTGGCTTTAAATGAAAATCTGTCAAACAAATCAGCAACTACATCTTTTAAGAACTCCAGAAATTCTTTATCTTTTTCATTTACACTTAATTCATTTGAATAGAATAGAAAATTCAATGGACATTCCGGATACCAAAGTATAAAAGGTTTAAGAAGAATTTTTAATTCCTCAAGGATTTCCTCCTTTAATGCAGCCATTAACCTCTTTTTCTCTTTTTGAGTTAACACATTAAAAGAACTCGTAATTCCAAAAAAGCTAATCTTTTTCCGCTCACTTATATTAAGGCATTGCTTGCTAAATTCACTTATTAATTCAATCCCTTCATCTTTGCCTTTTTGCTCTTGTATAATTGCTATCCATAGTAACTCAGGAAGCCTATTATCAACCCAAGAGAGTTCTTTTAGACTATCCAACTGATAATTATAAGGAGAAATTAATTTTTTTCTTTCTCTTTTGTGATTATTAAGTATTTTTTCACCCATTTTATTATAAATTTTTTGGATTATTAATTATTCATACACTCTTTGCCTTTTGCAGGCGTTGCTGGACTAATTCAGCGGTTGCCCGGTAGATTTCTTTTCTTTCTTCTTCGGTTAATCCTAGTTCATCAAAAATTATATCGTCATTTTTCATTTTATTAAATTGAAATTTATTCCAACTGCCATAATGTTAACTCCAATCCTCATCTATCTTAAATAATTCAAAAATCAAGACCCGAATCCTTAGATGCGGCTTACAGTCTAAATATTGCTGCATTGTTTTTCAACCAATCTCTGCGTTCTTGATAATCCGGCAATGCGAGAGAGATAAGTTTCCAGAAATCAGAGGAATGATTTTTGATTTTCAAATGACTTAGTTCATGCACTATGATATAATCAATGATAGAAATCGGTGCTATTGCCACTCTCCAGTTAAATCTTAATATCCCATTACTCGAACAACTTCCCCAACGCTTTTTTTGATTCTTTATCTTAATACCTTTTGGTTTTATATCTAACATCTTACTGTATCTATTAACCCTTGATTTAATAATTTGTTCAGATTTAGAAAAATACCAATTAATTAATGCATCTTTTATTATTTTCTTCTTGTCCTCTGGACTCAAATTTTTATTGACAGAAATATATATCCTCCTACCTACTAATTTAGGTTCACTTGAGCATTCCTTTCCTACTTGCTTTACCTTCAATCGATACTTATGACCTAAATATAAAATTTGCTCACCGCTGATAAATTCCTTTTCCGGATATAAAGCTGCCAATGCTCTGAAAAATTCTTGTTTCTCAAGAATCCACCGCGCTTTCTTCTTAACAATTTTGCCAATATCATCCCTACTTACAAAATTAGGTGCTAACACAATAACCTGCGCAGTGGGTGTTATATTAATAGCTAATGTTTTCTTTCGCTTACCTCTTTTAATTCTATAATCTATTCGCTTCTTGCCGTAGTTAATATGTTCCATTATAATCCTTAAATCTTGCCCTTGCCACTTCTAAGACTTCCCTGGTGAAAAACTCAAGTTTGTCAGCCGGAAAACCGATTTTTCTTAAGAGATTCTTTATTCCTCTGCGCATTTCCTTTTGAACATCTTCTTTTTCAACCCAGTCAATGACCATTTTATCCTTTATAACATCTACTATCTCCTTAGTAACCAAACACCTTTTCTCATCATTATCTTTAAACAGTTTATCTTTGTACGGTTCTAATAACCCGTAAAACGCGAATTCGCCCGATGTAAGCCCTTTTTCTTTCGCGATAACTTCTCTTCTTTCACTTTGTTTTTTGATATTCATCAAGCCCTTTAACAACTCGGCTTCATCTTTACGCCTCTTGCGATCGGCTTCTATTAATGATTCGACTCTATCCTTTAGAGATTCATAAAAAGCTGGGTCCTCATCTATTTTCGCGCTAATCGTTTCACGAACGGCATATTCAACATGACTTGCCCTGGCTTTTGTACTACCCTTAACTTTAAGTTTTTCTTCAAAATCAGGTGCGGTAACATTTATAGGTGATAATATCTCTTGAATCCCTGTATCTATTATATGTGCATGAATAAGGTTTTCGACCTTTTTACTGCAATTCTCCAGGCTCAATCTATCATCACGATACAGGTTTCTTGCCCCTTCCCGAATCATACCCAGAAACTTGAAATCTTTCAAAAAGGCATCAACACAAGGGTCAGGCATCAGCATGTCCATACTCTTTGCAAAACTTCTAAACAACACATCAAATTCCGATCTTACATCCTCAGGCTTTAATATTTCAAGACATTGCTGTATCACATCAGTTGGTTTTGCGTCACGCTGTATTCTTTTAAATATTGCCATTGCTTTTGCATGCGATTCTCTTAATGAGGCGATTTCGTTCTTAATATCATCAACACTAAAAATACCATGTAAATCCTCTTTATCAAAAATCGCCAGTGCTTGTGCTAATTCCCGTCCTACTCCAACATAATCCACAACCAAACCATATTCTTTTCTGGAATATGGTCTATCAGTCCGCGCAATTGCCTGAAGGAGTGTGTGCTCTTTCATTCTTTGATCAAGATACATAACTTGTAGAATAGGAGCATCAAAGCCTGTTAACAACTTATCGCAAACAATCAAAAATTTCAGGGGATCTGACGGATTCTGAAAAACTTCCTTTCCTGTAAGATAATCTTCTTCCTTAGCTGTGCGTCGATAATTTTCTTTCCACTCCTGTGGGTCATTATTGTTTATAGATATAACAACTGTTGACCACGATGGATCTATTAATCGGTCCAGGGCTTCTTTATATCTGATGGCAGTTGCTCTATCTAATGCAACAATCTGTGCTTTAAAACCGTTGGGTGCGATTTTATTATTATAATGATTCACTATATCCATTGCTATACGTTCTATTCTTCGTGGTGCACTCAATATAGTTTCAACTGTTGCATAGCGCCTTTTAATCTCGGCAAGTTCTTTCAGAGATTTCTCCGGGAAAAGTTCCTTAAGCAATTTATCTATAGAAGTACCCACAACCTGCAGATTTGCCATTCGGCTTTGATATTTGATTGGTACGGTTGCTCCATCCCTCATTGATTGATGCATATCATATCTGTCCAAATATCTTTCACCGGGTGGGCTAAAGTGGCGGTAGGTATTTCTGTCGCGTTTGTTTAGCGGCGTTCCAGTAAAGGCAAAGAAACACGCATTAGGTAATGCTTTTCTTAAATTCAGGGCAAAGCTACCATACTGAGTTCTATGGGCTTCGTCGGTCATAACAATAATATTTTCCGCCTCTGATAGAGGTCTATCCAGAGGTTTACGAAACTTATGTACTGTTGTCATAATAGTACAGCCAGTACCAGTGCTGAGCAGAGAATAAAGTTCTTTCATACTCTTTGCGCGAATAGGATTTGGGAAATTACAATTCTCGAATGTTTCAGTTATTTGTCGATCTAATTTTCTTCTATCTGTAACAATCAAGATTATTGGGTTCTTTAACTTTTCCTGTTCTCTCCGTAATTTAACTGCAGAAAACACCATAATGAGAGATTTACCTGAACCCTGCCAGTGCCAGATAATCCCCCGTTTATATAACTCATCAGTTACACGTCTTACAATCTTATTAACTGCAGAGAACTGTTGATAACGACAGATTTTCTTAATAACTTTGTGCTCTTCTTTACTGTAATCGAAAACAACAAAATTCTGAATAATATTGAGCAAATTTTGTTTTTTGAGAAGACCAGCAATTAAAACCTCCTGCATAGGAGGATGAGCGCTCAAATCTTTTTTATCTATCAAACCCAACTTGAGCATCTCTTTCACAGTTGGATGCTCAGCCATATCAGGCAATTTTTCATCACCGTTGATTTTCCATTTATGATACTGTTTTGGAGATGCCTCTATGGTTCCATATTTGGCGTCAAAAAGATTGCAACCTATAAGGATTTCATTTGTTCTAAAAAGTTGAGGAATTTCTTTTTGATAACGAATCAATTGATTCTGGGCGTTAAGAACACCCGTGTCTTTCGCCACGGGACTTTTGCATTCTATAACAACGACGGGAATTCCATTGATGAATACGACAATATCAGGGCGGTCACATTCTTTACCGCGCCTGACCCGGAATTGGTTAACCGCTAAAAACTCATTTTTCTCAATGTTATCGAAATCAATGAAGTTAACTGTTTGTTTTTGTCTGCGACCGCCAATATCCTGATCGATTGAAACACCTGATATTAAATACTTATGAAAGATTCGATTAGCTTCGAGCGTGGTTTGAGCCTGAATATGCGAAATTTTTCTGACCGCCTTATTGATGGATTTTTCTGTAAGGAGAGGATTGATTTCCGCTAATTTCTTTTTGAGACGTTCTTCTAAAATAATATCTCTCCGTGACTTTCTCTCACAGTCTTCAATCAAATCAGGGTCTAATTTGTCTCCGTGAACATAAGTATAACCAAGCCGTTTAAGCTGCTCGATTGCAGGCTGTTCGGACAAACTGTCTTCGTTAAACTTATACTTCGCCATTTATACCTTTACCCTCTTTTCCCCAGTTAATAACACATGCATCAACCCTTTTTTGATTATCTCCAATTCTTTCTTGTTATCAACTTCTCTCTCTATATCTTCATCCACAGTTGATAAAATCTCCGCAATCTTTTTTTGTTCTAATAACGATGGAAAAGGCAATTTCATCTTTATAAATTCCTTTTTAGGTAGATTTCTCAATCCAGTAGAAGTTTGCTGAAGCAATCTGAGAAAGTTATGATAATACTGTGAGTTGAGAAAATAGAACAAAAAATAATGATTTATCTTTTCAGGTCTAATTCTTATCATAAAATTTGAAAATAAATAAATTCTTTTATCGTATGGTTGTTTAAATAATGCAGACCTACCAATTAAATTAGGTGATCCACTGGAAGCAACTAATAGAATATCATTATCTTGAAGTTTATATTTTTTGATTTGTGCCTCAGAGATTTTTCTAAAAGCAACAGTTGATAAGTCTATTTTCGCATCATGGGTAATTTCAGTAGATCGAACAATTGGATAAGATTTCTCATTCAGCGTTGGATCATCACCCCAAATCCCATTTTTATAAGAAGAAATTACTTCTGATAACTCAACCACTTCCCAATCCACCGGTATCTCGCCAATTTCTGTTTTCTTAAATTTTTTCCCTGTTTTTAAGCTATCTACTTGTTCCACTTCTAGCTCCTAATACTTTTGTTATAAAATTCTGAAACTCCTCTTCATATTTTGCTGGTCTTACTTCTCTACCTGGAATCGGTGGCAAAATAAGCTGGCTTTTTTCGAATTCAAGACTTATCATCTCCATTGCCTCTCGTAGTTTTGAACTTCTCATATAATCTGACTTACTTTTTTCAATCTCATTTAATACACTCCAAACATTCATCAATGCAGAATACAATGAAATCCAATCAAGCCATACAGGTTTTTTTATCTCTTCGAAACTCACTCCGAAGAGAAACTCCCACCATCTTTCTTGCGAAAGCCAATATTCCATCATTCTCTTCCCTTTAATTCTGGTGAACACCAACCCCGACTTTGCAAGTTCAATTAACACATCCTGTGCGCCTCGTACAGAGATTCCAATTGCATTGGCAACCTCTGCAGGATGTCCTGCTTCATGAGTCAAGAGATAAAGAATACATTCTGCGCGTGAACCAATACCAAAAAGTGCTCTCAATAGAAAACGAATATTACTCTGAGTATTTATTGAAACCGGTTTTGTCATTGAGCGTAAGGAAAAATCTTCTCGTATAAACCCGTATTCTTTAAAAACAGCGGATTCATGTTGCACCTCCGGATACGGTTTCCCTTTTTTTAATATAAACAACATCTCATCCGGAGCGCCGGATTTCTTTTTAGTCAATGAACCGAGTGTTCTCCATTTTCGTCCATTTGTTTTCGACTCCTGTGAAACATAACAGGCAACTGCACTTATCAAACGTTTAGTTATCGCATCTTTTCTCTTTAAAATTCCTCGCAACCGCTGGATATCAATCCATTTACCATTTTCAACGAGCCAATCGAGGATTTCATCAAAGAGCCGAGGTTCATATCGCGTTATTTGCAGTGAAAATATTAAAAGAGCCTCCGGATCGATCACCCATTTTTCTTCTACACGTGCACCACCAGCAACACCCAATGCAGACCATTGTCGCCAGAGGAAAGTAAGAATATTCTCTAAATAGAATTCCCTAAAGCTTTTCTGCAACATCCTCATATCCTATATATTCAAGAAACCGCTTCAATACTCTTTTGTATCCATCAAATGGGTTATGTGTCATACTCCAGCGGGCTGCTTTTTCTAATTCATCTGCTGTAGGATTTAATGCCATAAGGTCATCAAAATGCTTTCCGCCCCGATCTATTGCTGCATAGAGTTTAAAGTGAATCTGATCATATCTGCTTAGAAAATGTACTATCAGGTTCTCACCATAGGTACGGACTTCCACTCTGTCCATAAGACCGTCAGGTAAACCTAAATCCATTATAGGTGAAGGTCCAGCATTAAGCCAGTTCTCTTTTAAATCAAAATCCAGTTGTGCCCGCCCGGCTGCCTCTAATAGTGCAGGCTTCATAGGATTTGCTTTGATTAAAACATTCATTCCCTGTTCGTCCTTATCCACAAATGCTATGACATCAATATCCTCGGTTGTCCGATGCACATATCCCAAAATATTCAAAGCAGCTCCTCCGCAAACAACTATCTCAATTAAACCTGCACCTTCAGCACCAAGTTGTTCTGAAAGCGCCATAAGCACTTCTTCTATGCCATCTTTACCTTCAAGCATCTTAAACCTTATAATTCAAATCTTTTAAGTAATTGAAAACCTTATCTTCAACTTTCCTATATTCTTTCTTTAATTCTTTTAATTCATTTATGGTTTTCTGAACATCTATTTTTTCTTCCTCTTCTGTGATATCAATATACCTTGTAATATTAAGATTGTAATCATTCTCTTGAATTTCAGTGCGCGGAACCGGACGGCAGTACTTCTGAATCGTTTTATATTCTCTAAATGCATCTACTATTTTATCAATATCCTGCGTGCGCAATTTATTTTGCTTTTTCCCCTCTAAATAATCATTGGCACCATAAAGGAAAAAGATTTTACCTTTTCTTTGTTTTGGCTTGCTTTTATTAACTATGAATAAACAAGCAGGAATGCCTGTGCCGTAAAATAGCTTAGGGGGCAATCCTATAATAGCTTCAAGAAGGTCCTCTTCTATTATCCCCTTTCTTATTTTTCCTTCAGCACCGCCTCGGAATAATGCTCCGTGAGGTAACACAACACCTACTCTACCAGTTGGATTGACTGTCGTTATCATATGCTGTACAAAGGCATAATCTGCATATCCTTTAGGAGGTATTCCGAATCTGAACCTTTTGTAAGGATCGCTCTGAGCTTGCTCATACCCCCAATTCTTAAGCGAGAATGGTGGATTTGCAATTACAATATCAAATTTCATTAATTGCCCCTTACTAAGCAATTGTGGATCTCGTAATGTGTCACACCTTTTAATCCGCGCATTTTGCAGACCGTGAAGCAGTAAATTCATTTTGCAAATCGCCCACGTGCCGACATTTATTTCCTGCCCGTAGAGCGAAATGTTCTTAGGGTTTTGTTTCTTTTCTTTTAAATGATAAACAGATTGTATTAGCATACCACCTGAGCCACATGCAGGATCACAAATTCTCATTCCTTCTGAGGGGTCTAATATGTCTATTAATAATTCAACAACTTCTTTAGGTGTATAAAATTCGCCACCTTTTTTGCCTGCACTCGAGGCGAATTGAGCTATCAAGTATTCATATGCATCACCTAAGATATCAGGTTTTTCCAAATCAGCATTTCTCAACCTTATTTTGGAGAAATGGCCAGTAAGTTGAGAAAGTATATTATCGGGCAATCTATCTTTATCATTAAAATCAACCGCCGAAAGAACACCTTCCAGACTTTCTGGATTTTCTTCTTCGAGCACATCATTTGCCTTATTTATTGCAGAACCTATGTCATGAGTTAAAGACTTGAGATAATCCCATCGAGCCCTTTCGGGAACAAAAAAGTCATGGTAGTCACGGTCCTCGTACGCTATTTTTTCATCCCCTGTTTTATGTATTATCTTTTCAACTTCTTCATCAAAGACATCGGATATTCGCTTCAAAAACAAAAGCCCAAATATATAATTTTTATAATCTGCAGCATCAATGTGCCCCCTTAGAATATCCGCAGATTTCCAGAGATGCGATTTTAAGATCTCTAAATTTACTTTTTCCATAAGTATTGCTCCTTTAAAATCCGATAATGTTCACTCATAGTTAATTATAATTAACAAATATCTATTTGTCAAGGCCTAATTATAGTTGATTTTATAGTTTACCTTCACTTTTATTGAAGATAAACTATAATTTAAATACAATCTTTGGTAGTGGGTCAGTGCCCCATGTGGAATAGTTTCGCATTCCACGGGGTAAACATTTTGATATTTTTCCTTGTTCTCTTGCTTTTTCTTCTGGTTTCATATTATATCAACAGTCTTAAGAATTCTAAGAATTCCAGCCCGGTCTTTGACCCTTATGAAATAGTTACACATTTCATTGGGCGGGCTCTGTGACATTTTACTCTTATATCCAGCTTTAGTCATAAGCATCTCTATAGTCGTCAATCCCCACCTCTCCTTTCCCTTAAATCATAAGGAAAAATGGGATTTAAGCGATAGCATTTTTATATTATTATACACTAAATAATCATTCATATGATCTTTTTTATCTAGCGTTTTATAATCCTTTATCTTTTGCATAAGCGACTAACATTCTTCCTAATCTCTTATATCCTGCTTTCAGATACCAATTTTTTATCCAACCTGCTGCAAGTTTCTTTACTTCTTCAGGTAGTTTGTCAAAGTCTTCCTTTGCATTTTTAGCAGCTTCATCCATACGTGCTAAAATTTCGTCTGATGTTTTCTTGTCATTCATTTTTCCTCCTTTTGTATATCTATAAGGGTCGGTGCTCCTAGTTGAATAGCTTCGCATTCCACTGGGCAGGCCCCAATGAAATAGTTGTACATTTCATCATACAGTAATAGCTACGCATTACACCCTAATGAAATAGTTGTACATTTCATGGGGCAAGTGTGACAAGTAGGGCAAGCGGGGCAAGCTTGACCCCGGTGAAATAGATAGACATTCATTTCACCCCGCTGTAATAGTCTTGCATTACACAGGACACGCAGGGTAAACCTTCAGGCATTTTTATTTTATAGAATACCTCTGAATTCAAACTTATGATACTTTCCTTACCTACGTTTTCCTCCCTCCCCCCTTTTTAAGATATTATAGAGAAGAAATTCATGGATGTCAAGAGGGGGGTTGTGGGGTTCGTTGGGTTCGTAGGGTGATATGTGATAAGGGGTCAAGGGTTTAAGGAGGGAAACTGTGAAGGAACTGTGGCTAAATGGGGGTTAGGGGTTGGGCTTTGCGCCTATAGCGTCTTTTGTGTTTATTTGGTTTTTTATAGAATATTCCGGGGGCATTTAAGAGGCTTTAAAATGCTTTTCTACATTCAATCTTTTCCATAGTAAAGCAGGGTGTTTTTCTAGCTGTTTGCTCAAATTCGGATATTCTTTAAAAAGCAAAATCGGAATATATTCTGCTTTATTTAGAAAACTATCAAGAAATTCTTGCTCCTCTTTTTTAAAGTTTAATAAATTCGCAACGAAAGGTTCTACTACCCTTAAAAGTTTATTTCTACTGACTCTTTCAGACTGTGGAATAAGTGGATAAAGAAAAACTTCAATATCTTTTTCGGTAATTTCTTGTAGCTTATCCGGCTTGATTTTCCTGAAATCTTTCCTTTGCGATGAACCCAGAAGTATAACAGCTTTTCGAAATAAAACTCTATCGAATTCACCAGAATATCCTGCAATATTTGCAAGATCATAAACATCTTTTGCTGAAGTCCTGAATAAAGTAGCGACTGTTTTTCCAGCGAATAATTCCTCTTTTGAAACCAGGGTAATATTAAATTCTTTTGAATCTTGAAATGCTTTAAAGTTTATCTCTTGCGGAACTCCAATAGATACACGGAAAAGATAATTAATGTCAATTTCTAAATTCCTATTATTATCCCACAAATCTTTATAACCAAGGAGCCATTTACCACCGGCGTGTTCCTCCTGCGGTTCCCTGAGCAATTTATACCTTTGATCTTCAAGGATTTTTTTTATTGATTTACTTATTTCAAGTTTTTCCTTTTTCATTTCTTCGATTTCAGTTTTTCCGATATAATTTAAGTCAATATCTACTGATAATCTGGAAGTATTAAAATAACAGAAGTTCAAAGAAGTTCCTCCTTTAAGAAGAAACCTTTTACTTAAATATGGGTGGGCGAAAATATCCAACATTAAGTTTTCTAACCTTATCACTTTTTCAATAATATCTTCTCTGAATCCAGTCCTGTCTCCTATTTCTTTTACCCGGCGTATTGAGGGCATTAAAATTCCTCCCATTCTCTAAGTATTATTTTTTCGGGAACGATTAAATTCCAATATTTAACAAATTTTCCCTTTCTTCTCTTCGGGTCAAAGTAGACGATAGAAGAAGGCTGTTCCTTATGAAGTTTTTCCAGAAGTTCTTTGTCTACGTAAAACTGCTCCCTGTGTTGTTCCAGGAAGAATCCCACCCTTGCAAAAAGTATTTTCTTTCCTCTTGCATAGAGATATTCGAGAAGTTTTTCAAAGTTAAGATAGGGATATTTCTCAATACAACGATATACTTCTTCTATACCTCCAGCATACTCCGGTCTATCCAAACAATCAATGAGTGTGCGTTCTCTATTAGTGGATTTGACCTGTTGATTGTGGAAATACTTTTTGTCTACTCCCAACATCTCCAATCCCTTCCTTTTTAGTTTTTCAGGGATTTTTACACAAATAAATTCCTCTCCTCTGAAGTTAAAATTTCTTTTCCTTCTGGGAGAATAATAAAAAAATCTGTGGAAAATGCTATGTCCATAACCTAGAACTTCGAAAGCTGTGTGAAAGCTTATTGCAGAATCTTTGCTTAATTGCGAAGCTATAAGGATACTGTTAGGCTGAAATTTATCAGGTGAACTGCCTTCAGGAATTACGTAATATAATCCTCTTTTTATATTATGGACTCTGCCTTTCTGTAAATAATACTTAAGGCTGTTATATACAGATTTTTCTTTTTTGTCTTTTTTAGCATTCCTTAACTCATCTAAAGTAAAAACCGGATATTTACTAAAAAACTCTTTATAGTTCATTTTCTCTCCTTGCAAAGTTGTTTAATAAAGGTCCATTTTATTATCTATTGTAACACAACTTTGCAAGTCTGCAACCCCCTACTTTTAAAAAAGTGCAGGTGTAGGGAATAAATTTGCCTTTTAGTGTACATTCCTGCAAGTCGTTTTTTCTATTCGGTGCGTCCTTTTATGTACGGGGCCGGTGCCCCATGTGGAATAGTGAAAGGATTCCACCCTAATGAAATAATTCCACATTTCATCCCAGAGTAATAGCGTTGCATTACATCATACAGTAATAGCTACGCATTACATATGACAAGTAGGGCAAGCGGGGCAAGCTTGACCCCGGTTAAATAGTTCCTCATTTAACGGGGTAAACCCATTATGGAATAGTTGCACATTCCATTGGGCAGGCATTTTGATATTTTTCCTTGTTCTCGTGCTTTTTCTTCTGGTTTCATATTAGTCGACAGTCTTATACCTTATAAAATAACGACCTAATAGTGAATGTTCGGATGAGAGTATACTTATTATTCTTGATAAATCGCCAACCAAATCGCCAACCAAATCGCCAACTCTAAATAAGAACATAGTGTGAAGCTCTCCCTCTGCCTTCACTCTTAATAACTTCTAATTTTACCAGCTTTTTAATCTCTTTTAGTGCTCCTTCGTCCGAAAGTTTAAACATTTTTCTCACATCTTTATTAGTAATTTTACCATTTAAATTTATAAATTCCACAATTTTCATCTGTCTTTCAGTCAGTGCAATTTGCCCTCTTTTCGCCTTTCTTAATCTCTCACTGCTAAGTCTTACAACCCTTTCTTTAACCGCATCGATACTTACATTTACACCTTCAACAAAATATTCCAACCAATGGGTTAGATCCAGGGTTTCCCGGTCAACACTTCGTAATGCTTTGTAGTATGCTGGTCTATTTGAATCATAGTAATCATCAAGACAAAAGAACTGTTTGGCGTCAAAACCTCTTTTATAAAGAATTAAAGTTGCCAGAACCCTTGAAGTTCTACCATTTCCATCAATAAAAGGATGAATCCTGACAAATTCATAATGAACTATACCTGATTCGATGATCGGTTCAATTTCTTTTGCTCCTTTCGAGTTTATCCAGTTAAGCAAATCCTTCATTAACCCTGGAACCTCTTCATTTTTAGGTGGTCTAAAAAAGACCTCTCCGGTAAGTCTATTTCCTACTATAACATATCGGTTACGATAGACCCCACAATCATCTGGATTATCTAAGGTGTCTTTTGTTACCATACGGTGTATCTTTAAAATATCCTTCTCAAATATAGATTCCCTTTTTGCCAGCTTACCAATATTTTCCAGGACACTAAGATAATTCAAGACCTCCTGTTTATCCTTTCGGATTGCAATAATTTCTCTTCCCTGGGCCAGTTCGCTTACCTGTTTCAAAGACAATCTGTTACCCTCGATACTCGTAGATGAGTGAGCACTGTGAATTATCGCTTCCCGTCTTAAAGCAACTTCCCATTTAGGAATTAGAGGTGAATTGAGGATTACTTCTCTTGCTGCAGAAATTCTGGTGAGTAAACGGACTATTTTATTTGTATACCTAAATTTTGGCTTAAACATCAATGCCTTTCTTTATACTCGTATAATTGTGAATGTATTTTTCGATTAATCCATCATCGGCGAAACTGAAGTATTTACTATCCCCTATGATGATATGGTCTAAGACTGCTATTCGCATTAGTTTGCCTGCAAAAACGAGCTCTCTTGTAATATCCCTATCACTCTGTGATGGCGTTGGATCACCTGAGGGATGATTGTGAATGAAAATAAGGCTTATTGCATTATGTTGTATTGCCTTCTTAATTATCTCCCTGGGATAAACTGCACTGGAATTTAGGCTCCCTTCAAATAAATCCTCTACCTCGATAAGTCTATTCTTTCCATCCAAAAACATTACCTTGAAAATCTCTTTTTTATTCTTTTGCATCGATTGATACAGGTAATTAAAAACCTCTTTTGAAGATTTAGGTTGAATCTTTTCATTGATAATTTTTTCCTTTAAGTATTGCTCTGATATATCCTGAAAAAGCTTTATCCCAAAGGCATTATTGGGTCCAATTCCTTTAATCTCCTTTAGTTCTTCTATTGGTGCTTCAAGAACACCTTTTAATGATTTGAATCTTTTTAATGCTTCTTTTGCCTGTTGTTTGCAGTCTTTTCGAGGAGTTCCAAGGGTTAGGAGTAGTTCAACTATCTCATAATCATGAAATCCGGAGATACCTGATTTTAAAAACTTCTCCCGTAATCTCTCCCTGTGCCCTTCTCCCTTATTTTTTGAATCATCCATTCGCTTTTTAGCTCCGCTTTTTAGCTCGGTGCTTGACTTTTGACATTTACAATTTTTAAATAATGATTCGAATGCATCATTTTAACCCTGAATATTTCAATATATCTTCCACTACGCCTTTTTCTTTAAGTATATCAAGGCTTCTCTGGTAACTCACCTCTAACACTTCGTCGAAATCCTCATCGCATTCCCATAGGCTTTTTAATAAATCAACTCCATATTTCTCTTGTATTTCCTTTAACACCACAGTGCAAAGATAAATATCATCTACATATCCCATTGGACCATATATCTCTTCTGGGATAATATCATTGGGAACTACAAAATATGCAAGGGCAGAATTGATCTTTTGTCTATCTTCTTTTTTAATATCTTCGTTCAATAATCCA
>Ga0307435_1000672_pt1 | contig 15044 bp, 17 predicted proteins | sample SalMarWE160470MG_FD_202164 | JGI IMG/M metagenome (GOLD analysis project Ga0307435, IMG submission 202164) | Salt marsh sediment microbial communities from the Plum Island Ecosystem LTER, Massachusetts, United States - WE1604-70 | ecosystem: Environmental > Aquatic > Marine > Intertidal zone >... | reverse complement strand
CTTTCATTTCTTTGAGGCTTTGCGTTATTCAACATAGCCTACCCAGTTACATGGTCATTGATTTTATTGAACCGTGGTCAAAGACGTCCAGGAATTCACTACTACAGAGTTATTTACATATTTATTCCCGTTATGATCCCTTTCATTTCTGACCTTTTCCGACCTTTTCCCGATATTGACAATTGTCTCAAATGGGAATATAACCATTTTTATCATTAAAAATGCCTGCACAAGGAGGTAGCAAATGGCTGAGGTTAATATCTTAAAAACTGATTCTCGAGGAAGGGTTACCCTTCCTCCCCCTTTCCGTAATGAACCGCTTTTCGAATACGTGGTTGAAGGGGACCAGATTACCCTTTTCCCGGTGCAAACAGTTCGAAAATATCCCGATATGTCCGATTTGCCAGCAGAGGAGCTTTCCCCCGAATGGATTAAAGGCGAAGAGAAAGTGAACAAGGACACCCGCCATGGTATATCTGCCTCTACACCTACCCAGGCCATGAAGCGGATCAAGAAATAAAAGATTATGCCAGTCAAAGTCCCTTCATTCAAACCCTTCTTTGAGGTAATCTTTCTGGAAAGCTATGCGAGGCTTGGTGCAAGTGAAAAAAAGGCTGTTGAGAAAGCGATCAAAACCTTAGCTGATAACCCCAGGCATCCCTCGCTCAATATTCACAAAGCTAAAAAGGTCGGGGGTAAATACCCGACAGGAGGGCGGGACGTATTTATCGCCTACGCATCGAAAAGATTGAGATTCACATTTGAATACGGGCCGGAGCCTGGAATGATTGCTCTCCGTAATTGTGGCCATCACGACAAGAGCGAAAGAAAGATGTAACCGGTATCAATACACAATCTTGATCTGTTATCTATCCTGATGCCGTATCGCACATTGGGATACCCACAGAGCTGATTTCTATAGTTATTCGATATAGCCGGCAATATTCTACACTTCTGCAATATGGAGATGCGCGGTGCACTGGGGAGTGAAAATTGACCTCCTAAATCCTTGGCTGCCGGGAGAGAAATGCAAACCAATCATTATCCGCGACGCCGACAAAGCCCGTTATTTCGTGCCATAAGATACGCTCAGCACTCTCCGCACGAGCGTTCCCAATCATAAATTCATATTCCCCGTATAATCTGTTCTCATCATCTCCAGGCAATCCTTAAAGACGGGGAGAACCTTTGACCCGCAAGATAATGTCCCGATCCGATTCGTCAATGTTATCTTCATATTGTTGCAATACGTGCGGCATATTATATTGGTGAGCCACCCACAGATAGTAGCGGGCATTGCTTTTGCCCAGCCGGCGATAAGCCAAATAGGCCTGCATATACCCATCGATGATGTTCACAATATCATTCTTGCTCAAGCTGCCAATCGTACCTTCTAATGGCGGAACATGAATAATGAGGCCTACATCCAACACATCAGGATTGTGCACAACATCAGTATTGGCACGGAAAATATTGGGCCAGAGATATGGATTCGCGTAAAAAGACTTCGCAATGCTCCAAAGGCTATTACCCGCCCGAACATCGTACACACCGCCGGGTATGCCTACCGGCGCGGGAGAGAGATCAGGCTGTATGGCTGCCTGGCCTTGCTCTTCTTTCTCGATTACTCGTCCCTCAGATAGCGGGTAGGCGCGAACCGTTTCTGGCACAGGGGAGAGATCAGGCTGTATGGCAGCCTGGCCTTCCTCTTCTGTGGGGGTTTCCTTGTCCTGGGGTATCTTGTATCTGTCAATTGTTACCGGTTGTGTCGTCCCTTCGACTGGAGGAGCTGATTCGTGAGCCGGTCGAAAGAGAGACAATCTGCCAACGAGCAGAAGCAAGAGGAAGACCACAAGCACTGCGCTCAATGCCAAGACGGCACGTTTTCTCCGAAAAAACGACTCCTTTGATTTTGGCATCGAAGGGGCTGGCTTCATATCAATGCCAATAATCTCAGGCTTCTGATACCCGTATTCTCGGTTGATGAACCGGCGCAGTGCCGCTTCCGGTTTGAAATAGACCCTGTTTTGGGCGGGAATTTCGATGGGCTCACCCGTTTGGGGGTTTATGCCCTGCCGAGAATCCCTCCATTTCAATTTAAACGTGCCGAGACCGGTAATGTATACGTGTCCGTCACGGAGAAGACCCTCATTGCTGACGGCGACCATTTCTTTGAACAGACCATGGATTACTCGCTTCGAGGCTCCGGCCTCCTCGGCAATGCGCTCCACTAAATCCGAAAAGGTTATCTTGTTACTCATTATCAGTCCTACGGGCTTTTACATGGCCTCTGAGGACAGAGCTTGGATGAAAATACACGACCCGTTTCTGCGGCAGCATCATAAATTTCTTGTGGTACGGATTATAGGCTTTTCGCCCGGGCTGGAGGTGTGTCCCAAAAGTACCGAATCCGGGAATGGTAAGGCTGAGATCTCTATCGAGTGTTTTATGGAGGATTTCTGTGCTGTGTTTCAGCAAGCGCCTGGTTTCACGCTCCGACAGCGCTAATCGTTCAGACAAACGTTTGATAACCTCAGAACTATTCACAGGTAACTCCAAAGATATGTTACATATCAAGTAATCCTCAGGTAACAAATATAGTATACATCTGAAAAGCTAATGCAGTCAAGCCCAAATTCTCGGATCAAGTGGGCAGGGTATACGAGTCAAGCGTTTCACGCGCTTTGGGAAGTTCGCGATTGAGGGCTTGCCTGCCGTCTTTCCGGGGGGTTTACCCGCCGTTGTTGTGGCGGCAGGGCGCAATGGCGGGCTTGCCCGCCGTAGTTTTGGCATGCCCGATCCCTGTATTCTGCATATCCATCTTCTGCAACGGGAGAGAGCCATGTGATGATATCGGTATCCGGAAGATTGAGTCGGGTTCTGATAAGCGAGTTCAGCAGATCCGGTTTTTCGTTAGCGAGCTTCTGGATCCTTTTCCGGCTTCCGTTCACCGCAAGGCCTTGAGAGATGCGCCCCTATCATGGGGAGTGGAGGCTGCGGCTGAAACAATGGGCAACCATAAGGATGCCGAGCGGGTGATTACCGAGATACCTTCAGCGATCCTTTCAGGAGATATCCTTGAACTCCCTGAACCGAAACGTGGGAAATAAAGTCGCGATATTGCCCCTGGAGAACTGATAAGCATTAACCAGGCGCTGCTGATAAATCGTTCTTACTGTGCAAACCAAGCGGAAGCTTTGTGTGCTCTTCATAATCTTTAGGGAGCTTGGCCGGTCACCACGATGATATCGAACACCGACGGCCAGGTTAACTGTTTGTAGATTGTAGTGCTTCCGAGCAATGACGCAAGACGTTTCGCTTTTTCTTGGCATTCTGGCTTTGAGTACACTGTGTTCTTTGAGAAGTTGGATCGGGGTGCGTACTGGATTGCTTCTATCGCACAGCCTTTTTCTCTTAGCCTTTTTGACATTTCTATCGCGGAACCGAGATCACCATCTCCGCTCAGCACTTTGATCTTTAACCCCCATAAGTATTTTCCCAAGTCATGTGATTCAGATGCAGGGGCTCCATATTCACCCTGACGTGCAGCGGCTTTTTGTAAGAGAGCTTGATTTTCACCAGTGAGCCTTTGCTTTTCTTCCTTTAGGGTGACTATTTGTTCATCCAGGGACCCTGTCTGATCTTGCATTAAACTTATTTTGATCTTATTTTCATCCCTTATTCTTTGATTCTCTTCTTGTAAGGCGTTTACCTGATTTTTTAGCTGGATGTTTTCGTTCTTAGCCTTTTTCAACTCGTTCCACATCTCGTCTTTGGATAGCTTGAATTTTTCTATTTCATCCTGTGAGCTCCCGTCCGCGTATTCCAAGGCGCCACAACCGTGAAGGACAAAAGCCACACACAGAATAAGGGTAATTAAGAATGATCTGGTCATTGTTCACCCCCTCGCTTAAAAATGGCCCCCTATTTTCCTCCGACTTTTACCTCTCATAGTGTACATCGTCAATACTAAGAGAGAAAAGGATTCATGATGCGGCAATTGTCTCCCTCATGCTGCTAAATGGCATAACCGATATCCTTACTCATACCAAAGATGACTTTCAATAATTTCACGAGATATCTATTCAATCATTATAAGATCTCGCTCTTCAATCCCGCGTTTCTACGTATTGGTTCATTTTTTTAGGCTTCAGATCCCAAGCCTATGACTTCCATGGTTTCTTAACCAGAGATGTCGCGCGCCCAGGGAAAGATACTTTCACCATGCCGACTTTTCTCAATTAGGTTGGGCTGCCTTACGGCTTGCGCCCCGTGCCTTGGGCCTGAGGCCCAGCCTGCTTCAGCAGGGCTTCCTGTGTTCTCCCCTCTTATTCTTTCATTGTCTTGAGGCTTTGCGTTATTCAACATAGCCTGCCCAGTTACATTGTCATTGCTTGTATGTAACCGGGGTCAACGATGTCCCGGAATTCACACAGTTACCTTCTATTACTCATTAAGCCTTTATGGTATGTAAATAAAGCTTTCTCCTCCAGTCCATAGACGTATGAAGTCATCTGCATTGAAAGTGAGAAGGCGCTCAACGCCTGATTTTTGAGCTGCTTTCACAATAAGAGCGTTAGAAATAATGCCCCCGGTTAGCCCTAATTCAGACATATACTTGATAGTATCCTTGTAATCAGAAGGAGAGAGAGAAATGATCCTGGCCGAGGTCTCGACATTATCATGAACGAGACGCCACGCTGTTAGTGGTGATATCCTTGGTTTCAGAGGAAGGGCGGTTAATACAGCATACAGTTCTGCCAATGTATGACTGGCTACTAAGAAATCAATTTCTCCTGCCTCTGCACGTTGGAGCCAGGGCAAAGCCCGGGTATGCATTGGATGAGGCTCGACAATGGCAGCCACAAGGACAGAAGTATCGAATAACGTTTTCATTTTCTAAGAACGGAACCTGCTTCACTCAGGCGTTCTTGACGATGAGTCTGGATTGCACCCACAAGATCTCCAGTTGCAGTGCCTGAAAATACCAATACTCCATTTTTTACCACTACGTGCGGTTCCTCATTAACTGGCTCCATAAGAATTTTTTGATCGGCCTGTTCGATCTGCAATACTGCCCCGGGTTTTAAACCTAAATCATCACGCACACGCTTCGGTATAACGATCCGTCCGAATTTGTCTAATGTTGTTTCCATGGCAAACCCCCATTTTTTGGCAATATATCAAGCCAAATGGCAAATATCAACTCCAACATCCTGTTACTGATCAGATGTCCTGTGTTTCCCTCCATAATAGTTGTTGCGATAGATACGGTACATTATTGTTCTTTGGAGAAGAGACTGCTCATATTGGGTGGGCATATGGCTAAATGAACAGAGCGCCTGTTTCAGATAGTGTCTGCTGTGAAGAGGAATGGAAACCAATCATGATCCGTAACGCCGACAAAGCCTTTCATTGAATATTGCCCGGAACTCTTTCTGGCTCACCAGGAGCCAAACACAGCCCCGATGCATTCTGCAATTTTATTTATTTGCAAATGGACCTCCCGCAATTTACAATATTTGTTATTTAGAGATCTCATTGATAAAATATAAAAAATAGTGCAAAAAAAGGGGATGAAAAAAATGAAATCGAAATATGCAGTCATAGTATTTATCATATTTTTGCTCTTCGGATGCTCTAAAGGAGAGGCCGAACAGGTGAAGAATATGAGTATCTCGAATGAAATCGAACAGATAAAAAGTATGGATATTTCTCATGTTGATCCTGCCACTGTTCCCGACGGTGAATACACCGGTGAATTTCCCTTCAGGCAGAGATACCTTTATCGGGTAAAGGTTACGGTGAAATCAGGGAGGATAGCGAATATTGAAGTGCTGGAGAACGGCACTGAAAATGAATATGCCGAAAAGGGGTTGGGGGTGATCCCGCGCATACTGCGGAAACAATCCCCCGAAGTGGATGCGGTTTCAGGGGCAACCGTTTCATCAAAAGCGCTTATGAAATGTGTGGAAAAAGCTCTGAAAAAAGGCCGGAGAAGCAAATGAATAAGAAAGCTTTGTTAATAGGCAATTCCGACGGGATGGGACTGGCAGCGACAAAAGAATTATTAAAAGAAGGGTGGGAGGTAATTTGAGAGGGGATGTTCGTGAAGAACATGCATGACGATTTTATTTCACTATGATACCTAAACCTCTGCCGAGATTAGCTCACTATCAATGGTATAATGAGTTAATTGCACACGCTCTGTAAGAACATCCCCCCAAATTATCAACCTCTGGCTACTGGGAGAGGCATGCAAACCAGTCATTATTCGTGACGCCGACGAAGCATCTCATTTCGTATTTCCTGGAACGTTTACCGACCTGACAATAGCCAAACAGAGGTTTGCCTATTCATAAGTTGTTTCGGAACCAATCTCCCCCTTTAAGTAATGAATGACGAATACAAGATTCTGGGATAAAAAGGTACACAGAAAGCGCTTATTGTGGTTGAATTGGTTCCCGTCATGACTGAGGATGGATATTGTTCGGCTAGCCTCTGCGGGTTTCAACCAACCTCTCTATCTTCTCCCTCTCAGATTTCTCAATTTTATTAAAATAAATGGCGGTATTATAGACACCGCCCTTATGAGGATGAGATCCCGCTTCCTCAACTCGTACCACGACTCCCTGGCACTCTACATACTCAAGGTCTTTGCTTTGATCACCAAGAGGTAACGCTAAGGCTATCTTGAGACTCGTCATTAACGGAATGTGTTTGTTTAGCTGACAATATACCCCGAGACAGCTGAGATTTATCGTCTCGGTAACGGTATCAAAATCCTCAGCTTTGAGGATTAACTGGACCCCTTCTTTGATACGGGGATGTCGTCTGCGCTCTGCAGAGGTATTGTGGTGGCTCATAGCCTTAGATCCTCAGATCTGTTATGTGGCTATCATGACTGAAGAGTACCACATATACTTGCTTTTGTCTTCATCAAACAGAGCCACGAGATGGCAACACTTCTTCATGTGCCAGAATCTGTGATAGTACTGCCATACTTGAATCTGAGAAACCTAGCGAGTACAAGATGATATAGAGCGTTGGAAAGCAATGATCCATATACAATATTTCTACCGCAATTTAATGAATTTATGACATCTGGACATCAATGAATATATCAGCAATGTAGTTACTTAACTTATGTCGTCCAATGCCTAAAACTGAATGAAGCAGTTCAATCGCTCCGGGGGTTCGTCGATTGATTTAGGGCCTTTCATGTCTTTATCATTAACGAAGTACACGAATTTTTGGTGACAGCACTTCAGAGATGTGGGATTTCGCTTCAACAAGGAATACATTTCCACTATCAGATTTACCAAGACCATCCCAGACCGGTCCTTTTAAAGGCCAGAAATCAGAAAGAAGAACCTTTGAGAGTTTGATACCCAGTAGGTCAAGAAAGGCCTGATCATGATACTCTGCATACCCATCTTCTGCAACGGGAGAGAGCCATGTAATGGTATCAGTATCTGGAAGATTGAATTGGGTTCTGATAAGCGAGTTCAGCAGATCCGGCCTTTCGTTAACCAGGTTTTGAATCCATTTCTGGCTTCCCTTTACCGCAGGGCCTTGAGAAATGCGGGGCATGGTGTATTCCCGAATAACGGATTCATGTGGCAATTCACGATTCGAGTTTGCCCAATTACTATTGGTTGCTTTGAGCTATCAGCTTTGAGCTTTGAGCTTCCTTACGCCTTGCGCCCTGCGCCTTAGGCCATTCCTGCTCCAACCATGATCCATGCCGCCGAAAAAGCCCTTCATTTTGTGCCTCAAGAAACGTTAAGCAATTGCTGCACAAGCGTCTCCTGTTACAGATTTAGCGCTTTTTCTTTTTTCCGCTTGGAAGGCAGTCCTTCATTCTGCTTATCAGTCCCGTTTCTTTCACATACGGGATTACCAGGCGGTACTTCGCCCGGGTCATGGCCACATAGACAAGCGATACGAGCGCCTCTTTCGTGTTCTCGGTTGGCTGAATGTGATCGATGCCAATCAAGTAAACCAGGTCAAAATCCAGCCCCTTTGAGCTATGGACACTGATCAGAGATACCCGGTCGGTAGTAACGTCGTACATTTCTTTTGCCCTCACGTCCTGGGAAACCCATGTCGCAGGGATGCCGGAGATCTCCAGACGCTTCAGGAGGCGCATGGGAAGTGTCCTATTATCGTAGGCAAAACGGCTCGGGCCGTAAACCTTGTCATCATAGATGATGGCGATCTCCGAGCGCTTGTACTCACCTTCATGAATAAATTCATGGAGGTCCCTGATCAAGAAGTCCTCTGCTTCCTCGGTACTTTGAAACCCTTGCACGAACGGTAGTTCCCCGTGGAAGGCAAACTCCTGGGGGAGGAGGGCGAGTTGCCTCTCAAGCACTGGTTGTTGACCTATAAAGCACTGCGTGAAATCGAGGATCTCAGCCGTGTTGCGGTACACCTTTTTGAGATAGTGCGTCCGGCCACCGGCCTTGATCCCCAGGCTCTTCCATGAAGGCCGTCTCATGTAGAGATCCTGGTAGGAGTCGAGGCTTATCACCATGTCTCCGCCCGGCCTGAGCAAGGACAACAGGACCTTCAGCATGTCGTTGTTAAAATCCTGTGCTTCGTCCACGAGAATCGCATCGAAGGGACCTACACCACAGTCTTCCCTCTGGGCCTTACCCAGCGCTTCTTGCGTGACCAGCTCGTAGTAATCCGACTCCTCGTTTTCATAGTGAACGGATTCACCTATGACCTGGGAGCAGAGTTCATAGTAATGGCAGACCTTGATGCCGTTTCTGCCAATTCCTAACCCTTTCTCCTGGATAAGCCTCTTCAGGTAGCTCACCAGGGCGATGTTAAAACACACGAGAAGGATCCTTTTGAATGTGGGGCGGTACCTATAAAGCTGCCAACAACGGTGCACCAGCACCAGGGTCTTACCACTTCCCGGCGGCCCTTTGATGATCTGGTGTCCCGGCCCAAGGCGTAAGGCCAGCCGAGCCTGCGCTTCATCCAATGCCAGCACTTCTCTTTGAAACCGGGCCTTGCCCGCACCCTGGCGTGGAGGCAGATCGATCTTTGACTCAGGCCATATGGTGAAGCAGAGGGCTTCTTCCTCATGTTTCGTGAGGCCTTTGTATCGGAAGGGAAAGGCTCCCGCAATTCGTTCCTGGAAGGTGCGGCCCGAGGTGTCACGGAGGATCTCTCCGGCGGCCTCGAGATCATCCTTGAGCAGGGTCCTCTCGGATTCGATGAGCCACTTAAAGTTGCTGTGGGCATATTCATCCCGAGAAATGTTTGGAAATACTACGGTCCTGCCGATGGGTATCTTTATCTTTTCCTTATACCTGGGATCGTCGGAAAGAAATTCGGGAAACGCCCTTAATCTATCGATAAGGGCATATACATAGCCCTTTGCTTGTTTGTCGGGATTGGTCTTTTTCTCCTGTCTGCCCGAAACGAGGATGGTAAACTGGTGGGGATTGTAGGAAACGATTTGATGAGCGGTCCAGTCCTTTACTTCAATCACAAGGATGCCGAGCTTCTTGCTGTAGAGAATAAAGTCCGGCTCTTTTCCCGCACCACCAATCGGCGACTCATACCAGCAGATAAACGCCTTGTGAGGCCTTGCCGCTTCCCGTAAAAACCTGAAAACCCTCTTCTCACCGTCAGTAGCAGCCTCATACCCCTCAATGTCATCAGGATACATTTTTGCCATGATGAGACTCTTTAATGATTTACTGTTGCTGCCTTAGCCTAATCAGGTGAACGCATATCTTACCATGTCCGGATACCCTCTTGTTTTTTCATTGTCTTGAGGCTTTGAGTTATTCAATATAGCCTGCCCAGTTAAATTGTCATTGATTTTATTTAACCGGGGTCAACAACGTCCCGGACTTCAAAGTCAAGGATATTCCGGAATTCAATATATTTGTCAAGAATGAAGGCCCGACTTTATTCCTTGACAGGGGCTGATTCATAATGGATTGTCAAGGAAATGAATGGTGCTCGGATTATAGCACACCCTGATGAAAACGATTCCTGTTGCTTTCATCACTCGCTCCGGCATGTCGAGCTTGGGATTACCATGACTCTTGCCAAAATCAAATGGTCCCTCTATAGAATGCTATTCTTCACGGTCTTTTCATTTTGCGTCTTAACGGGGGTTGGTATCTACATTGCGGCACCTGTTGTGACTCATTGTTATTTTTCTACGTTTCGATTCTGGAAATTTGTAGGATACTTCCCCTCCATGATGAGGTTTGCCTATCGCCATGTCTTTATGCTCATTAGGGATCGGGACTACCGCCATTATATGTCCATGTCCCTGATGGAGAGGCCAATGACTGGACCGGACCGTACCAAGGTTCGAATTTCAGACAGGTGGGAATGGGGGGAAGAGACCTGCGGGAACTGCAACAAGTGCTGTACGAAATTACGATGTCCGCTCTATGACCGCGTACGGAACTGCTGTCTCTCACATAATTCCCCCTACTGGAGATATTTCAACTGTGGTCGATACCCCATCAATCAGGCTCAGATCGATTACTACCAATGCCCGAAATGGGAAGTCATTGTATAGTACGATTTTGCACAACAAAATCCAGAACGTATGCCAGCTCTCGATAATAAGAGCGGCCCCGTCCTTCAAAACACTGTCAGCAAGGGCCAAAATCCGATCACGCCCGCCCAATTGCCAATCAGGAAATGAGAGAGGCTGATACCCACAATAGTCCTGTGCCTTACGTACATGAGCCCCCACAGGGTGCTAAAGGAAATGCTGGTCAATCCGAGCACGATTGATTCATGGATATGAAACATGCCGAACAGAAAAGAGGTCAAAAGCACGGCCCATAACCAGTTGAATCGTCCGACCATTAATCGCTGAATTGTGCCTTGGAACACTCCCCTGGTGATAAATTCCTGCAGGGGCGCAACCAAGAGATAGGTAGCGTAGGATAGGTCCACAGAATGCAAGGACATAAGGGATCCTTCTTGGAATAGTGAGGTCTTCTCCAGGAGCAGTGCCTTAGACAGGACAAAGCCGATCATGATGAGAAAGGAAACCAACGATGACTCGATGATGGCCTGTTTGCCCCGGTGAAGGTTCAAACCGAAATCGGAGAGTGGCAGTCTACTCCTGAGAACAATGAAAATGGAAGCGAGGATGAAAATCCCTTCCAGGACATGGGACATGCGATCTGCAAGGGTTTTGAGGCCTTCAATCAGGTAGAAATGCTTTAATATCACCGTGAAGAAGATATAGAAGCTGATCATGAGAACGATGCTGACAAAGATATAACCGAACTCCGCCCGTGTCTTGAGTTCCCTCTCAAGTTCACGTCGTTTCTTTTTCAATTCTTCAATCAGTTTCGAGTTTTCAAGGGCAATGGACACATAGTGGGATATGGATGTCAGCAGCTCGATGTCCTCTTCTTCGAAATCCCCTGATACCTTGTTGAGGGCCTGAAGTGTCCCGATGCACTCTCCATTTCGATTGATGAGCGGGATGGAGAGCACGTTTCTGGTATGGTAACCGAGTTTCCTGTCTATCTCCGGGTAGAATCGAGCGTCATGATACGGGTCATTGATCACCAAGGGCGTCTTGTTTTGAAAGACCCAGCCTGCGACACCATGATCAGAAGGGATTTGGATGATATCTCCCTTGACGCCAGTAGCCGCGAGCGACCAAAGCCGCCCGGTTTCCTTGTCATGCAGGAATACCGTACTTCGTTCGGTCTCTATGACTCGGTTTGTTTGATCCATAATGACTTCAAAGAGAATATCGAGATTGGTTTCAGAGGTGATGATCTGCCCGACCTTGAAGAGCTGATCGTGTCGCCGGATTTGCTTTCGGACCTTATGGTCCTCTTTTCTTCGACCTATGCTCCTTTGTCTCATCATCTTCAAAGCAAAAGACCTTTTCTTTTCAAATACTTTCTAAAAATTGAGAGCGGGATGCAACCCTATTGCCCTGACGTTTTGAACCAACGTAGTCAGGGATGTCCCGGACTTCACGAATGAAAAGTTATGTACTTATTTAAGCCCGTCCCCCTTCAGTGGATGATGAAAGATGAATGCGGAATGATGAATCATTTCTTTTTCGACCGCTGCTTTACCGTTTTTGCGCTCGAAACCAGGATGGAAATGAGTTCGTCTGCCTCTTTCATCAGCTCTGCCATATGCTCTGCCTTCACGATGCCGGAATCAACAAGCAATTCCAATCAGTAAACCGTTTCTTCAAGCTCCTGTAAACCACCTTCAATTTTACTGACGAGCTCTGCATCTGAACGGCTGCGTTTACCTTCCCGCACATGTGCGCCGACCGATGTTCCCGAGCGCAAAACCTGTTTACCGATCACCTGCGCTTCTGTTGATTTGGGCAACGCCGTATAGAGCCGAATAATCCTCAGCGCAAAAGCCTTTGTCCTTTCCAAAATATCTTTAGCTTTATTCATCATTCCGCATTCCGCATTCAGAATTGTTCTTTACCCCCTTTATTCTTTTCTGAGGATGATGCTGTCTTTTCTTTTTGACACGGTAAACCGGTCTCCTTCTGTGAAGCCAAGCTTGTCTACGAGCATGGCCTTGCTGAGAGTAATCGTCCCTCTCTTGCCGATACTTGGCTTTCTTCCTTTATCCGACCCTTTTTTAACCTCTTTCTCTGTCAGGATATCCTTGATCTTCCCGGCCTCGACTAATGCATCGTAATACATCTTCTTCAGAGTAGCTTTACTCTGGACGCCCAGCTTCTCCATCATCTCCTTATCAGGCACGTTTTTCTTAACCATCTCAACTAGTCTTTTGTATTCTTCTTTCATAGCCTAGCTCCTTTCTTTAAAGGTTATAAACACATGGATACCAACGTAGCTACTATACAATGGGGATAGAGAGGATCCCCTCTTGTTCTATATTGCCTTGATGTCTTGCGTTAATGAACTGCCTCGCAGCTAGCCAAAAGGCATCAAAAGCAGGAAAATTGGAACCCGGCATGCTACGGGGAATGGACCCCTGCCCGCCGTATTTATGGCGGGCTTGTCCGCCTTCGGCGGATTTAACCTAGCCTGCCCAGTTACATTGTCATTGATTTTATGTAACCGGGGTCAAAGAAGTCCTTGAATTCGGAATTTAAAATTTTCTTAACAAATCTTGAATAATTAAGCTATGTTCGTGTTTTTACCCTGCAGCAACCTGAGCACACCGTACAGATTAGTAGAAACAACATCCGTCCCTTCGATCTCTATTCTTGTCCTGGAGATAAGGAGCTTTCTGTCAGCTCCCACCATCTCTGCCGCCTTATTTAATCGATCAATTTCATCCCTTCCAGGAGAACCCGAAAGCTTGATTTCAAAGCCCCACTTCTTACCATTAAGTATCAAAAGGAGATCAAGCTCGTGTCCGTCATTTGTCCTGAAGAAGTATGCTTCATAATGAGTCCCCTGCGCCTCAAGACAGATAAGGATCTGTTCAATCACAAAACCTTCCCAGCTGAATCCGACCCATGGCTGGACGATTAAATCATCTGAGCTGTTCACCCCTTGGAGGCTATGCAAAAGGCCTGTATCACGCCAGTACACTTTAGGGCTCTTCACAAGCCTTTTTCGGATAGAGGCATGAAACGGTTGAAGCCTTCGAACAAGGTATGCCTGCTCGAGGTAGTTCAGGTATGAATTAGCCGTATGATAGGAAAGCCCCATGCTCTTGCCAATCTGGCTTGCATTCCAGAGGTTGCCGTTGCTTACAGCCAGCATCCTGAAAAGCCTCTGGGTGACCTGTGGAGTTGCCGGTAAGCCCCATTGGGGAAGATCACGCATGGCAAGCACATCGAGATAATTCTTTTGCCACAGAGGAAACCTATCCCTCTTGAGTATTCCTCCATCGGGAAACCCCCCTACAAGCCACAAATTATCCAGACCCTTTCGCCTCACTTCATCTATACAAAAAGGCGAAAGTTCACAAAGGGCGATTCTTCCAGTCAAGAATTCCGACACCTGTATCATGAGCCCCGGTGAGACAGAACCGAGAATCATGAAACGACCCATGGTGTCTCTTCGGTTGTCGATGGCACTTCTTATCCTGGGGAAGATTTCGGGATAGCTTTGAGCCTCATCTAGAATAATAAGGTGATCGGATTGAGTAATCTCATCCCATTGTAAGTCAAGCCTAAGCTTTTCCTGCTCAACTTCCAGGTCGTAATACCTCGCGGAGAAGGTCTTTGCCAGCGTCGTCTTCCCAGACTGCCTTGGGCCTAACAGGGCAACAGCAGGAAATTGTTTAAGGCGCGATATGATTGTGTTTGTTAGTTTTCGTCTTATCATATCTTACATTATAGAAATAGATTTCTAATTTGCAAGAATATATTTATTGGCCGATAGGATTACGTGAGGAATGGAAACGGGTTGAAAACTGATCGCTGAGAGCCCCATTTGCCTAAAAAAGCCTTGAGATGAAATCGGCAGAGAATACTTTCCCAGTTTTAAATTTATCCAGCCCATCCCAGACCGGCCCTCTCGAAGGCCAAAAATGGGAAAGGGATACCTTGGGAAGTTTAATATCCAGAAGGTCAAGGAAGGCCTCATCCTGATACTCTGCATACCCATCCTCTGCAATGGGGGAACGCCATGCAATGGTATCAGTATCCGGAAGATTGAATCGGGTTCTTCACTACCCTTTACCGCAGGGCTTTGAGAAATGCGGGGCATGGTGTATTCCCGAATAACGTATTCATGTGGCAATTCACGATTCGAGTTTGCCCAATTACTATTGGTTGCTTTGAGCTATCAGCTTTGAGCTTTGAGCTTCCTTACGCCCTGCGCCTCCGGCCATTCCTGCTCCAATCATTATCCGTGACGCCGACAATGCCCTTCATTTGGTATTTCCTGGAACGTTTGCTGATCTAACAAGAGTCAAACGGAGGCCTTACCCGTTCATAAATCGTTTCGGAACCAACGTTATGATACTATAACAATCATGCAGAACAACAGATGCGAAAACCGGTACAGACCAGAAAGGTCTGTCAACAGAATCGCTCTGAGCAAGGGGCCAAAACGCACGCTGCCTTA
>Ga0307435_1000668_pt1 | contig 15098 bp, 13 predicted proteins | sample SalMarWE160470MG_FD_202164 | JGI IMG/M metagenome (GOLD analysis project Ga0307435, IMG submission 202164) | Salt marsh sediment microbial communities from the Plum Island Ecosystem LTER, Massachusetts, United States - WE1604-70 | ecosystem: Environmental > Aquatic > Marine > Intertidal zone >... | reverse complement strand
AATTTATTTTCACTTTATATTTTCTTTCAAGTAGATGGCTATATTTTTTCCATGCCCTAATCCTTCGATCGAGATATTGCTTTTCCAAAGACATCAGTTCATTAAAACGATATGTCAATTTAATAAACTCATTAATGTAAGTGTCTGATGGGCGGTCAAACACTTCAAACTGTATTTCTCCCAATCTTTCTTCTAGTGCTAATAATTCCATGTCGGCATCATGAAATGAGCATATTTCATCATCCAATTCTTGGAGTGCTTCCTTTTCTTCTTCAGACCCTTCCATTTCAGAGTATTCGCTTTGTCGTCTATGAATAATTTCTTGGAATAGTTTCTCTTTGAAATCTCTAATCCATTCAATTTGAGTTTTATATTTCGGAATCATCAAAGGAAAAACGTAAAATCTTTCCCAAATTTGATATAATTTACAAACGTTCTTGCTTTGTTGCAAATCATCAACAAAAATATCATCATTGTCAAAAACCATGTATCCTGTTGGAAAATTTCTTGAGGGTCTAACTTTAAAAACCGATTGACCAAATCTTATTACCCAATATTTTTTTCCTTCAATGACTATATCAGGAGAACCCATAAACGTTTCATTCTTTTTCTTGAAGGGGTCAACAAAACGAGCAACTTTCTGCCCTCTCCTTGTGCTTTTTACAAAATATTGCAATGCTCCTTTTCCTAACTTTTTTTTGTAGTTTGCATATTCTTTTGTTATCGCAATGAAAAGCTTGATTGTATCTTTCGTTGTACCTAATTTTGGAGTTTTTTTAATCTCAATTTGTTCCTTCAAAATGTTTAACTCCCCTTTTGATAATTATCAAAACTACCATTTTAGATTTGCAGTAGCTTTTTGCATTAAAAATCTTGTAAATTCATTCTCAAGTCTAATGTCCACTGAGAAGAAATGTTTTCAGCATCTACTAGAAAGTTAAGAATGGATTTCCTCATGAGTTATAATGCGGGGATTTTTTTATACGGTTTTCCAATGTTGTCAGAAGCCTATTTATTTTCTTGAAATCTTTATTTTTTAATATGATTGGCGTGTCTTGCATTGGAGTATAACTTCCATCTCCAATTTTCGTAACCAGTCGCTTCAGCATTTCTCTGTAATCCCTTTCTGAAAGAGTTAGATACTGATGTATGATGTTTAACTGATTTTGTTTGAACACTTTGAGTGAAACGTGACCGACATCCAAGTCGTTTCTCAAAATCATTAGTGGAATGAATCGTTCTTCTATCTCTTCATTTGTGTAACCAAGTTTCATCAACTCCGTTCTGACATTATCCCTGCTATGACCAAACAAAACTTCAAGTGTTTTACATAAGTTTAGAACAACCTCAGACAAGAACTCGTAAGGAGAATTTCCCGCCTCAACAAGTCTTCGAGCAACATAAAAATAGTAAAGCCCAGCAAGCAGTCGTCTATTCTTTGTTTCTCCGAATAGGTTTAGTCTCAAGAATGAATCAAGAACATGTTGATTTTGCATTTTGTGGGTAGTTACAAAAAACTCGTAAAGAGTGTTTCCCATTATCCATTGGAAATTAACGTTGCCAATTCGACCCCGTGTGTATTTTACTACTGGTGGTTCACCCAACTCAAGATTTAGAATAATGGCTATACCATAATGGATTGATTGTAATACCTGAAGCAAGTCCCTCAGGTTTTTACATTTACCTTTCGCAATTAGAACATTACCGTGCATTTTCAAGAGTGTGTTTGACCCTTCCAATGTCACATCGATTGCTTCCAATGGCGATTCAGACCGACCATAGCATCTTCCAGTGTTTGCATCCAAAAAGGTGTTGCATTTTGTGTCTTGACGAATCGTTCTACCAAAGTTAGTCCCAATTCCAAATTGTTCAGAAGGTTCCAAGCATACTTCGATTTCAAACTCATTTGGAAAAACAAATTTCTTTCCACGTTCAATTTTGAAAAAACGTTCCTGCAACTGATAAGTTAACATACTTGTCCCCCGCAACTGTAAAATTCTTAGTCTAAATCAGAGTTAACTTTTTCGGCTCAGACATTTGACTTACACTTACAGAGAATTAGAAAATGCGATTTCCGAAGGCTCACGAAGAGTCTAACTGTCCTTTCCCTAACTGCCTTCGCCTTCAAGGATTTTCTTTAGCATCTTTTCGACTTTGCAAAGCCTCTCTGCAACCTCAGCATCTTTCTTTTTCAGCTCTGAGCTTTCAATCTCCATGCGTGACACACGAGCCTTCAATTCAAGGTTCTCACCCGTCAAGCCATTCACCAAAGTTTGAAGGGCTTTGTTTTGTTCATCTACTTCCTGACGTAGCTTAGTGACTTCTTGAGCTTCAGTGAAAACTAGCAGAGCTGATTCTCCTTTGAGATAGAATTTCCTCAAGTCCTCAACCGTGTATCTTCTATAGACCTCTGTCAAGTAGCCTTCGTGACCCATCAATGCCTCTACAATATCGATGGAAATGCCTGCAGCTCCTAGCCTTGTTCTGAAGAACTTTCGGAGAACGTGAGGATGAAGTTTCTCTCTGTTTGTGCTTTTGTCTCTTCCGTTCAATCCAGATTTATTTAATGCCTTCTTCCAGATTGAATAAGTATAAATTATGTGAAGCAATTTAATTTTCGTAAGAGTTGGCAGAAGGGATAGCAGGATGAAGAGATTCGTTACCATGGGTAGAGGAGGCAGCGGCAAAACAACCTTTGTTGCCCTCATGACCAAATACTTCATCGAAAAAGGTGAGACTCCCCTACTTCTTGTAGATGTTGACCCGGATCAGAACTTGGCAGAGATGGTTGGGATAGACCTCAGAGAAGAGGGAAGGAAGACGGTGTCCGAGCTGCTTATTGAAACTTTTTTGGATAGAGGAGGCACAACCGTTGGGATTCCCCCCTCAGAGAGGCTTGAAAGCAAAATCTGGGAATTGGGACTCTACGAGGGAGATTATTTCGATTTGATGGCTATCGGAACAAAATTCATAGAGGGCTGTTACTGTCTTCCGGACGCTGCTTTGAAAAAGGTTCTGGAGAGTTTAACAAAGTCGTACAGTTATGTTCTCATCGATTCTCCGGGTGGACTGGAACATTTGAACAGGAGAATAGCTTCTCAGGTCGACGACATATTCGACATTATTGATCCTTCCCAGAAATCCTTCAATCATGTAGCAAGAGCCTACAAAGTAGCCAAGGAAGTGAAAATAGACTTCAACAACTTCTACGTGGTCGGAGGCAGCAGAGTTCCAGACGAATGGACGGAAGAAGTTGAAAAAAGAACAAATCTGCAATACTTGGGGAAAATTAGCCACGACAAAGAAGTGGAAAACTACGTTCTCTATGGGAAACCCCTACTAGACCTACCTGAATCATCCCCCGCCTACAATTCAGTGAAGAAAATAATGCAGAAAGCAGGATATTAGGCTCCTAATAATACTTCATTGTTGAAAACTAGCTTTTTTCTGTTTTTGCTGGAAAGTTAATTATTTGTTGTCCAAAGCGTTTTGGGTGACAAGCGTTTACGTCGCATATTAGGAGACTAATAACAGCAGATTGTTGAAAATCAGCTTTTTCAGAAATTCGTTTCCATAACGCTTTTTCCGCTTTTTCATGCCGAAAGCCTTCCAGTTTTCTTCTTGCAGATTATGACCGCCAAGGTTGCTGTCGTAAATAATGGCAGAAGAATCCATGATAGAAACTCTGGGATTGCATCTGTTCCTCTGATCTCAACGGTCTTTGCGCTGCGGTTGTAGGTGAAGAAAAGATATGTGTTCTCAGTGTCTTGCATGACGGTTGGTGTAACTGTCTGATCATTTACTTTAACCGTCCAAACGTCAGAAGCCCATAAAAGCCCTCTAGGAACAGTAACTCTACAAAAATATGATGTACCCTGTGAAGCTGTCACATTAAAACGCAGAAAAGAGCCCTCAGCGGGATTAAAGTAGAAGTCTGAAACCGAAGAGTTGCTGGCGACACCAACGAAGTAGCTAGTCCACTCCCATACGCCAGCGTCAAAGAATTTGATTGGACCCATAAGCGGATAACGATCCATGTTAACTTCGTTGATGACGAAAGGTGTGTCACCTATTCCTGAACCGTCTATCTCTGTAGCGTTCGAATACCTTAACGTATAATCGCTCCAGTAGTTTCCTTCAACACCATTATCCCAAACATTCGGCTCAGGACGCCCCCAAAACCAAGGATTAGAAACCTGAAGCGCATCCGCCACTTTGTTGTCAATGAAATTGTTGTGGTAAAAACTGTTGTTTTCAGCGCCAGATAGCCGTATGCCCCAGCCGTTGTTTTCAATTAATGTATTTCCAACAAAACGGTTTTCGTCGCAATCAATGTTATTGTGGCCAAGGATATTGATGCCTGCGTAGTGATTGTCCGCTATATAGTTATGGGATACATTGTTGCCGTTTGAGTACAGAAGTTCTACGCCACCATTACTGTTTGCCGTTATGTTATTTCCAGAGACAATGACACCTTTTGAATTAGTTAAACTGATGCCAACTCCTCTGCTGTTTGCAACATCATTTCGGATAATTGCAATACTGTTAGACCCCACGACTGAGATGCCTGTCACATGGTTTCCGATAACGGTGACATTTTGAGAATTTTTAATGGAGAGTCCAGTTCCATGGTTCTCTATGTTATTGTGTGCTATTATCGAGTCTGTTGTGGAGACCAGCAGTATGCCTTGAGGGCTGTTAGTGATGTCTAGGTTTTGAACAGTTATGTTTGTGCAGCTTATGAGTCCTACAAACCCGGCGTCAGTAGGAACCTCCTTGTTTTGCTGGTTAACCCAACAATAGACAGGTTTGCCGTCAACTGTGTTTGAGGTGTCAATGTCGTTGACAACGTCTGAAAGGACATGAAATGTGAGGTGAATGGTTTCATTGTTTGCATTCAAACGGTTGTTTCTGAGCACATTGTTTGAGGAGTGCTCGAAATAGATGCCGCAGTTGTTGTTTGTTATGTTGTTATCAGAAACAATGTTGCTGTTCGAAAATTGGAATATGATGCCGTATTCGTTGTGGTCGCTTATTTTGTTTCCAATAATGTTGTTATTTGAAGAATTCCAAACCCAGAAACCGGTAAGATAACCGTTATTGTCGAGTCCTGATATGCCATTTCCAGAAATAGTGTTGCCAGAAGATTCATCGAGGTAAAATCCATTATTGAAACCTCTTATCTGCATATTCTTGATTGTGACGTTGCTTCTTCCCGCCAAGTCTATTCCACTGTACACATATTCCCATGCTTGAATTGAGTATCCAGCTCCATCAACTACAACATTATCCCGTTGAACCTTAATCCCAGCACCAAAGGGAACAGAACCTTTGTAGACATCAATGTTGCCAGTGAGGGTGTAGACGTTTCCGTCTCGTTGAATTTTGTCTGTTCCTTTAACACTTCCGTCAGCTTTGATGTAAATGTTGGTCTCTGCTTTCACTATCCCTATTATCTGAAAAGAAACTGCTGAAAAAGAAAGAAGCAGCGACACAATGAGAACTACCCCCTTTTTCTTCATAGCCGACACAACATCAACTTTGTCTGCAGAAAAGCAAAAAGATTTTTGGTCAAGAAACCTTGACTAAACCATTTTTTCTGTATCATTTGATAGGTCAAGAAACCTTTACAAAAAATCTTTTATTTTCTATCCGACAATAAATGAATTGTTGGAGAATCCAACATGAACAAATACGCATTAATACTTCCTTTAGTAATATTATCATTTTTCTTGGGTTACTTTGCTTCAGGTTCAAAAATGGAACACGTTTACACAATAGCCACTGTAACAACAGTTCTTGTAGCAATAGCTGGATGCTTGCTGTTCTTTAAGCACCAAAAGGTGGGTGACAGCAAACAAACAAGAAAAACAAAAGTAACTACAGCCTTTATTGCGGTGCTCTTGTTCTCAACATTAATTGGAGTTCAGTTCGTTAATTTGGCAGAAGCAAATTTTCTTCCGCCTCAACCAAGTCTGCCGAGTATTTGTATCATAAAGGATGGGAGGGTTTATCCTTCAGCGCCTATTCAGCGAGTTGGAGAGGTTTACACTTTCACAGGGAACATTGCCAATTATACTCTTGATGTTCAGCGTGATAACATTGTTGTTGACGGGACAGGTTACACTCTACAAGGAAATGGAAGCGGAACAGGAATAAGACTGAAAAACAGAACCGGCGTAACAATCAAGAATCTAGAACTCAAACAATTCGCCACAGGCATCAACATGTTCAGTTCTTCAAACATCACCATCACTGGAAACAACCTGACAAGCACCGGGAATGGAATCACACTCCATTCTTGTTCTACAAACAGCATAGAAGGCAACAAAATATCAGGAAGCAGCCTAGCCATTCTACTCTATAACGCCTCTAATCACAATAGCATAATTGGAAACACCATAACAAACAACGGAAATGGCATCTGGTCCGAGCGCAGTCCTAATCCCTCTAGTTACAACAACATAATTGGAAACAACATATCAGAAAACAAAAAATTTGGCAGCCTATTTCGCAGCTCCTCTAATCTCCGCATAGAGGGAAACAGCATAGAAAACAACTATTATGGTATCGTTCTTTCCGGGTCTTCCTGTCAATATAACACAATAGTTGAAAATAACATTGCAAACAACAATGAAGGCATCAGTTTAGGAGCTGGCAAGTACAATAACATAGTTGAAAACAACATAACAAACAACGATAAGGGCATATACTCCAGCCACTCTTCAAACAACAACATTTACAAGAATAACTTCATCAATAACACGATACAGATTTACGATACCATTGAAGAGTTTCCCGATTCAGCGTCTCCCTCAGAGAACATTTGGAACTATGGTGTTACAGGCAATTACTGGAGCGACTACAACGGCATAGACAATGATGGTGACGGCATAGGAGATACACCCTACGTAATAGATGCGAACAATCAAGATAATTATCCATTAATGAAACCCATCGAAATCTCCGAAACTGAGATACCGGACATACTACCGGAGTTCCCAAGATGGACTCCAATGCTACTAATTTTCGCAGTGTTTACAGTTGCCGTAACCATCTACAAACGAAGACTAAGAAAACTAAGGAACAAAAAACGTATGAGCTGTAAACATGAACTGTTAGAGAAGAAATAATTGAAAAACTCGAGGAAAACGGGTATGCAAGCACATTTGTTTTCCACAGTTTTCGTGTGCCTAATATTAGCGATTGCTGGATCACAGTTTGTCCGATTTGCAGCGGCGAATCCCACTCCAGTTTATTCGCTTAACATGGCTGAAGAATACATCAACTACACGATTTCTCGGGTTAACGGAAGCTTATGGGCAAAAGTGGATGGAATATACCCCTTACATAAATTCGGTATTAAATGTCAGGATCAAGCCCTTTCGATCAACAACACATGGTTTACGTTTACTGGCGACACACTACCAATGGTTTATCCCACTCCTCCAGGCACAACCAACATCTCCGTAAAAGTGAATGAAACAGAACTCAAGTGGAGCAACTACACCCAAATCGTTCCTGACGCAGTGCATTATACCGCCATTGGCGACTGGCCGATGATTTCTTGCACAATCCACCCTGTTCTAGACCAATTCATACTGAAAATCCATTATGAACACCCAATCACGCCAATAAACGGAAGCTACACGTTTCTGTATGACCTGAACATAAGCCCATATCTGTCGCCGTGGAGCAACAAATCCACAGCCCACTTTAACATAAGATTCGAAACAGACTACACTGACTTTCAAGCTAATACCATAGCAATTGATGGAACATTGAACCCAGTAGATTACACAATCACAAAAGAGACTACAGCAGAAACAGCATCGCTTCAAGTTCTATCCGAGTACTCAGAACCACTTCCCGGAGACCTGCTGATATCCTTCAATGAGGGCAAGGAGTCGGAACAAACCAACTCCGGTTTCTCAGGTTCAAGTTTATGGACAGAATACAGTTATGCCCTTGTAGCCGTGATAGTTATAGCAATAGTTGCTATGGTTGGCATTCTGTCCCTTAAACACAAAAAGAGGGGAGACAGAGAATGAAAAGGAAACAGATGTTAACAGTAGCTTTAATTTTGCTACTTTTGTTTTCAGCAATGTTTGGATTACAATTCGTTAATTTGGTGGCAGCAAATTTTCTTCCGCCTCCACCAAGTCTGCCGAGTATCTATATCAGAAGTGATGGAACTGTTGATCCTCCAGCAGCTATTCAACGAATTGGCGAAGTCTACACTTTCACAGGAAACATTGCTGATCACACCCTTGAAATTCAACGGGATAACATCGTGGTTGACGGTGCAGGCTACACTCTCCAAGGGAATGCAAGCGGAAATGGAATAAAGCTGACAAACAGAACCGGCGTAACAATCAAGAATCTAGAACTCAAACAATTCCGCACATGCATCAACATCCTCAATTCTTCAAACATCATCATTACTGGAAATACCATAACAAACAACGAAAATGCTATCACGTTCCATTCTTCCATGAGTAACCAAATAGAAGGAAACAAAATAACAGGAAATCATGTGGCAATTCTACTCTATAGCGCCTCTAATCATAATAGCATAATTGGAAACAGCATGACAAACAACGGCAATGGCGTCTGGTCCGAGTTCAATCCTAACCCCTCTAACTACAATGACATAATCGGAAACAATGTATCAGAAAACACAAATTTTGGCATCCTACTTCGCAGCTCCTCTAATGATCTCGTAGAGGGAAACAGCATAGAAAACAACGAGGATGGCATCTTTCTTTCCGGCTCTGCCTGCCAACATAACACCATAGTTGACAACAACATTGTAAACAACAATTGCGGCATCTACCTTGGAGGTGACCCCAAGCACAACAAGATAACCAAAAACAACATAGCAAACAACGGCAAAGGCGTATACTTCAGTCAGTCCTCAAACAACATATTTTACCAGAATAACTTCATCGATAACGCGATCCAGGTTTACGATACTATCGAAGAGTTTCCCGATTCAGCGTCTCCCTCAGAGAACAGTTGGAACGATGATACTACAGGCAATTACTGGAGCGACTACACGGGAGTAGATTCAAATGGCGACGGCATAGGCGACACACCTTACGTAATTGACACAAACAATCAGGACCACTATCCACTTGTGGAAACCGCCCAAATCCCAGAGTTTCCCTCATGGACTCCACTGCTGATAATGCTGTTTTCGTTCACAGTCATTGCGGTTATTTACAGGCATACCTTACACAAAGCTAATCACAGGAGAAGGGTGAGGTGAAAAACCCCACGACTATATCCACTCTATTACTGATTATTTCGCTTTCTCTATCAGCTGTTGCTGTTCCCTCGGTTGAAGCATCTGAGGATTCTTGGGCCTCGAAGGAGTCCATGCCCACTGCAAGATATGCACTTGGAGTTGCGGTTGTAGACGGGAAGATATACGCCATGGGGGGTTTGATCGTTGGTGGGTGTGCTGTTGACAATAACCAAGTCTATGATCCTTTAACGGACAATTGGGAAACAAAAAAGGCTATACCCAGTCTAGTGGATGCTTTTGGCGTTGCCGTTCACAACAATCTTATCTACGTGATGGGAGGAGATTTTGGACCATTTGGACCCCATAAGAATTACACAAATTTGGTCTACAATCCGGCAACAGATACTTGGGAAAACGGAGCGGATTTGCCTACTCCTAGAGGGCGGATGGGCGCAAACGTCGTTGGCGACAAAATCTATGTCATAGGTGGAGCAACAACAAATTATGGACCTGACATTACAAACGTAAACGAGGTTTATGATCCAGCCACAGATAACTGGACCACTAAAACGCCAATACCTAATGCGGTCTGTAGTTACGCGTCTGCAGTTGTCGACAATAAAATTTATGTGATTGGTGGGCGAGTGAAGCCTTTTCGAAATGCTACAAACTTAAACCAAATTTATGACCCAGAGACTGATACTTGGAGTTACGGGACGCCAATTCCGATTAACGGAAGTTTCGTTGCTGCTTCAACCACGGGAGTTTTTGCGCCAAAAAGAATACACGTTCTGGGCGCGGACAAACATTATGTTTATAATCCAGAAGCAGACACCTGGACTACTGCCACAGCAATGCCAACCCGCCGCAATTACTTTGGACTAGCGGTCCTAAATGACACCTTATACGCCATTGGAGGAAGCTTCCACGAAGATGCCGGATTTACATACAAGAAGAATAATGAACAGTATATTCCATTGGGATACATCCCAGAGTTTCCTTCCTGGATGCCTCTGCTGATTTTGTTAGTTGTTGTAATAGTGGTAGCTGTCATTTACAGGCGTATCTTGAGCAAATCTAATAGATGGAGGAGGGGGCGGTGAAAAGAACTGCGTTTTCACTAACTATAATCTGGGCGTTCTTAGCTTCAATTTTAGTTGGTTTTCAGTTTGCAAGTTTTGTCGATGCCAGTGCAACCCCAGCTTATTCGGTGCATGTGTCCATTCAGTCGCCTAATGGGTCTTATTCTGAATCAACCCTTCCGTTAATTGTCAATGCAACACTCTACTTTGGAACAGACGCCCCATCCGATGAAGTTTCGCTTCAAAACGTCACTTGCAATTACAGCCTTGATAACGGCGAATGGAAAAACGTTACCTCCATGATGGTTACATCGTACACAACACAACCCGACATTAACTTCTGGTCTGGTCTATTACACGTAATAAACTGTACATACAACACAACCCTGCAAGACCTGTCCGAAGGATCACATTTACTGAATGTCACTGTGAAATCTGATGACACGCATCAGGGCAGTTCATCAGTTTACTTTACCGTAGTGAAGACAGAAAGCACAATTTACATCCGAGCTGATGGAAGCGTTGAAGAAACAGATAAAATTCATCGAGAGGGAAACGTCTACACCTTCACAGACAATATTATAGAACAAAAAATTGTGGTTGAAAGAGATAACATCCTAATTGATGGCGCAGACTTCACGCTTCAAGGTAATGGAGCCGAAGTAGGAATCGATATAACCTACAGAAACAACGTAACAATCAAAAATATTCAAATAATTGGCGCTGGTATCCACCTAGTGGGCGCAAACAATAACACTATTTTTAGAAATCTTATAGCAAGCAACCATCAGGGCATCAGTTTTCTAGGAGAAAGTAATTACAACAAAATTATTGGAAACACTTTGATGGACAATGAAAGGGGCATTTATTTCCATCAATCTTATAACAATAGTATTTATGGTAATAGCTTCGTCAATAACACAAAACAGGTATATGACAGTATTTGGGAACAACCTTGGTATCCTCATGCGTTATCCGTGAACTTTTGGGATAACGGCACAACTGGAAACTACTGGAGCAACTACAACGGCACAGGCAACAACGGTGACGGCATAGGAGATACACCTTACGTTATTGATCAAAACAACCAAGACAACTATCCACCAATGGAAGAGTTCATAATCCCAGAGTTTCCATCATGGACCATTCTGCCTTTGCTCCTTATTGCAACTTTGCTAATCATAATCTGCAAACAGAGACTACCTAAAACACCAAACAACGAACAATCATATTAGGACCCTAATAACAGCGTATTGTTGAAAACAGCTTTTTTCTGAATTTTCGCTTATACACAATCGTTACTGAAAAGAATTGAAGTACACCATGCCTCTTAACAGCATCTGCCTCTCTTACACAAAAAGTAAGAATTATCTGTGTAGACTCGACATTTTACATAAAACACGACGTTGAGGTGATTGCTTGGAGGCTTGGGAAGCATCTAAAAACGCGCTAGAAAATGTTCTTGAGGCTGTTGGCGGCGAAAGAATCCTCATAGTCTGCGATGAAGAAAAAACCGAGGTTGGAGAAGCCTTCGCAACTGGCGCTTTAGCCCTAGGATTATGGACAAGACTCGTAATTCTCAGAACATCAAAACAACCGCGAACAGAAATTCCGGAGCATCTCCAAGAGATTCTAACACAGAAATCAGACATTTACATCAACCTATTAAAAGGAAACCGTGAAGAGACGCCCTTCCGAATAAAACTCATAAAAACGGAAACACAAGACCACAAATCACGTCTGGGACATTGCCCCGGAGTAACAGCGAACATGCTCACCGAAGGCGCCTTAGCCCTTACCCCAGAAGAGCATAAAAGCATGCAAAGTCACGCAGAGAGTCTCATCCGCACCCTAGAGAATACAGTATCAGTGGATATTAGCAATCCAGCAGGAACCAACCTGACGTTGAGCACACAAAACAGAAAATTCTTCACCGACACAAAGCTAGACAGGAAGACAATGAAATGGATGAATCTCCCCACGGGCGAAGTCATCGTTGCGCCTGTCGAAGATTCCTTGAATGGAAAACTTGTGTGCGACATGGCGATCGGCGGAATCGGAAAACTAAGAAAACCAGTGCAAGTCACAGCCAAGAATGGCAGAGTGGAAAGCGTGTTTTCGGAGGACAAAGACCACCTGCGCAGAATCGAAAAAACTTTTCAAACCGACGACTGGTCTGACGTTGTGGGCGAATTCGCCTTCGGAATCAATCCTAAAGCGAGGTTTGTACAGGAGTTTCTTGAGGCAGAAAAAATGTTTGGGACAGCCCATGTGGCCTTTGGGGCAAACACGGACATGCCTGGAGGCAAAAACCCATCAAAGAATCACATGGACCTGCTTATCTCCGATCCCACAGTAAAGGTGACCAAAGAAGACGGTGAGACCGTTACGATACTGGAAAAAGGACGTTTCCAAGTCTGACTGGTATATGGCTGTTATGCGGGCTCTGGTTGGGAACCTGTTCCCTCGGCTTCATTGAAGGAGTCTTCAAGCAGTTTTCTTAACCGTTCACAGGAGTCTTCATCAATTATTTTATCACGAACCAAGCCTTGAAGCGCCGCGGAGAAGTTTTCCTTGTCGACTGTTCCCGTGCGCATTAACTCGTTCAGTGTCTCCACCTCTTTATGTTGTATAGCATCCTCTTTTTTTGCCAAGTAAAACACTACAACTACAAGAATGGCCACCAGCGCTGCTAGAGGCAGAATTAGGAAAAGGAATTCATTAGGATCCATGGTTAGTACGGAAGCAACAACTGGTAAAACATTTATGGATTCTAACTAATAATTTCCTGACTATATTTTGTATGTTCATCCTTTTGTAACAATTCGTTTGCCCGCTATAGAAAGAGAAATTAGCACCTAAAAACGAAAAAGAAATACAGGAAGACATTGCAAAACAGGTGTAACCGAACTGAACTGTGAAGCGGTGTGAGAAGGTCTGCATGAACAAATGAAGTACTTACTTATTGTTGGAGATGGAATGGCTGATTATCCAGTTCCGGAATTGGGCAATAAGACTCCTCTCCAAGCGGCAAACAAACCAAACATGGACATGATCGCAACTAAAGGATGCAGTGGGCTCCTCAGAACCGTGCCAGAGGAGTTAACCCCCGGTTCAGGCACCGCAATCCTTTCAGTTCTAGGTTATGATCCCCGAAGATTTTACACTGGAAGAGGTCCGTTTGAAGCTGCTTCTAGAAACATTCGGTTAGACGAAAATGACGTAGCGTATAGATGCAACCTCATCACAGAAAAGGATGGAATCCTAGTTGATTATTCTGCCGATCACATAACAAATAACGAATCCGCGGAACTAATAGAATCGATAAAAAAGAATTTCGAAAATCTGGGTGAAGTTGAGTTCTTTGCTGGTTTAAGCTACCGACATTTCTTGATCCTAAGAAACTATCTGCACAACGAAATTATCGAGTGTACGCCACCCCACGATGCTATAGGAACTGAAATCTCAAAGGTTTTGCCAAAAGCCAAAACTGAAGAAGCAAAGAGCACAGTTAACTTGTTAAATAGGCTGATTCTTGATTCCAAGAAGGTTCTGGAACATCACCCAGTCAACCTTGCTAGAGAAAACGCTGGCAAAAGACCCGGAAATATGATTTGGCCTTGGGGCGGCGGCAGAAAACCAACCATGCCCACATATAAACAAAAATATGGTGTAGATGCAGCGGTTATTTCTGCCGTTGACTTGGTTAAAGGAATTGGAGTTTACGCTGGGATGAAAGTTGTTGACGTGCCGGGTGCCACTGGTTTATATGATACGAACTATGAAGGCAAGGCAGAATTTGCGCTCAAAGCTCTTGATGATCATGACATGGTTTTTGTTCACGTTGAGGCGCCAGACGAGGCAGGGCATTCCCGAGATTACAAGCTGAAGGTGAAAACAATAGAAGACCTAGACAAAAGACTGCTCGGACATATACTGAACGAACTAAAAGAAGACTACGTGATTGCCGTTTTGCCAGATCATCCAACACCCATCAAGATCGGCACGCACACGAGAGACCCTGTGCCCTTCGCAATTTATGACCCATCCGTCGAAGCTGATGGGGTAGAAAAATTTGATGAATTCTCTGTGAAAAGTGGAAGATTTGGTTTAATAGAAGGAGAATCGTTTATGTCACTTTTTCTCAGAAAAGGCGCTATCAAGTAAACCTTAATCACAAACCCAGACGATTGGGTCATCCATCAGCAGTTAAAACTGACGAAATCTTTCATGCACATTGCATTTATCCGATGTATTTTGATAGCACTTTAGAGACGGATTTCACGGTTGCCTGCAAGCCCTTAACGACGATAATCATCTCGTTTTTTGTTTTTGCAGACACCTTCTTCTGCTTCAGCAAATCCACAATTTTAGCTGTTTCCACAAAAATTTGATACTGATGATAATCTATTTGCTCAGCCCAGTGCTTGAAGGCATCCCTGAACTCCACATCCTCAGAATCACTCATTACAGCAGCACCGCCCTGAACGTAGAGACTACAACCTAATTAACCAATCGCGAAAAGAAACATCTTTTCCTAGGAGCTAAAGTTGACTGCTAAACCAATTTATTAAATGACTTTCTGTCAGGTTTAACCAACTTTTTCTAATATTTTAGGACACCACAAACAAAGAAATCCAGCCGGAGCACCAAGTTTTATCTTTCTTGGTTTTCAGGAAAAAAGGCTGTTTTCAACAATGAAGTATTATTAGGAGCCTAATATGAATGAGGGTTTGCTTGTTTTGGATAGTTTCTTTCTGTAGATT
>Ga0307435_1000667_pt1 | contig 15118 bp, 22 predicted proteins | sample SalMarWE160470MG_FD_202164 | JGI IMG/M metagenome (GOLD analysis project Ga0307435, IMG submission 202164) | Salt marsh sediment microbial communities from the Plum Island Ecosystem LTER, Massachusetts, United States - WE1604-70 | ecosystem: Environmental > Aquatic > Marine > Intertidal zone >... | reverse complement strand
AGGTGCGCCCCTCCCTGGAAGATGTGTTCCTGCAACTGGTGGGCAGGGAGTTATCGTAATGAACTTCTTCATCGTGCTCCGCAAGGAACTGACCGAGCAATGGCGCACCAAGCGTCTCTTGATCGTGGCGGCAGTGCTGGCTGCCTTTGGGCTGGCTTCACCGCTCCTGGCGAAGTTCACGCCGGAATTGCTCAAGTCCATCCCCAGCATGCCTGCCGGTTTTGCCGAGATGATCCCTGCACCGTCGGTTGCCGACGCAGTCGGGCAGTACGTCAAGAACCTGAGCCAGTTTGGGATTTTACTGGCGCTGCTGATGAGCATGGGCGCGGTGGCGCAGGAAAAAGAACGCGGCACGGCAGCCATGATGCTGACCCATCCGGTCTCACGGTTGAATTTTCTTCTTGCCAAGTTCACCGCGCTGGGAGTAGTATTTGCTTTCAGTCTGGTGGTAGCCGCGCTGGGCTGCTGGTATTACACGCTGTTGCTGTTCGAAGCGCTGCCCTGGGGACCTTACCTGGCCTTGAATGGATTGATGCTGGTGGTCTTCCTGGTCTACATTGCCGTGACGCTCCTATGCAGCACGCTTGTCCATACGCAGGGCGCGGCGGCGGGACTGGCATTCGCCGCCTTGGTTTTGGTGGCAGGCGTCGGGTCCCTGCCGCTCATCGGGGAGTATTTCCCTGGCCGGTTATTCAGTTGGGGCGGGGCGCTGGTCCTCGGCGGTGGAAGCCCGGCCTGGCCAGCGTTCTGGGTCAGCCTCGGGCTGATCGCTGCGGCGCTACTCGTTGCCTGGCTGGTCTTCCGACGGCAGGAACTCTAAGATTCGTAATTCCTGGAGTCCGGGAAAATCCCGCACTTTTCTGTTTGCGCAGAAATAGAATATTTGTTCAAATCAAAATCCACTTGCCTCGCTCCCCGTTTCGGACTAGACTATATCTGTAAAGGTCGGCTATACCCGAACCGAAACCCGAACTCCGTCAGGTTGCCGAACAGATGGCCCGGTTGATCGAGGTGAGCGTTACGCTTAACTCGACCCTAAACCTAAACAAACTGCCTCAGTTCATCATCCGCTCCCCGGCGGAAATTCTGGACTTCCAGGTGGTTCCCATCCTGCTATACGAGGAGAAACAGAATGGTTTCGTTTTTGCCGCCCTGCCGGGTCCGACCCGAAGCGGTTGGACAGCAGCCTGGCCGGGTTCATCTTCCGCAAGAACCAGGCCATCGTCCTGTAGGATGTGCAGAGCGATCTGCGCCACTACGGGTTCGTCTCGAAGCATATAGCATTCGAGGTCAAAGCTTTGCCCGGTGTGCCGATGCGCATCAAGGACCGACCCACCGGCGTCGTGCGCCGGCTGGCGTCCGGAGTAGTCCTGTTCAAGGAGGCTAAAATGTTCACCCTTGTTATCCCCCGTGCCGGAGGTGATGCAAAGCGTCCAGATCGTCCAGCGGGCTCTTGCTGAGAATCGCCCCGATCTGCTTCGCTCGCTTATTGGCGATGAAGGCGTCTCGGTGGAGGGCTTCGCAATGGGCGCACGGTACGAAGGCTATAATAACGCCGACGAAATCATTGCTGCCTTCTCAGATGCACTTGATAAGTCTCAACCAACTTGCGTCGGCTTCGTGCCAGACGCCGGAACCCTTCCAGATAAAGTCATCCTGGTTTATCGAGGGATAACGCTTGATTGGAGCCGCTTCGACCTCCGCGGAGGAGATTCCGATGGGGTAACTATTCAACTATTCAAGCTGCCCGAAGGCTGGCGTTTGGTCTACATAACGCCATTTGACTTCGTTGCTGATTTGCCCAACATTGGGTCCCTTGAGGATTGCCCGTCCGATCAGCTGCGCGGGTCCATCCAACCCCTCAACCAATCGGACCGGGAATGCTACATAAAGTTACATGGTCGGGATGCTTGGAGAGCAAGAGCAAGTCCGTCTCCCGGCCGCTCGTCTCGCCATGGTTAGGCGGTGCCCGGAAATCCATTTGAGCGCCATTTGACCGGGTTAGCAAACACATACTATCAGCTTTTTCTATCCCTAAACGGAGGTCAGTATGAAACTTCGTCACCTTTTCACCATCAACATTGTCTTCGCCATTTTTTTTGGCGTGTCTTGTACGCTCTTTCCTCGCTTTGTCTTCTGGTTGTATGGACTTGTTCCCGATGACGCGGCTATTTGGGTGACTCGCTTAGTCGGAGGTTCCATCCTGGGTTTTGCCACGCTCATGTGGTTTGGAATAAGAGCTGCTTCAGTCAGCGCCCGGAGGGCCATTGCTCTAGCCCTACTTGTCCAAGACGCAATCGGCTGTGTTGCTTCCGTTGAATTTCAGCTAACTGGAAAGGTTAACGTTTTTGGCTGGTTTAGTCTTGCCTTGTATGGCGTTCTGGCACTCGCCTATGCCTATTTCTTGTTCATCCGCCCAGTCGACAGTTAGCCCAGCATACCCAACATATCTGGCATCAACCATCGATTACCGTGAAGAAAGGCGCAGTCTTGCCGTCGCCATCCTAACGCAACCGCCACGCCATATGCGGACACCGCCGAAGGACAGCTGCAAGCGGAGGCAGGTTCAGCGCGAGAATCCATTAATAAATGGTTTGATGCGCCCCTCAGCTCGCAAACGTTAGGCTACCCTTACACCTCGACAGAGCGGCGAACCCTCTTCAACATCGAAATGCGGACGACCGAGCAAATCCAGGATTTTATCAACGCCTTCACCCGTTGGGCATCCACTCAACCAGCCATCCAGGCGATTGCCTTGATCGGCTCCTATGCCAGAGAGGCTGCCATGGAGACTTCGGATATCGATCTCCTCATGCTGGTCGATGACCCCAACCAGTACCTTGAGAACCTCGACTGGTCGAAGCAATTCGGAACGATCCATCGGCAACAGATCGAAAACTATGGATTGGTCATATCACTTCGAGTGTGGTACCTGGGTGGGCTTGAAGTCGAGTATGGCTTGACCACCCGGGCCTGGGTTGGACTCCCACTCGATGAAGGGACCCATAGAGTCATTCAGAACGGTATGCGGGTTCTCTTTGAACGAGAAGCCTTGCTCAGTACACATATGTAAACTATGGCCGAGGGAAGGTTTCAAGAATAAAAATCTAGCCAGTTTGAGAGAGTCCGCCCTATGTTCCAGGGCTGTGACTACAGTCTTTCCATTCATGCCGCCCTTGAGGGGATTCTGCCCCGAAAACGGGTTCTACCTTTGACATTTATCTGCCAAATCCCGGTTGCGCCGGTACCGCCAGCCGTTAGGCCGGCAGATGTGCCAAACCGTTGGGCCGCCCATGTGCTATGCAGCATTCTTTCAAAAGGAAAGTCGTTTGCGCTACTTTCTATTAGGTTATTATTCTACAGCTAGAATTTCTAGAAGGAGGGAGGAATGGAGTTAATTCCTGCCCTTGAAATAGGATGGCTTAATGGGTGGATTCTTATTTGCTTACTGTATTTGGTATACGGTATTTTGCTAATAATCTTTCCGAAGGATGTAGTAGCAAGGCTCTATGATAAATCCGAACAGAGTAGAAGGCACAAAGTGATTATTTACATAGGAAGCTTATTGGCTTTTGTTTATTTTGGTCTGATAATCTTTACCCCATTAAAAATCAGCTCTGATGTTTTCATCCCCGGAATTATTTTATTTTCCCTTGGTCTGGTGGGATTTGTTATTGCACTTTTTAATTTTAAGAACACACCCCTTGATCAGCTAGCTACCAATGGACTCTACAAAATATCACGTCATCCACAGCAATTCATGTTTTTTGTAACTTTTATTGGGATTTGTATTGCCATAGGCTCATGGCTTGCATTATTCATACAAATAATATCCTCTTTTTTCCTTCACTCTAGAGTTATGGCAGAAGAGAAAGCCTGCTTAGAGCGATACGGTGATTCATACCGAAGTTACATGAAACGTGTGCCTAGATATTTCTTATTCTTTTGACCATGATTATTCAATGGATTCGAATTAAAAGGCAGTCCAACCCGGTATGCAGGCGACTCGCTACAATCCTAGTTTTACCAGAGGATTAGAAATGGAAAGATCAGAGTGGCTGAAAGAAAAACGGCGCTTGACTGAAGAGTGATTTGATGCGCTCTTCGCGCCCACTTATGACGAGCACTGGGGAACCACCATCTTTCCGACCCATGCGCAGTTTCTCAATCGATTGCTAGGCGTGTGTCCGCCGCAGGCCCTCATCCTGGATGCAGCTTGCGGAACTGGCAAGTATTAGTCGATGATTCTCGCCAGTGGTCGAACGGTCTTCGGCATCGACCAATCCCAAGCGATGCTGAGCTGTGCCCACGGGAAGTTTCCCGATGGGCGCATTGAGAAAATAGGCATGCAGGAAATGCGCTACCAAGAAGCCTTCGATAGCGCGATCTGTGTGGATGCGATGGAATTTGTTTTTCCTGAAAACTGGCGCCTGATTCTTGACAATCTGCATCGCGCCCTCAAACCTATGGGGTACCTTTACTTTAAGGTTGAAATCGCTTCTGAGAAAGATATCGAGAACGCCTTTGTCGCGGGCCAGCAATTAGGATTGCCCGTGGTCTACGGAGAATGGGCGCACGAAGGTGGTTATCATTACTACCCCAAGATAAAGCAAGTCAAAGAATGGGTGCGACGTGCAGAATTTCACCTGATTGAAGATGCGGTTGGAGATGAATATCACCATTTTCTGGTTCAGAAGGGTTAATTAGGGCGGGCAATGTTCGCAAGGACGCGCGGTCTCACCCGTGCATACAGCCGACCGTTGGGTTGCGAATATCAGTCAAGGAAGTAGGAAATCTATTATTACTATGTTTGAAATGCCCCACCTAGAAACAGCGCGTCTCATCATCCGACCTTTCGTGATGGAAGACTTGCCAGATATTCATCGCTTGTTCGATATCGAATTGAGCGCGGTTGATCTTCGCACAGACAAAATGGAAACCATGAAAGAACGCGCAGAATGGTTACAATGGGCTGTGCTAAATTACAAGCAATTAGCAAAGTTACACCAACCACCCTCCGGTGATCGCGCTATTATTCTCAAGTCTACTGAACGCCACATTTGGAATTAGCTGAATAAACTCATTGCAAAGAAGGATGGTTACGGGATGAAATTCGCAATTTATGCTCCAATATTCGGGCCGTACGCGGATCCTCAAGCGCTAGTGAATCTAGCCTGTGATGCAGAACAAGCTGGCTGGGATGATTTCTTCATTTGGGATCATATCTCTATGTGGTGGCCAGGTGCGACTCCCGTTGGCGATCCCTGGATTACCCTAAGCGCCATTGCTATCGCCACACAGCGCGTTTGTATCGGACCTATGGTAACGCCCATCCCGCGTCGACGCCCCTGGAAGCTGGCTCGGGAAACAGTCTCGCTTGCCAGGCTTTCGAAAGGACGCTTAGTTTTCGGTGTGGGCATCGGTCTTGGCTCGCAAGAGTATGATAATCTAGGTGAGAAAACCGACCTGATGGAGCGCGGCGCAATGCTTGACGAAGGACTGGATGTGTTAATGGGTCTATGGAGCGGAGAAAAATTCTCGTACGACGGCAAATACTATCAAGTCAAGGAAGCGCTTTTTAGACCCACTCCAGAATCCGCGTATCCCCATTTGGGTGGGAGGAAGTTGGCCAATCAAAGCCCCGTACCTCAGGGCAGCACGCTGGGATGGGTGTTTCCCAATGCTGCGTGATGATGGGCCATTCAACATCTCAGTACAGCAGATCAAGGATATGCTGACCTTTATCCACAAGTATCGCGACCAGGATGATCCATTTGACATGATCTTTCCCAATAGAAAACCCGACGAAAACCCTGCTTAGGTGATTGACCGGGTTGGCTCATATGAGGAAATCTGTGTTACATGGTGGTTCGAACAGTTGAACCCATGGCGCTTCGGCTGGGATAATGTAGGAGATTGGCCATTAGGGAAGATGCGAGAGAGAGTACTTGCGGGACCTCCGCGCTAGACACGGAATATGGTTGGTATGGAACCATGAACAGGTTTACCATACCGTTCGAGGTTCGTTGGGGCACGGCGACGCCGTGTGTCCCAACGGTGGGATCGTTATCAACCACGCGGAAGACCAGGATCTGAAAATCTATTGCACCCTTCCAACCTCCGAGACACGTCATAATTCCTAACAACTTTCTGTAACGAAATATTCCCTGTTTTCAGTATGAACGATCTCAAGGCTATTTGCCAATCCGGATACGCCACCCGACCTACCTGGCATTGCTGGACTTTCTAACCGGCATCGCCCTCGTCACTGCGAACTTATTCTTCATCGCCTTGCTCGTTGTTTCGATCGTTGTCCTGGCCCTCCGCATCCTTCAGGAGGAGAAGATGATGATCGAGGATGTTCTTTCACGACCATTCCTAATGTGATCGTAAATCTGATGGTTACCCACTAGAGTAAATGCATATTCTATTGGGGCTTGACATTTCTATTAAATTACTGTAGAATACTCTATGAAACAGAGTGCTCTGTAATCAATCCATCTCCGGGAGTTGCCCTATGAATATTACCCCAACCGAAGCCGAAGAAGCCCTGAAAGCTATCCAGGTCATTACAAAGAAGACCCGACGGGCCATTTCCAGCAGCGGCGCTTACACCTTCCTGATCGTCTGGGGTGTCGTCTGGCTGCTTGGATTTTTGAATTCCCAGTTCCTGCCGGTTGAGATCGCCGGAAATGTCTGGATAGTCCTGGATATCCTTGGCGGGATCCTCTCGGTCATCCTGGGAGTCAGGATAAGCCGGGGCGTACGCAGTTTCGCCCCCCCCACCTCCGGTAAACGGATCGCCATCTTCTGGCTACTGTTGTTCTTCTATTGCTTCGCCACCATCTCGATCGTCTGGCCGTTGGATACTAAGCAAATGGCCATGTTCATCATCCTCTTCGTGATGGTCGGCTGGATCGCTATGGGTTTGCTACTCTCCCTCGCTTCCGTCTGGTGGGGGCTGTCCCTGACCGCCCTGGCACTTTTCGGTTATTTCCTCCTGCCGGGGATCTTCTATCTCTGGATGTCCATCCTGGGCGGCGGAGGGATGGTTACCCTTGGCCTCTACATCCGCTATAGGTGGTAGATCCATGGCTGAACTTAACGAAATTATCCACCAGCCAGTCCGGTTGCGTATCATGGCCGCATTGATGGCCTTGAGTCCGGCCGATGAAGTGGACTTCAACTATCTTCGCGACTTATTGGATGTCACCGACGGCAACCTGGGCGCTCATTTGCGCAAACTTGAAGAGGCTGGCTACATCACTGTGAATAAGCTCTTCATCGAACGTAAGCCGCGCACTTTCATCTCCGCCAGCGCCAAAGGTCGCAGAGCTTTCAAAGAACACGTGGCAGCCCTGGAATCGATCTTGAAAAGCAAGAAGTGAGGACAATATGAACACAATCGTACAAGTTGAAGGATTACGCAAAACTTACGGCGCGACGGTCGCCGTGGATGAAGTCTCCTTCGAAGTGCAAGAAGGCGAGATCTTCGGGATAGTTGGCCCCAATGGGGCCGGCAAGACCACTACCATCGAGTGCTTAGAGGGCTTGCGCAAACCAGACCAGGGGACCCTCCGCGTCCTCGGGGTAGACCCGCAGCGCCATGGTCAACTCCTGCGCACCCGCACCGGGATGCAGTTGCAACAGTCCAACCTGCCGGAGCGCATGAAAGTCTGGGAAGCGTTGGACCTGTACTGCTCGTTCTACCCCAAAGCAGCCGATTGGCATGAATTGCTGGTGCAATTGGGTTTGGAAGAGAAGCGCAACACTCCCTTCTCCAAACTGTCCGGCGGGCAGAAGCAGCGTCTCTTCATAGCCCTGGCACTGCTTCCGGACCCGCAGCTACTCTTCCTAGACGAACTGACCACCGGACTGGACCCGCAGGCACGCCATGCCATCTGGGACCTGGTGCGGAGCGTACGCTCGAAAGGAAAAACCATCCTACTGACTACCCATTTCATGGAAGAGGCTGAGCGCCTATGCGACCGCGTCGCCATCCTGGATCATGGCCGTATCGTAGCGCTGGACACCCCGGCAGCCCTGGTCCGCAGCCTGGGCGGGGAGGATCGCATTGCCTTCAGCTTGGACGGGACTCTGCCCCCGGTATTTGAAAAAGCCCTTTCCGGGGTGGGTTGGCTTGAAGTCCAGGGAGAGCGAATAGTCGTCCATGGCAACCACGGAAATTCGGTCCCCCTAATCAGCGAGGTGGTCAACCAGCTAGCCGAATCGGGTATCAAGTTCCACGACCTGCGTACCGAGCAGCCAACTCTGGAAGATGTCTTCCTGAACCTGACCGGGCGCGAAATAAGAGAGTGAGGTGCAGCATGAAAAGCCTGTTGAAAATGACCTGGATGGAAACCAAGTTGTTCCTGCGGGAACCGGTGGGAGCCTTTTTCACGCTGGTCTTCCCGCTAATGATGCTGTTCCTATTCGGTAGTATTTATGGGAACGAGCCGTCTCCACTTTTTAACGGCCTGGGCACCGTCGACATTTCAATACCTGCCTACACCGCCATGATCATCGCCACTACCGGGTTGGTAGGCCTGACTATCACGATAGCAGCCTACCGGGAAAATGGCATCCTACGCCGCCTGCGAACCACGCCCATCAGCCCACTCGTCATCCTGACAGTGCAGGTCATCGTCCTGTTCCTGATGACGACCTTTGGCATGCTCCTGCTGATCCTCGCCGGCAAGCTGGTCTACCACATGCACTTTGACGGCAACGCACTCAGCGTGCTGGCGGGCTTTGTGCTGAGCAGCCTGAGTTTCTTTGCGATCGGATTCATCCTAGCCGGGTTGATGCCGACGGCTCGCACTGCCCAGGTGGTCGGGATGGTGCTCTTGTACCCGATGCTCTTCCTCTCTGGTGCCGGCTTTCCGCGCGAGCTGTTGCCCGAAGCCATCAAAAAGGTCTCCACCTTCCTACCGCTGACCTATGTGGTCAATTTGCTACGTGGCCTGTGGATCGGCGAGACCTGGGGCCAGCACACTACCGAGGTCCTGGTCCTGGCGGCGATGCTGGTGGCGGGAGTGCTCATCTCGGCCAAAACATTCCGCTGGGAGTAGCGTACAGCTGCCGAAAAGGTCAGGCTTCTTTGCGAAATCTGCCCTTACCGCGCCAAGTACAGGGATGTAGGATCAGAGTTTCTGGCTATTGAACAACCTATCAAACCTAGAGTGTGATGAAGTCAGATCTGATGCTTGTTGGAAAGTGCATTGGGCAACCGAGAGCATCGTTTTGGCGCCTGGCAAATGATATTCGCGGTTCAACAACCTGTTCAACGCCAGCTTCCGGCAATGTGGCTGGCAGATGTTTTCGTCGCTGCCATCACGGGGAGTGGCGCAGCGATCCATTTCGCTGGTCTGGGAGCCTGGACGAGCCTGTTTGCCTGGGCGGCAGGTGTGTTATTTATCCCAGCCATGACTTTAATGCTTGGTGTATGGACCAACAGCAGGCGTATGTTTGAGATGGTTTACCTGCTCTGGTGGTACTTGGCCTTCAATGGCATTGCTACACTGGATTTCTTCGGCACAACCCAAGATACGCTTGACCAGGGTAATCCATGGGTGTTCCTTGGACTGGCGCCGGTTCTCTTAGCAGCATAATTGGCAGGGCGTTGGAGACAACTTCAGGGATAATCCTTTTAACGTATTTATGATCCCCTTTCTGATCTGGAGGTGATAAGATGTTTGGCTTAGACAATCTGGATATCCTTTTTGTCGTTTGGGCTTTTTTCTTTCAGATCGTCCTTATCGTCCATTTTGTACTCCGCAAACGGTTCTTCGAAAGTTACACCCTGAAGATTGGATGGATTGTATACGCGTTAAGCATTCCAGCCGTTGTGATCAGTATCGTTTTGTTGCTCGGTGGGAAACCCTGGTCGTTTTGGCTGGGTGGTTTTCTCTTTCTTATCTTTGCGGTCTATGGCTATCGGGTTGATTACGTAAAGAAAATCCAATGGCGTAACCCACTGCGTTTGTCAATCATGTTCCCGTATGTGTTTTTATATCTGGGTACGGCTATGTTCTACTGGTGGCCGCTTGCCCTCCTCAGCCGCCCATTGTGGGTTGTGTTCGCGATATTGTTCGTCATTGGCACCATTCTGAATGTCACCTCTCACTGAGCTATGAAGAATCGTAATCAGTCAGCACGAGAAGGATAAACCGGAGGTTGAAAATGCTGGAAAGGACCAACTTGATAGGTGCTCTCATGGCGGTTGTTTTCTATACTTCTGCTATATTCGTTTTCATTTTCAGGCTTCTAGACAAACCGCAGTATGGGCATTGGATCGGCTTTATCGAGTTACTCCTGGCGGTGCCGCTGGGTTATCTGCTCCTGACCGCTCGAAAACTTAATCGACCTGTACTTTATTCTGTCCAAATCGGATTGATGCTTGTATGGTTGCTTGTGGAATTATTATTGGACTATATCCTGAAGATTGACTTTCGCAATGTAGGATGGATGGTAATCAGCTACGTCGTCTTGTTCTTTGCGGGCACTGGTGGAATGCTTGGCGTGGCTGCAAATGCTGGTCGAGGATGGACGTTTATGGCGGTTATTCTATTCCTTGTAATGGCAGCATTGGCATTCATACAACGCGCAGTCACTGGCATGTAGGTTGGCCAAGATTGGCATGCCCCCCAACACAGCTTGCTGAGAAACAGGAATCCGTAGATTTTGATAGATTTTCAGGACTCGCCATTTTCTAGAAACGGCAAACAGCAACATCAAACCTACCCCCTGGACTGGCTTTGTTATCGAAATTAGGATGAACGGTACGGCTCTAAGAGAAAGACAGCTTGCTGATCGGGGTCTCAGGCAGCCAGGCTGCCCCGCCACCAGTGAATAAATCGTCCGAGCCGCGGCCTAGATTGTTAAACGGGAAGGGTACTTCACCAATGCGAATGTTCAGGCTTTACCGATCATCACTTTCGAATTGTACCGCCCGCGCCACAATGCACTCCTGTTTCTTGTGGATTGAAGGCTGGCCCCGCCAGCCCGGGGGATTGCAGCCGACCCGCTTTGCTGGCGCTCAGCGGGCGGCAGATACCCACGTTGGGCGGAATAATCCGTTCACCACCTTGGTTGTGGAGGTATGAAAAGGAGACTGCATGACTGATAAATTAAGACAGCGCATTTATCGTGTTACTATCCTGGTTACTTCTGTCGCTATCCTTTTCATCCTATTCTTCCAGGTCAATAAGGCTGAACCCTTCCGAGAGGTCAGTCCCTTTGTCAATGATCCTTATGATGCAATCGGATCATTCGCGATTCAAATTGCCGCCCTGCTTGGCGTCTTGAACTACGCTCGTGGGTTGAGATTAAGAATAGAGCCCGAACAACTTGTAAAGACCCATCTTGTCTTGCGGGGCAATGCGTTGGTCATTTTGGCGATTTTGATTACGCTTCTGGGAGATACGATTGCGGAAATTATCTCTAAAGCGCCACCATCGGTTTGGAGTGACCTCTTGCTGGTGGAACTGTTTCTGATGTTCTTGCTTACGGTGATCTCTACCATTGCACTGGTTATTATCTCCAGGCAAGTACCTTATCTTGAACCCCCGTCCATTCTAACACTTGCAGATGCTCTCGATGATCTCTGGACGCTGGTCCGTGTTCCTGTAGAAAAAGCCCACACGGTATTGCCCCTCGCTTTCGTCCGTTGGGTTCAGGATTTCAACCTTGACAAATTATTTGCTCGAGTTCCGTGGCTAAGTCCCCGTCATCACCCATGGCGGTTTGCCAGTGCGTTGGGTTTGTTAGCAGGAATTGCGCTGCTAGGGTTTCAGTTGAGAGAAGGTTTGCCACCGAATGCCCGGATCGGCTTGCTTGTAGCAGGAATTTTCCTTTTTGCGGAGTTGAGTGGGACTCTTCTCGGTTTTTTGCTTTTAGGAAGCTATCTTGGTTTGCGGCCACCCCTAACAGCACATCATGCTGATTAAGTCCACCCAAGGCGGGTCTCCACCTGACGGTTTCGCCTCGCCGCACTCGGCTCGCCGCAGGTTATGCGCAGGCCGTTGGGCCGCGTAGTGTTTCAGTAGTTACGCAAGTTTACCAATAAAGTCGAGAGTAGAAAAATGACCATAAAAGCCAACTATCAATGTAGTGATTGTAAACGCCTATTGGAAAAAGGGGAGTTTATAGCCATCATAGGAAACACCCCACCAATAGGGCTATCTGCACCACAGGGAAGAGCAGATACAATTTTGGAGAAAGTCGGGAAGATATACTGTGAGGAGTGTTTCAAGAAAAGATACGAACGTAAAGAGATAGAGTAGGTAGTTTCGTTCAAAGCAAAACGCGGCCTACCATTCGCTGGTGTGTCCTGAAAGCTATCGTCTGCTAACCGGTGCAACTCCGGTCGCGGTAACTGTCAGGAGGCCAGGTAGTAAGCAACCAGTGCATCTGGGTGACCAGATGTGCTGAAGCGTTGTATCCCCCTGAGAAAGGGGGGCAAAATAGCAGACCGAAATATTACATGAATCTTCTGTCGTCCAAAAATTTCCCCGCATGGGAACAAGAGGGAGCCGAGCTACTCAGCGATGGTTAAGCAAGTGACAAGTATAAAATCTTCGGCGGCTTAGGCTGCTGCGGGAGACAAGTATTTCTGAAGAGCTTAGTGCGGTAATTCCGCACGCCGGGATCTGTGCGGGAGCTGTCGGTTAACTGGCAAACTTACCGCGATGGCGCGCGAAGGAGAAATCTTGGTGGTTACAAAGAAAAATGTGCTGGATGTGTTCGAAAATCCTTTCAGGCAAATGTTGGTTGAGTTGGCCACCATTCCTGGCTATAATGAGTATTTGAACTGGCTTTCGGGTCGGGTCAAGGTAGACCAATCGTGGCAGGCTGAAATTAAATCATTGTATGAAATAAACAAGAAGAATCATCCACTGGTCCACATCTGTAGTCCTGATGAAAATGAGCCGGAAGGTATATTTCTTATTTCTGGGAAACAAGGGATACTTGAAGCGGCTTACATTGGATACAAATTTGACGCCAATGTAAAAAAAAGAAAAATATGCCAATCTATCTACAGGACTCTTCCATAACTTTAGGGAAGTAACGGCCGAGAGCAATTGGCTTGTAGTAATAATTGCTTCGGTTGATTCACCACCCTCGCTTGATGATGTCGCCATTATCAAGGGACATTTAACAGGTAATCAAGTGGATAATAACTTGAAAAAAACTTCATATGGCTATTATGGTTATTTTGATTCGCAACCCAATCCAAAGCAAATCGAAGAATTAGTTCCGCAATATGGTTTGGGATTTGTATATAACAAAAATGGCTCCTTGTTTATAAATTTGCCATGAATATTCTTGAAGGTGTGCCCGTTAAAAAACAAAAAGATATGTCAAATCAGCAAATGACGGATTCCTATCTTGTGCAAAAACTATCAGAGCGTTATTCTTGGGTAAAAGATGTTTATGCAAACATGTCTGGCTATGTTCATTTGTCTGAAAAGCACATTTTGAACGCGATGCAATCTGCCGAAAAAGAGTACCCATCAAATCTTAAGGTAACTGATGTAGATGCTTTTATCACCGAGAATATTTATCTTGGAGCAATATTGGATTTTCAAAGGTCAACAGACGTTCTTTTTGATCATGTTTATGGTTGGGCATATACCAAAGATGATCCAGAAAAAGCGGCAGAATATTTGCGCAAACAGTCCATTACAAAAGAGCAGGAGCAGGGCTGACACAACGTTCATCGGACGCGGACGAGCTGCACCGCCCTTCTGGGGATTCTGCCCTAAAAGTAGGCCCTACTTTCGGCTTTTGTCTGCCAAATCCCCTGCCCGCCCGGTAACGCCAGCCATTGGGCGCTTATTCTTGGAACGATAAGGATATTTCCCCAATGAATATTACTCGTAGGTTCTTCAATATCATTTTAACAATCGCCATTATCCTTACAATCCCTGCATTAGGGGGGTGTTCTTCTGCACAAGCTACTACCAACCAACCAATAGACGCCATCAACGAAATCCGCCAACTATTAGAGATCCCTGAACTGCCTTTAGATTTTGTTGAAATGACAGGCATGATTAATTCGCCCAGTGGAAATTTAGAGGTCGCACTTCATCAAGACAACGATGGGCGAAAATACTTTGTAAATCCTGAAACAAACCAGGTTGTGGAAATTGACGCTCGAATAATATTGACAGATATTTCTCCCAACACCCCAACTCTATCAGCAGACGAACTTAAAGCCAAAGCAATGGAGTACATTAGGGCTACCATTTACAACTTTGATTCCCTGCAATCTTCGTGGCAATTTGAAGAAGGCCCAAAAGGAGACAATTTTTTCTTCACCTGGTATGGTGAGATTAAACTTGGCTCAATGAATCGTCCGTTTGCACAAATTGGCTTGCACAAAAGCGGTGGGTTGTTTGCGTACTACAACACAATGTTACTTGGAAGGTAAAAAGCGTCTAACAAAACATGCAATGGACAGTGGGGATTCGCCCCGCCAAATTGGGTCCTATCTACGCCCAAACAGTGTTCTGCTTCGACGTTGAGTCCAAGTCTCACCCCACTGCCACTAACGCAAACCCTGGGGGGCAGGCTAGCACCCATCTGTCTTAGGCACAGGATCAGATCTCCTGCGGCCCAGATGAGGTTTTGTCTGGAACCATCCGCCTTCACGCTATCCCTCCCTTTCTCAGGTTTCGCAGCTTTGATTCCCCCTCTGCCTATTGCCAAAGTGTGCCGAAGTGGCTACAATCTTGTTGAACTACACCATTGAAAGGCAGAGGACCCCATGGGGGGTCTCCAACTTAAATCCCAAACAGGACGGTTTGTCCACCCAGATCCGTTCTCGTCACCGTTCAACCCGGATCATGGGCGGCTTCTCGCCAGGTGAATCCTTAACCGATAGGCGGCCAGGGTCGCGGTAATTCCCAGAGGCTTCGTACAGTATGGATGTGACGTATAAGGCTATTGGTGTCATCCGGTCACCGTTCACCGACCTCAAGCAGATGCCGATCCAACCGAGCGGTAGAGCTAGTGCGCCTGGTTCTGTGGAGGTGTTTGCCCAATTCGCCGAGGGACTCAAGGATCTGGAAGGTTTCTCCCACATAATCCTTCTATATCATCTCCACCAGGTCTG
>Ga0307435_1000666_pt1 | contig 15123 bp, 12 predicted proteins | sample SalMarWE160470MG_FD_202164 | JGI IMG/M metagenome (GOLD analysis project Ga0307435, IMG submission 202164) | Salt marsh sediment microbial communities from the Plum Island Ecosystem LTER, Massachusetts, United States - WE1604-70 | ecosystem: Environmental > Aquatic > Marine > Intertidal zone >... | reverse complement strand
ACCTACACGCATGAGATCCCTTCGAAGGTCGCCATCAACGAAGCGATCGAACTCGCCAAAACGTTCGGGGGAGAATCCAGCGGGAAGTTCGTAAACGGCGTTCTCGGCGCCGTGTACCGCGATCAAATTGCCCAAGGCGTGGAAAAGGATTCGGACAAACCCAAAGAGGAAGACGAATCAAAGAAAGAAGAAAAGGAGCGGCATAAGAAAGAGGGAGACGATGTCCCAAAAGATCCGATGCCTTCGGAGCCCTTCCCCGCCGATCACCCGCACGTTGAAAACGATTGATACATTAACGAATTGATGAATTGCTGTATTTACGGATTACATATCTAATGCGTCAATCCGTTAATTCGTAAATGTATAATAATTCAAACTATTCGTAACGACGCCGGCGATGGCCACGGAACGCAATAGCGTTCACATTTTGAGCAAATGCTCCGTTCCCATCTTCGTTGTCGTTCGTAAACACCTACGAACGTATGGATTTACCAAACTACGCTCCGTTGATGGAGCGATTGGGCTACACGTTTAAAGACGAAGCCACGCTCATTCAGGCGATCACGCACCGATCGTTCATCAACGAGCACGCGGACTTCCCCTACCCCCACAATGAACGGTTGGAATTTTTAGGCGACGCCGTCCTTGAACTCGTTGTCACGGAACACCTCTTTTCGAATTACAGCAATCCGGAGGGAGAGCTCACAAACTGGCGTGCAGCGCTCGTGAACGCCAAGACGCTCGCCGGCATCGGCCGTCAGCTCAATTTCGAAGAGTTCTTGCTCATGTCGAAAGGCGAATCGAAGGATGCGGATTCAAAAGCGCGCATGTACATTTTGGCGAACGCCATGGAATCCATCATCGGTTCCATCTATATTGACGGCGGATGGGATGCGGCCAAAACGTTCATCGACAAAAACGTCCTCTCACATCTTCCGTTCATCTTAGAGAACGAATTGCACATTGATCCGAAGAGCAAGTTCCAGGAAACCTCGCAGGAACTCCTGGGCGTGACGCCAACCTATAAGGTGTTGGAAGAAATCGGACCGGATCATGCAAAGGAATTCACGGTCGGCGTATTCATCGAAAAAGAGCTCGTGGCCGTGGGCAAAGGAACGAGCAAGCAGGAAGCGCAGATCGCGGCCGCGGAAGAAGGACTGAAAGAAAAGGGCTGGGAGACGAAACCGATGAAGCGATAAAAGGTAGGTAATAGGAAAATAGGTTATAGGTTATAGAGAAATAGGTGATAGGTCTCATCTCAACATCACTGGCGAAAACAATGACCCGTCACCGATAACCTGATATTTTAAATCCTATCCATGAATGTAAAAAATGGCTGGCTGAACATCACGCGGAACCGCGTGATTTTGCTCGTCCGGTGTATTTACACACACATCATTTCATGTTATAACCCATCGACAACAGAAGACATGCGCCCGTATGATTTTTTCAAAATCATACGGAACGCGTCGTCACTCAGGAATGTCAGCATTCCGTGCTAACATTCCATTCATTCCTAGCGCCCGTGGTTCAACGGATAGAATACCGGTCTTCGGAACCGGGGATGGGGGTTCGATTCCCTCCGGGCGTACCACGTAAAAACGACGGCTTGTCCGTCGTTTTTACGTGGTACGCCATAATGAGCAGTTTTTGATTGCATCGATATTGCCTGTTTCTTTTCCTGAATGTTTCCATAAAAAATCCGCCGACCTCATACGAAGTCGACGGGGAAGAAGGTTGCCGCACGCACGGCCCCACGGAGGGACAAAGGACTGTGCCTCATAAGTCTCCTGACACCACAGAAGACAGCGTGCGTGCGGCGGAGCTCCCAAGGTGGGGGAGTAGGGAGCCGGTGTACGGCGTTTATATCACACGTCGGGGTTTGTGTCAAGATCAGACCGCCAAAATCCGCTCAAACGGAATCGAAAAGCACCGCACTCACGAGTGTGAGGCGGTGCTTCGGAACGTGACGCCCATTGGAGGACGCGATCATGAGAAAGGCATCGACCGGAAGGGACGCCGATTCATTCGTTCCCGCCTCCCTCTGTGAATCTCGCCATGAAGACCCAGAATACCCACACAGAGCAGCAAGATGAAGAATATGCCCATGATTTTTATCTCCCCTTTTGTTGATGGTGCGTATCCGTATTATCACGGATAACCCGGCTTGTAAACGAACGAAAAGCACCGCACCCGCGAGGAGCGAGGCGGTGCTTCGAGACGAGGTGAGGAGAGACTACTCGACTTCCCAGCTCACGAGCTCCGTGATTTCCATGCCTCTGCTCTTCAGCCTGGGATTGATCTCGCGCTTCAGGAGCTCGGCGAGTCCGTTCGTCTGGCGGACGTCCTTGGGATTGTAGAAGCTTGCCAGTGCTTTGGACTGCGCATTGTTGAACTCGTAGAGCTCGGAAAGAACGACATCTGACGCTCGTTGGAGATTGTGGTTGTCATCACTCAGAGACAATGCTACGGCATACGCGCGCGGGTCCGTGAGGCGCGTCCGAACCACGTAGGCCAGGTTGCGCACTTTGGGATTTTCCGTAATGGGCGCCACACGACTCTCCACGTCTATGGACACCGGAAGGTCGTCCAGGCAATTTTTCGAGCACCAAATCCAGGAACCGGCCTCCATGAACATTCCGAGCTCATCATATTGAGCGGAATCGTATTTCACCATTGAGACGTGCTTGGGGGTATACGTCGAAGACCAACTGGATTTTTCCGTATAGAGGCCGATGGTAGCCAAACCGATGAAGCCGACGAGCATTGCGCAGATGCATGAGACGAAAAAGCGATCCTCGGTCAACCACTGCCATTTCGGGAGCGAAATATGACAACAGAGCACGCTTTTGCACAGCCCGGCTCCCAATCCCAACAGGCAAACGAATACGAGTATGAGTATCCCTGGAGTCATTTGTATCTCTCCTTCTGTTAAAGGTCTGAGGGCTTATTATCACGGACTACGCCATGAGTCAACGATAAATACCAGATACTAGATACGAACTACCAGCTACCAACGAAAAGCACCGACCCGCGAGGAGCGAAGCGGTGCTTTATCGAAGAAGTCGGAAGGAAGGAGGCTCAATCGGTTTGACCCTTGGATACGTAGTACGCATCAAGCTCGTCCTGGTAACCCAGACAGCTCCAGAGCTGTTCTTCGCTGATCTTACCCGCAGATAAGTAGATGTGCATGAGTTCGGTGAGCGTGTACACGGCCACGAAGTGATACTTCGCGTCCGTGATCTTCTTAGCACCGCCCTGCTCGCGATCTACGAGGACCACGAGGCCGGAGATCCGAAGGCCGAGCTCTTTGAGCGTCTGCATGGCCTCAAGCTTGCTCTCGCCGTGCGTGATTAGATCATCAACCATCAGGACTTGGTCGCCTTCTTCACACTTCCCTTCTTCGAGGTGTGCGATTCGGCGCATACCGTTCGGCAGATGTTCTTTTCCAAGCCGCAGCAGCTTATAGGGCGCGGGAAGATCCGCTTCGCAGGCAATAGCCTGAAACGCTTGGGCGAACGGATCACCTGCGTTCGGAATCCCGGCAATATGCGTGAACTCAAGTTCGTCTACGCGCACAGCTATGCGAAACATAAGATCCGCGGCCTCAAGCACGTCCTCGTTCTCGAGCGGTCCGGGCTTGGGGTTATTCGGCACGCGAAGGTTCAGATAGAACGGCGACTCCGGAGCACCCGGATGCTTCTCGTGAAGCTTGAGCCGAAAGCGTCCAAACTTCACGGCGCCGATGTCGAACAGTCGAAGCGCGAACCTCGACTTTCTCTCGTTTATCAATGCATCCATAACAACCTCATTCCCCTCTCTTTACGAGAGCACGACCGATCTCGTCCGCAATACGTTTTGCGGCTTCGACCGGATCGTCCGCTTTGGTGATCGGACGTCCGATCACCAGGTAGTCCGCGCCTTCCATGATCGCCTCATAGGGCGTCAGGGTGCGCTTCTGGTCGTCCTTGGGCGAGTCCGATGGACGGATGCCCGGCGTTACGGCCAGAAACTCCGGCTGACAGTATGCGCGCACCGCGGAGAGTTCCTTCGGCGAGCAGATGATGCCATCGAGACCGCTTTCCTGCGCAAGCCAGGCGAGCTTATGCACGGCGATGCGCTCAACGCCTTCCCGTTCGATGCGCGCACGATCTTCCTCATCCGCGATATTCAGCACCTCAGCGAAGCCGACATCCACGAGGTCGTCGTACGACAGGCTCGTGAGGAGCGTGACGCCGAGGACGAGCGGCGGCGTGACGCCGGAGCGCTCGGCGGCCTCAACGGACGCGTTCTTGGCCTTCGTCATCATCTCGGATCCGCCCGCACAGTGCACGTTCACCATCTTTATTCGAACGTGCGAAATCCCGCCCACGGCCTTTGCCACGGTGTTGGGGATGTCGTGCAGTTTCGCGTCCAAGAATACCTTTCCGTTAAAACGCCTGGCAAGATCGCGCAGGGCGTTGAGGTTCTTAATGTATTCGAGATTGGGCGTATCGGCGAACACGAAACCAAGAACCATCATGATGAATTCGAAGCCAAGCTTGAATACGCCGACATGCGGCTCGAGTTCCCGCACGATGGTTGCGGCCGTTCCAGGGTCGCTCACATCAAGCGCCAGAATGATGCGTTCGCGAGGTTCCACACCGTCCGTTCCGACTCGGGTCGCCTTCGCGTCTTCCGGCATCCGCGGCAAACTGATATTCATCCGTTGATTACAAGGGTCGTCAGGATCCATTTCATGTTCTCCTTCCGATTGTCGAACGAACGAAAATACAAGAGGAAATGCCCCCTTGTATCTTTAGTCCACTATAGAGGAACAGTGCGGAAAAATCAAGAAATTACGCATTTCGCATTGCGAATTACGCATTTTTCTAACCCCTCGTCTGCGGCACAATGTTCATTCGGAGCCAATGCGCAATGCGAAATACGCAATGCGAAATGCCTACGGTTTTGTCACGACCCCTTTACGTTTTGCAATGGGATCATCGGGAAGATCGGTGTTGAGCGACGGCGACGTGCGAATCACGGATTCCTCGATGCTCTTGTCCGTAAATTCGAACCGCGTTTCCGAGAGCAGCGGTGCGAAACGGCCCACATCCGCTTCCGATGGGCTGAGCTTGACGTCGAAAGACAGGAGGAGATCGTCCACATCGCTCGGAATTTTGTTGATGTTCCACGTGACGAGCTTGAGGTCCGGATCGTACCCGGCCTCCCCCGCATCAATTTCTTTAATCGTTCCCCACGAAATGGCCTTGGGCAGGCTCGCGCTCACGTTCACGCGTTCGAGTTCGTGGAGCGTTTTGGATATCTTCCATTCAACGCGATACGTGGTCGCGGATCCGACCTGCGGCGGGAGCGGGCCCGTCCCGACCGGAGCGCCTTCGTCTGACGTATAGCGCGCAACGGATGTGATGTTCGCATCGCTCTGGAGATTGAGCAGGATGGGTTGGGTTTTTACGATGCGGTTCACCTCTGTGTCTCCCACGGAAACGATGGTCGCCTCCACGTACGCCATGATCGGCACGTCCATATCCGGACTCACGGATTCGATGACCGGAACCGAAACTTCGATGAATCCGTCTTCCTCCGGCGCCAAGGATTCGAGCTGTCCGATTTCCGCTTCCGTGAATGTGAGCGCGTTGCCGGAACGCTCCGCCTCATACTCGTCATCGAGCTCCCTCCAATCCACGAGCGTCAGGGATTTTTCCTCATCTCCTTCGCCGGACTTCGCGTCCAGGTGGAGGGCGAGCGATACGTTTTCGAGCTCCTCCCCGCTCGTATTCTCGTATGAAATCCCAATGCGCTGCCACTCTCCCAAATTCACGGAACGATCATCCTGCGACCCGTTGATGACGAGTTCAATGTGAAGATCTCCGGCGAGCACGGACACGAGTCCTTCGGTCTTCTGCGCGGCCGCGAAATTTCCATCCGAAGCCACGTACCCGGCTTCACCGACGATCGGAATATCTCCGCTCGAACCGAGCGAAAAAGCGCCTTTCAGCTCTACGCTCACGGAAGCATTCGGATCCAGCGGATCGAGCTCTTTTACGTACTCGTATTCATCAATCTCTCCTGAACTTCCATCGGATCCCGGTACGAACCCATCGGGAATCGGGATCCGCGCCCGAAGGCCTTCCATAGTCTCCGTTCCGTTGTTTTGGATCGTGTAGCGAATCGTTACTTCATCGCCGGGCAGAACCTTGGCCGGCAATTCAAGCGTTCCTTCCAGGACGCTATCCGTATATTCAATATCGTGCGTCATGAGCTGTTCAAAATCGCTGTTGAACGTTGCCGGGCGATACGTCCCGATGACCTGAATGGCGGACTTCGTTCCGAGAGCCCCGGTGAACACGCCCGTCACCTTGATGGTCCCGCGCGCTTCCGCGGACTGAGCGCCCAAACGGAATACGAGCGGCGCGCTCGTCGGTTCCGGCTTTATCTCGGAGATAATGAAGTCATTCGGGAAGCTGATGCGAAACTCCGTGGACGCGAGCGGCTCCTTGGATACGTTGTGCCAATTGATAAAATAGGATACTTCCTGGCCCAGCGAGATTTGTTCCGGCCCTTCGATTTGGATCTGAATGCCCTCTCCGTTGAACCCGTGGCCGCCCCACCACCAGAATCCGAGCCAGGCGGCGCCAAGCACGAGTACGAGGAGCGCCGTAATGCTCGCGAGCACGAGCACCCACGTCTTCCGCCGTCCACGCTCCAGCGTATTCAGCCATTCTTTGGACGGATGGCCCTCGTAGATGGCGGACAGGCTTGCCGCGACGTCGTCCTCTGCGGGGGTGCGGGTTTGCGGGGGTGCGGGTTTGCGGGGAGCCGCGGGGGGGACCGGCGGCGCGCTCGCACTCTTCTCGAGCGCCTCCGATTCCTTGGCGATGATCTTTTTGAGCTCCTCATCCGTACCATCAGGTTCGGCGCCGTACACCTTAACGAGGGGCGAGGCTCCGGCCGCCGCCTTCTTTGAGGACTTCTTCTTTCGATCCTTTCGCTTCTTTTTCTTTTTGCTCATGTTAACGGATGGATTGCTGAATGACCCCTACGAATTACGAATGGGGTACGAATCTACGAATTCACTGACCGTTACTTCATAGCGTATTCGTAGATTCGCATCTGTTCGTCATTCGTAAACCATGGACATTTAATTCTTCGTCACATACAGCGCCGATACAACTTTATCACGATCCCATTCTTCGGATAAACCCTCGCCCGCATGCGACCAGCGCGTTTCCCAATCCTCCGGTACATGGACGTTCGTGGTAATGACGCGATCCGCCTTACCCGCCTGGCTCGTCAACAGGAGCGAGTACGCGGCGCGAACCTGCGTATCGGATTCATCCGACAGCCCGGCGGCGATCCGGTCGCGAATGTCGAACGCCGTAAAGGGAAGACGGTACGCGAGGGTGAGTTCTTGGGACTCGCCCGGGTCAATCATGCTCCATCCGCCGAAAACCGTGCGATCTCCCTCGTCCCACTGCGAGACGCCGGATGGATACTCCTGCAAGCTCTCGCGCATCTCCTCCGCATCGGGATCCGGCACGGCGTCTTCTCTCGGCGTATCGAAGAAGATCGGTTCAGGCTCCCTGAATCCGCCGGATGAAATGAGCGTGCTCCCGCGCGGCACGTACACGCGGAAGTACGTCACGTTCCGCACGCCCTGGAACAATTCTCCTTTGGATGCCGTGTGCTCGCGCGTGATCGTTACGTGATTGACGATCTTCCCGCTCTCTTCGATCTCCACTTCATGCACGACCTGCTCATTGATGGCGGGATCCGTTTTGGCGCCCGCGATGTTCGCGGCAACCACGGCGAGCGCATCTCCGATGGCCGGCTTCAGCCTGCCGCTCCAGCCGAACTCCTGCGCGAGAAAGTCTTCGTCTTCATCCATGAGTGCGATCTGGACATCCTTGCGCTCAATCGCCTCCGAGAACAGCGTCATGACCTTGAGCATGTCTCTCTGCGGAAGGTTCTTGAGCTTCTCGATGAGACGCGGTCCCATGAGCCCCAAAATCTTCTTCGGCTTGTTCTCTTCGAGATCGTATTCCAGTTCGACGCTCTTTTGCGTTTCGAGCATGAAATTCTGCGCATCAATGACTTTCCCGAGCTCCGGAACATCGATGGGACCCGTGAGCGCCAAGAGCCGCTCCATGAGCGTGGCGTTCACCGCGATAACGCCGTCGATCGTATACCCGCCGGATTTGCTCCAGAAGTAGCGGATCTTCTTTGCGGCCGTGGGAAAGTCCGGCGACCAATTACTGTCCTGAAACTCCCAGCGGTCCGCGATGAGCGTGAGCGGCTCCGGTGGAATGATCTGCGCCATGAGCTGTCCCTGGAGATCGTACGTACCGCCGCCCGGAATTTCGAAGCGTTTAATCTCTCCGCGATGGATGTCGAGCTCGGCATAGGATCCCATGAAGCCGCCCGTCGGACGAAGCTCGTTCGGATTCTGGAATACGATGAGGTATCGACGCTGGCCTTCGCGGCCCAGCAGATTCGCGAGGAGCTCCGAGAGCCCCACGAATTCCCGAACGGCCACGCGCCCGTCTTCGATCTGTCCGGCGAGCGTCGCCATCTTTACGCGCTCCCCTTCCGGGATGACGCTCTCGTCCACGTTGGCAAGCGCGGACCCGGCATCATCGAGCAGCGGCAGCGCTCCTTCGGCGTACGCAGCCAAAACGCCCAAACGATCCAGCACGCTTCGATGCGATTCGTTCAGCGCCGCGTCCAATCCCTTGGCGAGCAATCGGGCGGCATCCGCGGATTTTGATCCGACTTCCAGGAGCGCGCGGGCGGATCGATAGTTCGAGCGCGTAGTCGGAATCAACGCCGAAAGCCCCACGGCAAGGGCGTTCGTCTGCGAGAGGAGCTCGTCGGCGATGCGAAAACGCTCGCTCGCGTTCTTGAGGGCTTCGATGGATTCGCCGATCTCCGCATTATTGATGCTCCCCAAATCCTGAAGCGCTCCCTCCCCGGCAAAAGCCACCGCCGCCTTTTTGGATTCAAGCGCCCGTGACAATCGAACGATGTTCGCGGGGAGCATGGCGATGAGCATGAGGAGGGCGATGACGATAAACGCCCTGCCGTACGGCCACGTCGTCTTCGCAGCCGGAATCGGCTCACTCTCGTAAACGTCCTCCCTCTTTTGTTTGCGCCACTGGAAAAAGCCGAAGAGGTCGGAGAAGAAACCGCTCACGCGATCGGTAATGCGCGCCACCGGTCCGTAATTGGATGCGTACGCGAGTCGAAATTTCGTCGGGGTGAACTGGTTGGAAAAACGGTACGGGTCCGGCTCCTCAACGTGCAGATCCGACGAGAGCATCTCCAGGAGATCCAAGCTCGGAATGTCGTCCAACGCATCCGGTTCATGACTGAGGATATCGGACTGAAGCAAATAGTGTTCCTCGCTCTCACTCGGTATGGAAAACGTTATCTCTCGAAGGGAAACCACGAACGGACTTCGATCGTGATCCGCGAAGCGAACGGAAACCGGCGTCTCTTTGAATGTCTGCGGCGGCACTTCGGTGAATGCCACGACAACGCGATCCAGATTCGCAATGGCATCCCGCTCCCCGGCCGATGATTGGAATGCCGCGCCGCGCACCTCCCCGAGCGCCGACCTTCGAGATCGGCGTCGATGCCTGCGCGGCTTGGGGATATTCACGCGCGTGGGTCCGGCCATGAGGAAAATGCCCTCCCCGGCATACCGAACACCCTCGCCTTCGGTGACCGATGCGAGCTGTTCTTCTAAGGACCTTGAATTTCCACGCGGACGCGAAAATCCTTCATCGGATCCTCGTGTACTTCCTCCTTGGTTGCTGGGCATGAATTACGACGCTCGAAACACTCGCTCAAAGACTTGGAGCGTTCGCGCGGCCGCCTTGCGCCAATCGTGTTTTTCCTTAAGAATCGGCACGATTTGTCTGGCCCGCCCGCGAACACCACTCGGATCGTTGAGAACGGTTTCGATGGCTCGTACTATAGCATCTGAGCGGTCCGGATTGAAGTAGATCACTCCCTCATTTCCTTCCATGGGACGGACGGGCCCGAGGACTTCCGGCATGCAGGAGCTATCGCTCGAAAGAACCGGACATCCAACGGAAAGCGCCTCAAGCGGCGGCAAACCGAATCCCTCCCATCGGGACGGGAAGATGAGGGCCAGTGCCTTTGAATAGAGCTGTTTGAGACGGTCGTCCGAGACTTCGCCGAGAAACTCGATATTCGGTTGTTCGGTTGTTCGGTTGTTCGATTGTTCGGATACTGCACTCATGGACTCCTGCACTCCTGCACACCTGAATTGATCCATCAATCGCCGCATGAAGGCGTCCTTCTTCCCCACTACGAGCAGACGGACGTTCAGGTGCGACTCCGCGACCTTCTTCCATGCTTCAAACAGCATTTCGAGGTTCTTGTGCGGGTACGCGGACCCCACGGTCATGAAGTACGGGTGTTCGAGATCGGGATCGCGCCACGCGTCCCGATCAATCTCCGGCATGCCCTCGCCCGTTACGTCGATGGGCGTTTTGAGATTCGGGAAGTGCTTCTTGATCCACCCGCGCGTGTATTCCAGCGGCACGAGGATTTGTCTTGATTCGTAGAGCGCTCTCTTCAAAATGAGACGGAACCCGATCCGTTTGAGCCGAGCGACGAAAGGCCCGCGCGTGGTTGCGTTCGCGGACAGCGGCTCTTCGAGCAGGATGAGGTCGTGGATGAAGACGACGCGCGGAATCGGCGAGAACCACGTGACGTTCCAGTGCGGGACAAAGAGGATGTCCGCCTTCGTTTGACGGATGATGCCCGGCATTCTGATTTGTTCCGCAAGCCCGTACCACGGCACGTCGGCTTTGACGTGTTCGACGGACGAATGATCTTTGAACGGAGATGCGCTTGGATCTTTTTCCAGGAGCACAAAGGTATAGCCGCTCTCCAACAACAACATCGCGCGGACGATTTCCTGGATGTAGCGTCCGATCCCCCTCGTGTTTTCCGGCCCCATCATGCGGGCGTCAATGGCGATGCGCATGGAACGTATTTGACCACTAAAAATGGCTTTTTACAAGAAAATCAAGCGATAATGACAAAAAGACTTGACAAGATTATCAATCCATGCTATGCTCTCTCGTTCATTCAAAATCGTCATTTGGCGGGCATTTCCGTATTTCCAACAACCGTTGGAAACGCAGACTTGTCCGTCAATTTCGACGGATAGAATTCCCAGGAGGAAAAGCATGCATTCCTACAACACCGAGTTTTCCAACGTTGGCGCTCTTCTCACCACGTTCGGCATTGAGCTGCGGTCCATGGACCGCGACCAAATGATGGGTGAATATGGCAACGTCGTCAGTAGGTGCCTCGCTGATAATTGGATCAACTACCTTGATGCCGGAGATCTGCGCCTGATCGTCCGACAGTTGAGCGACCAGGATGGCCGATGGTTCGAGGTCGAAATCGGAAAGCTCCACGATGAAGCCGATTCGCTTTCGAAGCATTCGGAGCATCACGTTCGCGTCATCTTCATGGAGAGGTCAGCCGAAGACAGCCTCACCTCCACAACGTGGGAGATGGATCGTGACGACACTCCGGAGGCGAAGGCACTGCTGAAGGAAATCAACCCGAAACTCGCAGATCTCTGTTGGAGGGAGAAGTGGTACAAGTTGCGTAATTTACCCGATTACATCGACCGTTCCGCGTCCAACAAGGCGCTCTTCTTCGAGGCCATCTACGACATCTTCCGGACGTTCACAGCAGCCCTCATGACCCAAGCAGCAGCAACGGCCTAGCCGTCGCCCGCCGCTCTCACCCGTAACCCACCCCAGCAGAAGAATCTGCCACGGGTGGGTTCTTCTTTTTAGCCGGTTTAGCCGGGAATAGACAACAAGACTTGACAAAGTAATCAGTATATGCTATGCTCTATCGTTCATTCAAAATCGCGTTTGGCGGATATTTCCGTGTTTCCGATCGAATTGGAACTGCGGGCATGTCCGTCAATTTCGGCGGATATAACTCCTAAGGAGGAAGAATGGACTCCTACGAGAAAGCCTATTCTGACGTCGAAGCACTGCTGTTTTCGCACGGTATCGAGCTACAGCCGGTCGAGAGAAATAGAATGATGGATGAATTCGGCAACGTCGGCCGCGGACGTTTCGCTGATAACTGGATCGACTATCTCGACCGCGGAGATCTGCGTCTCATCGTCCGCCGTTGTAGCGAGGACACGAGTGACTGGTTCGAGATCGAAATCGGTAAATTCTTCTACGAAGCTGAGTCGGTCTCGTCGCATCCGGTTCGCATTACTCGCTCGCGACCAGACTACGAAGGCGAAAAAGAGTGGCACATGTACCGTCACGACTCATCCGAGGCGGTTGATCTGCTCAAAGAAATTGACCCTGATCTGGTGCCACTTTGCTTGTCTGCGGATGACGGCCTTTCCGACTCACTGCCGGAATCGTTCGACAGATCCATGGCGAACAATGCGTTTTTCTTCTCGGTGATCGACAAGATCTTCGCAACGTTCTGCGCAGCCCAAAACACCGTAGCCGTGGCAACAAGATAGCCGCGGCCAGCACACTCCAACCTCAACCCACCCAAGCAGAAGAATCTGCCACGGGTGGGTTCTTCTTTTTTAGCCGATATCCATTGCCCGTACGCAGTTTGACCTTCTGCCCTATATCTGATGAACTGAATTACGGTTCATTCACGTTTCACCCGTTTGGGAGGATTCGATGACAAAGAGACAACAGCGAACGATGCCCCTCGCGGTAGCCATCGCGCTCCTGCTTTCAACACAGACCGAAGACGCCCGGGCGGAAGACATCCGGGCACTGCCGAAAATAAGCGACGGGTACACGACTTTTAACGGAGAAATCGTCGTCACGAACAACGTGCAGGGAGGCAACCTCCTGCTCTCGTATATCGAGGGATTCGGCCTGGGCCGTGGTCATGCCTTCCTCTACTCCTACGGACTGGGACTGGGCATCGGCGGAGCCAAATGGGACGGATCGATTACGCCCACCTTTAACGGCGAGCTCATGACGTACGTGTCGCTCGCGCCTCCGGTGCACGGATGCCACACCTCTACGGTCTTTTGGAGCTTCGGCTTCAAATCAATCGTTATCCCAAAAGGAGACGGGAAGACGTGGCCCTTCTACGTCGGCCCGTCGTTCGGCCCGGCCATTGTCACCGAGATTGATCACAACCGCTGCTACAGCTTCCACAACTGGAGCTCCGGACTTGACGTTGAGGTCGTCAGCCTGTCCTACGTTGTGTTCACGGACCTTTCGCGTTCAAACCTCAAACGAACGCCGGCCTACGGAGCCGTTCTCAAGCTCCTCATCTAAAATGCGCGCGCCCGCCCCCGGCAGAAGAATCTGCTATTGGGCGGGTTCTTCTTTTTCGGGCAAGGGCAAAGTCAGTCCCCGCTTATTATCATCTTCGATTCCGTTCCTCTAAACCCTTCTTCAATCCGTTCGTCCGAAAGATGCAAATGCGATACGTGCGGATCGCAATAGTGTCTGCCTTTCCTGATCTTCCCATCCTTCATCTCAAGAACGAGTACGAGCGGCGTCCGATACGTTTCTCCGGTTTTAGAATCAGGATAACGTTCAATGAGTTCGACCATAACAACACCGTCGCCTTCCGCAATATTTCGAATGTCGTACTTCCGTCCCTTGATGGGATAGACCTCCTTCAATTCCTCTTCCGCACTACTCTTGGTATATGGAAATAATTCCGTTTTCCCCTGATACATCCACGTCATCGAATAATCGTCCGTCATCTTTTGAAGCGCTGCGCGGACATCGCCTTCAACTTCATTTTTTAATATATCAAGGACGGTTTTGGCGTTTTTACTTGTCGTCATATGGTTTGCATATATAAGCGTAGCCCCAGAAACCCGGGGCTACAAGAGGACTTACAAAGCACTTGTCAATCAGGCGGCCGATTCGCGCACCTGAGGCGAGAGCAGGGAGCTGACGCCGCAGTTACGATACCAGAGATCCGTCGACAGCATGCTGGAGGCGAGAAAGAGTTGCTGAAATTTCGCCCACGCACAGTAGAGACGAGCGAACTCCTGCTTGAAGTTGCCGCTCCTGTTTTCCTCGAGGACAAGGTTCAGTTTGCCGACATTGGCCGCCGCTGTGGTGTCAACGATGGCCATCCTCAAGCCGCGAGTCTCCAGCATGAGCATTTCCGTTTCCTGCATGAACAGTTCAAGGACCTTGTAGAAGCCGCCCTCGTTCATGAGAGACGCGATCGTTTTCCACGACTCAGAGGAAACAATCCTTGCGCGCGACAGATCCTGGCCCAGTTCCGCCAAATCCGTCGTTTTGAGTGACGGCAGGTCTTTGAAGTCGTGCTCGGTCATGTTTTGACGAAGCGCCGCGATTCGCTCTCGCATCTCAGTAAGTCCACTTTGGGACTTATGGAGATGCGCGATGATGGCAAGGAACCTGTCTCGCTCGACTTCACCGCGAAGCTCCTTGATGATTACATCCTCAAGAGCAACATTCGCCAACTCCAATTCCGCAAAGGCGAGACTCCTCGCACGCGACATTTCCGTAGATAGTCGCAAATAGTCCGTCCCGCGCTGATTGCACGGCTGATGATTCATACCGCCCATAATCTACCTCGCTATGAGAAGGTTCAAAAACTACACTTTAGTTAAACATATGCACCTTTAGACGTCAAAAGCGCAAAGCTTCCCAAAATCTGCAAAATCGTATAAGATTCGGACGCTATTTCAAAAGGAAATATACATCGGGGCGTAGCTCAGTTGGCTAGAGTGCCTGCTTTGGGAGCAGGAGGTCGCACGTTCAAGTCGTGTCGCCCCGACCAGGATATTGCGCATTTCGCAATGCGCAATATATCCGCGGGCATCGTATAGTGGCTATTATGCGACCCTTCCAAGGTTGAGACGCGGGTTCGATTCCCGCTGCCCGCTCCAAACGAAAACCTCCGGTTAATTCCGGAGGTTTTCGTTATGGTGCCGAGGGTCAGAATTGAACTGACGACGCCGGGCTCTTCAGGCCCGCGCTCTACCACTGAGCTACCTCGGCTTATATTGTATTTGTGCTTCAGGCCCGCGCTCCCTGCCTGCCGGCAGGCAGGTACCACTGAGCTACCTCG
>Ga0307435_1000665_pt1 | contig 15124 bp, 10 predicted proteins | sample SalMarWE160470MG_FD_202164 | JGI IMG/M metagenome (GOLD analysis project Ga0307435, IMG submission 202164) | Salt marsh sediment microbial communities from the Plum Island Ecosystem LTER, Massachusetts, United States - WE1604-70 | ecosystem: Environmental > Aquatic > Marine > Intertidal zone >... | reverse complement strand
GCTTCTGAATGTTCGCGGGTACGACGTAGAGCGTCTTGGCTCCGTGGGCGCGCGCAAGGTGGTAGAACAACATGCTGCCGAGTGCCCCCGGGGGAATACCGAACACGACATCCGGCTTTTCGCGCGTCAGCATCTCGTCAATCGCTTTTGCACGCACCTGCAGCATCTTCAGGAGATCCTCGTGCGAATAGCGCAGACGGTCGTGCGGGTACTCCCGTACGAGCTGCTCCTGCATGAGCATGCGGTCCGCAATCAGATACGGCCACAGGGTCGGAAGGCCGATGCGCTGTTCGAGAGTATCCAGGTACCCGCGGTCGATTTTTTCATTTTTCCAGTGTTTGTGAATTTCTTGGTCCAGGAGTAGCATGGAGTATCGGATATCTTTTTGCGAAGTCAGAAAATTATAACTGGAGCGCAGATAGACATACCCTGAAAAATCACGTTCACCGTATTTTTCCTGAAGCGTTTGTGCGAGATAATGGCCGATATAGGCGAATTGGCGTTGGAGAAGCAGGCCGTATTTCATAGCGTATGGCGGAAGACCGTTCAGTTGGCATACCTTATACGAATTCTGCCGGTGCGACAAGTAATCCCGTTGCGCCTCAGGAAGGAACCTATGCGAAAACCGTAAAGGGCGCGTTTTGGTTTACCGTGAATTTCGTCGCGCAGAAAGTGCTACAGGTCGGCATTTTCGTGGTTATGGCGCGTTTGCTCGTACCCGCGGATTACGGTGTGATTACGGTCATTCTCATGACCATCGGGCTGTTCAACCTCCTTACGAACATTCCGTTCGGCACGGCAATCATTCAGCGGCGCGGGGACGTGGAGCCCTACCTCCATGCCTACTGGACGCTCGATATTTTCCGTTCGGTCTTCAACGCCCTGCTCATTGCCGTATGCGGCGGATGGATCGCGCAATGGTTCGGCATTCAGGAGTATGCGTTCCTAATCAGGATCTCTGGGATTCTGCTTATCATCCCGACGTTCTCCAATGTCCGGACGGCTTTTCTGTTTCGGAACATGGATTTCCGTACGCTTGCCATCCGCGATATTTCCACGCAGGCCGCATACGGCGCGGCCGCGCTCGCGTACGCACTTTTTGTGGACCGCAGTCCGGTGGCGCTCGTCGTGGGGTATGTGACGATGTACCTGACCGGTGTGATCTTAAGCTACATTCTGATCCCGGGACGCATGCGCGTGTCGTTTGCATTCTCGCGATTGAAGGATCTGGTGGGATACGCGAAGTGGGTGTACGGCCAGGGACTGGTGGATTACGCGGCGCAATACGCGGACAAAATCGTTCTCGGTGTCATGCTCGTTCCCGCCCAGCTCGGCGCGTACGCGAAAGCTAAGGATCTTTCCACGAGTCCGGCCGGATTCGTGGTATCCATGGCGCGGAAAGTGGGACTTTCGGCCATGGCGCGCGTTCAGGAAAACCGTGTGAAGATCCGTGAAGGCATGCTTCGCGGCATCGACGTACTGTTTCTTACGGCCGTGCCGGCCGCCCTTGTCTTCCTGCTTGAAGGCGGAGCCATCGTCCATATTCTGCTCGGTGACGTATGGCTGCCGATCGTGGTCCCGCTCAAAATCATGGCCGTGGGCGCGATTTTCTTTGCCGTGAATAATGTGATGACTACGGCCGTGATGGCCGTGGGAAAACCGAAGGAAAGTTTTGCCGCGAATCTTCTCCAGACCGTCCTGATGATTCCGCTCGCCATCATCGGTATCCGCACGGCGGGCGTGCCCGGTCTCGCTTTCGCCACCTCGGCCGTGTGGGCCGTGCTTGCGCTCTATCTCTTTATCCGCGTGCGCCATACGATTCAGCTCTCGCGGTTTGACGCCGCCCGTTTCGCGTTCTACGGTTTTGCGGTCACGGGCGTTCTGTGGTTGCTCGACCGGTACGTTACGCCCCGCGTCCACGCCTTCGAGAGCGCCATGTACGATTTGGGATGGATTGCGGCACTTATCCTCTTCTACTATGTCCTCCTGTTTATCCTCGGCCGATTCTGGGCTCCCGGACCTATTGAAACGGGAAAATCCGTCCTGAGCCAGCTCAGACGCCCCCGACCGTAACATCTGCGTATGAAATTCACGCCAACGCCCGTGCTGGGCGCGTACCTCGTTGATATCGAACCGCGCGGAGACGACCGCGGCATGTTTGCGCGCGTGTATTGTCCGAAGGAATTTTTTAGAGCAGGGGATTGATTTTCCGGTCAAACAGGGAAATATTTCGCGATGCACATCACGTGGAACGATCCGCGGGCTGCACTGGCAGACCGAGCCGAACGCCGAAGCCAAGTACTTCCGGTGCACGCGCGGCGAAATCTACCAGGCGATCGTCGATCTGCGAAAAGATTCGCCGACGTACCGCGCGTGGTTCGGAGCGAAACTCGACGCCGAAGGCTGTCGCATGTTTTATGTTCCGCCGGGGTGCGCGAACGGCTACTAGGCGCTTACGGACGGGGCCGAGGTCACGTATCTCACGAGTGCGTTCTACCATCCGGAATCCGAACGCGGCATCCGGTGGGATGATCCGTCGTTTGCCATCGAATGGCCCATCCGCGAAAACGTCATCGTTTCGCCGAAAGACGCCTCATGGCAAACGTTCGTTAAATAACAAATTCCAAATTCCAAATAACAAATAAAATTCCAAATTCCAAATCGTGCTACGAACATCAGGAAGAGAATTGGACTTTGGAATTTGTGGTTTTACTTGGAATTTGTTATTTGGGATTTGGAATTTCTTTATTATGTTGCGATTCTGTCTTTTGGAGATTCTGATGGACGAGTCGCTCGAACGTCTGTTCGAGAACATCGAGCCAGCGGTTGATGCTGAAAAACGCTACGCGTTCGGGGGCGTTTTGTGAAAGCTTTTCCAGGCGTTCCGGATGATCGTAGAGATCGTAAAGCGCGCGCGTTACATCCGCAAGATCACCCATGTTCGTTTTGACGCCGGCGTTTCCCGCGGCCCAGGCGGAGCCGCTTCCTTTGCTCGTCACAATGGGTCGCGAGAAGAACAACGCTTCGAGCACGGTTCTCCCGAACGGTTCGGAAAAGCGGCAGGCGTGTACGAACGCGTCCGAAGCCGCGTATGCTTTCGCAAGCCCCGCTTCGTCCGTCCAAGGGGCGAACGTCACGATGTCCGCAACGCCGCGTTCGTTCGCGAGCCGCCGAAGTCGCTCTTCCTGCGGGCCGTTTCCCAGGATCGTGAGCGTGACGCATCGCGATGCGCGTCGGAGTTCCGCGACCGCGTTGATGAGCAGGTCAATGCCCTTCATGTGCATGAAACGGCCGACGTGGAGGAGGCGCATGGGCCGGTCGGGTTCGAAGGAAGCGGGATACGGATCGGAAGAAAAGGCTTCGGGGCGGAAGCGGGAAGGGTCAACGAATTCCGGCATGGCCACGATACGGTCCTTCGGAAATCCGAACTTCGCGTACAGCGCGCCCGCTTCGGGCGACGGGACGAAGATGACGTCGAGGAACCGAGCGCTCGCAAGGCCGAAGAGCTTCGCCCAGATAAGATGCTTGATCCAGAGCATGCGTACGTCCGCATGAAATCTGATCCACGGCAACACGCCTTTTGCCGGATCGGGCGCTTCGAACGGGAGGAGGTTCAGGGCTTCCGCGTACGTGGAAAGGTAGGCCGCGGTCGGGATGCGTCCGCCCGCTCTGCGGTACATGCCTCCGGCCCACAGGAACGTGACGCCGTCAATGTGGTACGCGTCGGTTTGGGATTCGCGCTCCTTCAAAAGAGAGACGACGTGTTGCTGGAGTGCGTTAAAACCCCTGGACGCGCACGGCGCATCCTCGACCGGATAGGGAACGCCTTCCGGCGGGAGCTTGTTCAGCTCCGGGAAGATCGTGATGAGCCGGACGTCATGGCCGCGCCGAACAAGACCGCGGAGTTTGTTATCCAGGCCGCGGTTCGCCCCTCCTCCGGTGAGGAGGTCTATTTTCAGTGCGATAAACGTAATGCGCATGCCGTCGAAATTTAGACAGGCTCTTGGGGGCGCGCGGCGGCCGCGATGGCGTTCGCGAGCGGCGCGATGCCGCGTCGGCGTTTCTCCTGGTCCGTTTCCTCTTCCCAAATCTGCTTCAGGTCGATTTCAAACGAATGTTTGTGCAGGGCGGCAAGGTACGCGAGCACGTCGCGTTCGTCATACGCGGGATTGTGGAGACGTTCGCGGATAACGTACGGGAGTCGTTCCAGGTCCGTGCAATGCGTCACGTTCGCGAGGGCATTGAAGTTCTGATTTCCGAAGCTGATGACCGGAACCCCGAAGAGCGACGCTTCCCAGCCAACGGTTCCCGTGATCGTGGTGACGAGTTTCGCGCGCGGAACCACGTCGAAGCTTGAGAGCGTGGAAGGAATCAGCTTGACATTCGGGATTTTTTTCAGGCGTTTGTAAAACGACCGGGGCCGGTACTGCGCCATGGCCGGATGTTCTTTTACGCACAGCGGCATCCCGACCGGCAATGCGCGGGCGATTTGTCCGATCAGGTGGATTTGATCCGTGAACCGCGGCGCGAGCACGAGGAGCGAGAGCTCCGGTTCGTAGTGAAGCGGGAAGAACGCGAACGGCTCCGCGGGATTGAACCGGTCATACAAATCACTCACGCCGCGCAGGTTTCGCAATTTGCGTTTGACGAGGTCCGCGTTTTGCCAGAACGGATGGATGTAGTCATAGTCCTTCCGGTCAGGCGATGCGTAATGGCCGCGAATCGTTTTCAGAATTTCTTTCAGTGCCTTTGCGATTTTTTTCGCGCGAAATTGCTGCGAACGCGTTACGGGCTGGGACGCGGGCGTCGTTTTTTCAAAATTCGGCACGGGCGCTTTCCGGAACGTTTCTAGGTGCGTCCGCGCCCATGATCCGTGTTCCGAAGCCAAGAGTTGGTCCGCTTCGTTTTTGCAGGACGCGTCCACGTTCGTGAACGTCGTATAGTCCTTTGAGAGGACGTAGCGGTTCGGAATGTTCGTGGGCGCGACGTAGAGCGTCCGCGCGCCGTGCGCGCGCGCGAGGTGGTAGAAGAGCATGCTCCCGAGTCCGCCGGGCGGGATGCCGAAGACGATGTCCGGCCGTTCGCGCTCCATCATCTCGTCGATCGCCTTCGCGCGGACCTGGAGCATCTTCAGAAGATCCTCGTGGGAGTAGCGCAGGCGATCGTGCGGGTATTCGCGCACCAGCTGCTCCTGCATGATCACGCGGTCCGCGATGAGGTAGGGCCACATGTTCGGAAGCCCGATGCGCTGCTCCAGATCGGCGAGGTAGGTGCGGTCAATGCGCTCGTCGCGCCAGCGTTCATGGATATCCTGGTCCAGCAAGAGCGTCGAGTAGGCGATGTCCGTTTGGGATGTTAAAAAACGATGACTCGACCGGAGATACACGTACCCGCAGAAATCCGTGATCCCGTGTTTCTCGCGGAGTTCCCTGGCGATGTAGTGGCCGATGTAGGCAAATTGCCGTTGGAGGAGAAAGCAACACTTCATATCGTCTTTCGTTTGAGGTTTGAAGAATATAGAGGAAAAAGCGCTTTTTTGCAAGCCTCGCATCGTCGTTCGTCGTTCGCATTTCGTAGTTCGGGATCTCTATTCGTAACATAGAGGCGATATCCTACAGGCAGATATTCGAGATGCGAACTACGAACGACGAGAACGGCGCTTCCAAGGGCTGGAAGCGCCGTTGAGGCACGAAGCCTCTCATATGCGTCAGTAGGGGATGCCCGCGGCCGCGACCCGGTCGCAGGCGTACTGCCAGAAGTCCTGCAGTTCCTGCCGTGAGAGACTCGACGTGGACGTGACGATGCGCAGTTGATCGCGCGAGCCGGCGTAGAAGTAGTCGCCGTCAAGGAACGCGTGGTCGATCTCCAGATTGATGTCGAACGCGGGGTCCGCGGGATCGTCCGGCCGGAGTCTCCGGCGGTCCGCGTCTTTGGAAATCGGCGTTCCCGGGAACGGGATGTACGTGCAGATGTTCACGCGGTCCGGCTTGTTTTCGAGGATCCAGCGGAGCGTGGCTTCGAGGCTCGCCCGGTCTTCGCCGGGAAGGCCGAGCACCACGGATGCCTTGAACCGGATACCGATCTCCCGGCACCATGCGCGAACGAGCGTGTTTTGCTCCGTGGTCGTGCCTTTGCGGATCGCGTCCAGGATGCGCTGATCGCCGGATTCCACGCCCACGAGAATTTCACGGAGCCCGTGGTCATACAGCATTTGCATGAACGCTTTGCCGTACTGGCGGCGCGTCAGGATGTCCACGCGGGCGAAACAGCGCCACGTGAAGCCGAGCCGCTTCAGGTGCGAGGCGATTTCGGCCATGCGGTTCCGCGCGAGCGGCAGGATGTCGTCGAAGAAGTGGATGCCGGTGTAGCCCAACTCCCGTATCTGCTCGAGTTCTCTTACCACGCTCGGAATCGGAATATAGCGTACCTTCCGCCCCCAGAGCGCCGGACTGTCGCAGAACGCGCAGCATTGCGGACAGCCGCGCGAAGAAAACATGGTCGTGGCGCGGTGCTTGCGCCCGCGTTCGTCTTCGAGCGTGTAACGGTAGAGTTTGGCCGCTTCGCGGTTCGGAATGGGAATCGTTCCCAGGTCGGCGATATTCTCTTCCGCGAGAACGATCCCGTGACCGTGTTTGGACATATGCTCGGACGCCTCGGGGAGCCGTTCGAGCGCCGTGAGCACGGCGCGCTCTCCCTCGCCTTTCACGAGAATGTGAAAGTTCCGCCGGAGTTCCTCGTCCACGAGCATCGCGTCCGCGGTCGGAAGTTCTTGTCCGCGCGGCGGCGTTACGGGTCCGGCGTAGTTGGTGGCATGCGGACCCCCGACGATCGTCAGGCACCCGTGTTCGCGGAGCTCTTTTCCGAGCCGACGGATTTCCCTGGCCTGCGGGGTGGTTCCCGATACCAGATAGACGTCATACCCGCTTGTTGGCGGGTGAAGGCGCTTCTTCGTCCGCACGCCGCCTTTTGTCTCGTACTCGGACATGTCCACGTACTCGACGTGATGCCCGCGCGCTTCGAGCACTGCCCGAAGGTAGAAGAGACCCAGCGGCGGAAAGACCATCGGGTCCTCGAAGATCGTGGTTTTCGGAAAGATCAGAAGGATGTTCAAGGCCGTTCCTTTCTTCGGTAACGCGTGTCAATGAACGACATGTTCGTCGCGGCGGAACATTAACACAGCGCCGGAAAAGCCACAAACCGTTGCCCTGCGCGTCAAAAAATATCCGTATAACAAAGAAATTCCAAATCTCAAATAACAAATCTCAAACAAAATTCCAATCAGTCAATTTCCAAAACCTCCATGAAGCGTGTTTGGATTATTGGGATTTGAATGATTATTTGGAATTTGTTATTTGGGATTTGGAATTTTCCCGCGGGTCTACGGATTCACGTTGTTGATCCGTTCCGCGACAACGTAGTGTTCGATCTGGATGATTTCTCGATATTCGGAGAACGTATCACGTTCATCGTTCCAGCGTTTTTCATTCAAAATGATCGAGTCCGGCTTTGCGGCGAGCGCTTCGTCGAGCGGAAGCCCGACCGCGTATTGCTCGACCCCGCTTACTTCGATGTATTGCGAATAGTCATTCACGGGCAGGAACGGCGTGATCTCCGGCGCGTCATACACGTACGGCTGCCTCCATCGTTCGAATTCCGTGCCGAAATACCGTTCCAGTTGCGGAAGTTGCGTGTTCTTATACGTCCTGCTGATGTAGGCGTTCGTAAACATGTGATACGCCTGGAACGCGACAAGTCCCGCGCACAGGATCGTTGCCAGGTCCCGGGAAACGTTGCGCGCGTTCCATGAGGGCGCGTATGCGAACAGGTTCTTCAGCAGGGTATGGAGCGCCGCGGGAAACGCGAAGATCGCCGCGACGTTCGCGTAAAAGAAATAGCGGTAGAACCCCGGAGTGCGCAGGTACGCGATCAGAATCAGAACGCCGAAGATCCACGCGCACGCTTCCGCGGCACTCGGACGTTCGGATGCGTCGTTTCGCTTCCGGAGCCGGAATGCGAGCGACGCGGTCCATACCGCGTAGAGTCCGAGCACGTACAAGGGCGTACTTCCGGTGACGAGGCCTTTCAGGTTCGCGAGGATCGTCGTGCCCACGTCCTGAATGAAAAACGGATTCCGATAGAAGAGCAGGATGTTTTGGAAATTATCCCGCGGCGAAAACTGGGTTGCGGCCCATGCGGCCGCGCAGACGAGCAGCGTGGCAACGCTGACCCCGACGGTCAGCCCCGAAACGGGGAGGCGCTTCCGGCAGAGCAGGAGCGTGATTCCCGCAGCGGGGAGCGCCACGAGAAATACGGGTTTCGTGACCGCGGCGAGCCCGAGCGCGAGCGAGGTCGCGATCACGATGGGCAGAATTTGTTTGACGTCGCGCTCCGGTTTCCGAAACGCGTCTTCGGTCAGGTACAGCCCCAGGAGGAAGAGCATGAAATAACAGAGTCCGGGAATCTCGCCCAGGACCACTTTTCCGTACGCGTAGAGCGAGGCGTGCGTGGCCATGAGCGCGGCCGCGAGAATCGCGGCGCGTTTCCCGAAGATTCGCGACGCGCCGGCGTATAACGCGACGAGGAGGACAAGGAGGAATGCGGTGATGACCAGGCGGGTCTGGAGGATACCCATGCCGAAGACGCGAATCGAAAGCGCCATGGGAGCGAGCGCGGGGAAGCCCGTGCTCATGTAGGCTCCTGACGTGAACGCGTCCGGACTTATGCGAATGTCAAACCTGCCGTGATTCGCGGCACTCGCGGCCATTTGGACCAGGATGCCTTCGTCGTACCCGGTGGGCGGGGTTTCGTGTAAACGGTAGGTTGCGAAGACGGCCGCGAACAGGAGGATGGCGATAAACGCCTTGTGCCGCCACAGCGCGTCACGGACGCTGGCGAGGCTAATTCCAGATGTGCTCATAGATTGAAGCGTGATCCCGGTACCATCGCACGGTCTGTTTCAATCCTGTGGCAAGATCGATCTTCGGCTCCCATCCCAGGCGTTCACGCGCTTTCGAGATATCCATGAAGCAGCGCATGGTCTCGACCTGCGGATTGCACGGACGGGCGCCGTAGTTCACGATGATGTCGTTGTCGAATTCCGCGCGCAGCCGTTCGGCCACGTGTTTCAGTTTCATTTCAATGCCGGTGGCGATATTGAAAATCTCCCCGTTGATCCCTTCGGCCGCGGCCGCCATGCAATAGGCCCGTGCCGCGTCATCCACGTGCAGGAAGTCCCGCGTCTGGTCTCCGGGACTCATGTCAAAGACCTTTGTGGTGAGCGCGCAACGGATGAAATCCGGGATGAACATCCTGTCCGACTGGAGGGGGCCGTAGGTTAACGAAGGGCGTAATACGACGCCCGGCAGACCCTGTTCGCCGGATGCGTAGAGCACAAGGCGCGCGCCTTCGTGCTTTGTGAGCGAGTACGGCGTGATCGGCTCTTCCCTCTGGATTTCTTTGAAGGGAACCTCGCCGCGGCCGTATTCTTCGATCGTGCCCGTGTATACGAATCTGGTAAGATCGGGACATTTCAGCGCGGCGCGCACGAGGTAAAGCGTACTCCGGACATTCGCCGCGTGCTGGGTTTCATGTAGTCCCAAATCGCGCGTGCGGTTAATGCGCGCGGCGAGGTGCATGATGATGTGAGGCCGGAACGATTCGACCATGTCCGTGACGGCCGCCTGGTCCTCCAGGTTCACGTTATAACGCGCCACGGCCGGAAGGGCTTCCAGAAGCCTCCACGGGTCCGTTCCTTCGCGGATCGTGCACGCGACTGTCGCGCCTTCGCGCACGCAGGCGCGCGCCACGTGCGATCCGATGAAACCCGTGGCTCCGGTTACGAGGATGCGGCGGTCACGAAGGGGCATACTCCGGATAATCTTGTATCAGCATGCGGTACCACTCGATGGTTCGCTTCAGCCCGTCTTCAAACCGCACGGACGGGATCCATTGCAGGCGTTCGCGCGCTTTCGCGGAATCCAGGTACTGGTCGCGAATTTCGTACTTCACGCTGTTTTCCACGATGAGCTGCTGTTCGGGCGCATCCATGAGCGCAAGGACCTTTTCGACAACTTCAAGCACGGTCTGCGGGGCGTTGTGCGCGAAATTGTACGCCTCACCGCCCGCGTGCCCCTGCCGAAGCGCGTCCGCGCAAGCCAGGTACGCGGAAACCGCGTCGCTCACATGAAGGAAATCGCGCAGAAACTTGCCGTTGCTTCGCAGGACGAACGGCTTGCCCGCGATCGTGTGGCGGATCACGTCCGGAATCAGGCGCGAAAAGTGCAGATCGCCTTCGCCGTAGATATTCCCGCAGCGTGTCACGATGATGCGCAGACCGTACGTATGCGCGAACATGTGTCCGATCAGGTCCGCGCAGCTCTTTGAACAGTCATAGGGATTCCGTCCTTGCAGCGCGGCAGACTCGTCATATGGAAGCGTTTCATGCGTGCCGTACGCCTTGTCCGACGATGCCATGACCACGATCGCTTCGGGCGCGAGCCGGCGGAGCGCGTCGAGCAGCACCCATGTGCCGCGCACGTTCGTTTGGAGTCCGCGCGCCGGATCCTTGTGAAACACTTCCACGATCGGTTCCGCAGCCAGATGGAATACGGCATGAAAACGCTCCTTTCGGACGAGCTCGTCAACGGCATGTTCATCCGCGATGTCCGCGCACACGTATGCGGCACGTTTCGCGGCTTCATAATGGCCTTTGATGGCCGGGAGGGTCGGTTTACTGTCAAAAATCGTCACGCGCGCGCCGCGGTCCAGAAGGGCATTCACGAGGTGTGTACCAAGAAAACCCGCCCCACCAGTGACAAGGACGTTCGCGTCTTTCCAGTCGAACAGGGGAGTCGTCATAAATTTTGTATTATGTGTCCCACATGCGCCATGGTGCATCTTTCTGCTTCCAGAGATTCGTGAGCGTTTCCATATCGCGCATGGTGTCCATGCACTGCCAGAATCCGTTGTGCGGGAAGATGGTCATTTCTCCATCTTGTGCGACGCGCGGAAGAACATCTCTTTCGAAGTTCAAATGTTCTTCATCGTTCGTGTATCGGTAAATAGTGGGTTCGACGATCATGAATCCGCCGTTGATGTAGTCTTGTCCGGCGTTCGGTTTCTCTTTGAAGTATATTACATTTGGACCCTCGCTGCGAATTTCTCCGAAGCGGCCCGGCGGGTGCACACCCGTGACCGTGACGACCGAGCGGTTCTGTTCGTGGAAGGCGACGAGACTCCGCAGATCAACGTCGCTCACGCCGTCGCCATACGTGAGCATGAACGGCTTTCCGTGCAGGTAGTTGCGCGCGCGGAACAGACGCGCGCCGGTTTCGGCCATCAGCCCCGTATCAATGATCGTGACTTCCCAGTTTTCCGCGGGCGCGTTGTGGAACGCGACTTCACGAACGCCGTCCTTGTAACGGATCGTGAAATCACTCATGTGGATCGGGTACTGGTAGAAATATTTTTTGATGTGTTCGCTCTTGTACCCCGCAAGGAGGATGAACTTCCGGAATCCTTGGCTGTAGTAGATTTTCATGATGTGCCACAGGATCGGTTGCTCGCCGATCGGGACGAGCGGTTTCGGGATGAGTTCCGTTTCCTCTTTGAGGCGCGTGCCGTGCCCGCCGCAAAAAATCACAACGGGAAGGTTGTTCGGGTGGTGCGGGGAATCTGAAACGGGGAGGGTCATACGCGTGAGGTCTTGTCCGGCGTTCGCGCGAACCGGGACTGGAGCATGCGTTTGATGAACTGGAGGATTGCGTAAAGATGCACGTTCGATGATCCGCTTTTGCGCGTCTGCCAAACGATGTCGACTTCGCCGATGCGTCCGCCCGCGTCGCGCGTTTTTAGGATCGCTTCCGGATCAATGTACCAGTCTTTGGAATCGAGGTTGATGCGTTCATACAGCGCGCGCGTCAGGAGCTTCGGCGTGCCGTTGATATCTCGGTACGGGACGTTGAACATCCGGCGGAAGAGCATGTTATACGCCACGCTTTGGACTCTCCGCCAGAACGATTCATGGCGTTCGACGCGTACGGCCTTGCAGAGATCAAAGGAGCCTTCGTTCAGCATTCGGTACACGCGCACGATGTCTTCGGGGTTCGCCTGCTCGTCCGCGTGCGCCCATCCGAGCACTTCGCCACGCGCCGCCGCCAATCCGCGGAGGATGCCGTTTCCGTACCCTTCGTTTCGTGACACGCGTTCAAGGCGCACGCCCGGAAGCGACGCGGCAATCCCTCTGGCCACGTCTTCCGTATTGTCCGAGGAGCCGTTATTGACGATGACGATTTCGGAGTCCGGTTCGGCACGGCGAATGGCCGCATGGAGCCGCCGAACCACGGCATCCAGGTGATGCCCTTCGTTATACGCGGGGATGACGATGGAAAGCCGCATGAAGTTTCAAAATCATATCACAGTGAGCCTGTTTTAAGGCGATTTGTCAAGGCGGAAAGGCAGGGGTCGCCTCTGCTTGACGCTTTATGCCCCTTCTGCCTACTATGCGCACGCATTCCAGGGATATCTCTATGAAGATACTCATTACCGGCGGAGCCGGATTTATCGGGTCGCATCTGGCCGAGCGCCATCTTGAGCGCGGGGACGAGGTGTACGTGATGGATGACCTCTCAACCGGCAGCATGGATAATATTATCCATCTGAAGGACCATCCGCGGTTTCGGTACTACATCGATACGATCGAGAACGAACAGCTCCTGTCCGAACTCGTTGATTTGTGCGACACGATCTACCATCTCGCGGCGGCCGTGGGCGTGCGTCTGATCGTCGAGAGTCCGTGCCGGACCATTGAGACGAATATCAGCGGAACGGAACGGGTGCTCCGCTATGCCGCGAAAAAGAAAAAGCGCGTCCTTATCACATCAACGTCGGAAGTGTACGGGAAGCGCGATCACATTCCGTTTTCGGAACAGGACGACCTCGTGATGGGTCCGACGAGCAAGGGACGTTGGAGCTACGCGTGTTCCAAGGCGATTGACGAGTTCCTTGCCATCGCGTACTGGCGGGAAAAGCGCGTCCCGACCGTCGTGGTCCGGTTGTTCAATACGGTCGGTCCGCGGCAGACCGGGCGCTACGGCATGGTCATTCCGAACTTCGTCCGGCAGGCCCTTTCGGGCGAGGACATCACCGTGTACGGAGACGGATCGCAGACGCGGTGTTTTACGCACGTCTCGGATTCCGTGCGGGCGCTCATGGCGCTCACGGATCATCCGGAAGCCCTCGGCGAAGTGTATAACGTCGGGAGCACGCAGGAAGTGAGCATCATGGAGCTCGCGGAGCGCGTGAAGGCCCTCACGGGTTCCCGGTCGCGCATCGTGCGCATTCCGTACGACGAGGCGTACGAGAAGGAATTCGAAGACATGGCGCGCCGCGTTCCGGACTTGACCAAGGTCCGCTCGTTCATCGGATACGAACCGCGCTACTCCCTTGATCAGATCCTTACGAGCGTGATTGAGCATGAACAGGCGCTCCTGCAAACCGAAGCGGCCGCGTCATCGGCGGACGCGCGCGCATCGTTGCCGGAGCTGCGGATTTCTGATACGCTCCGTCATCCGGCGGAACCGGTTCCCGACGTTTCTCCTCATCTTTCCGACGTTGTTTCTGATCCCGTTCAAGCCATAGGCAAAGCATTCTCTATGCTGCAAAATGCCCCATGGCTGTCATTCGACGGCGCGAGCATTCTCATTACCGGCGGCACCGGCTCGTTCGGCCGTCACTGCGTGAATACGCTCCTCGAACACACGAATGCGCGCCGCATTATCGTGTTCAGCCGCGACGAACTCAAACAGTCGCAGATGCAGTCCGCGCTCGCGGATCGGGACAACGGTAGGCTCCGATTTTTCATCGGGGACATCCGCGACGTCAAACGCCTCCAGCGCGCGTTCCAAGGCGTGGATTTCGTGATTCACGCGGCCGCGCTCAAACAGGTCCCGCTTTTGGAGTCCAATCCGTGGGAGGCGGTGCGTACCAACATCGAGGGCACGCAGAACGTCATCAATGCCGCGATTGATCAGGACGTAAAGAAAGTTCTCCTCATTTCAACGGATCATGCCGCGCATCCGGCGAATCTCTATGGAGCCACGAAACTCTGCGCCGAAAAACTCGTCATCCGGGGAAACGAGTACGCGGCGGAACGGACGCTCTTCTCCGCCGTCCGGTACGGGAACATCCTCGGGAGTCGCGGGAGTCTCTCGAAACTCGTCGCCGACCAGCGGACGACTGGCACGGTCCACCTCACGCATCCGGACATGACGCGTTTCTGGATCACGCTCCCGCAGGGCGTGGCGCTCGTCTTGAACGCGCTCGAACGCATGCGCGGGAGCGAGATTTTCATTCCGAAGATTCCGAGCATGCGAGTGAAGGACCTCCTTACGACGCTCGCGCCGGAATGCGAACTCAAGATTATCGGCATCCGTCAGGGAGAAAAACTGCACGAGGTGCTCATCACGCCGGAAGAGGGGAGACGCGCGCTCGACATCGGGGACGCGTACGTGGTGTACCCGGAGTTTTCCGCGGATACCAGGGATGACGCGGCCGAACTCGGCGGCACGCCGCTGCCGGACGGATTCGCGTTCACAAGTGACCGGAACGCGGACTGGCTCGATGCGGATCGGCTGAAAGCGTTCATCGGATCGCTCGGTCAGAGGCATTGAATTCCGTATGACATGCGAGTTTTTGACGGGGAAAAACGATCCCGCGATCGTCGTGCCCGCTCGTGTAGTGCCGAGGTCGATTATCCTGTACTATTGGACTCGATAGCATTATGCAGGACGTCCACAATCTTATCGCGGAACTTCAACAGAAGGCGGGCTCCCGCAAGAAAGGATTTGTGATCGGATGTTCTTCAGACCTGTTTACGGACCATTTGTACTATCGGATTCCGTTCAGGACGGCGGAAGACATGGTCTATACCGGCTTTATCGTCAGAGACGTCGATACGGCGGTAAAGGTCGCCCGTATCATTGACGGATGCGTTGATTATATCTTCGTAGACGCTGAAAAAAAGATACGAAAAATATATTATGGCGAGGAAGACATCGGTAATATTGAAAAAGCCATTAAGGAAAAAGTTAAAAAATCAAAAATTTTTACCTATAAAGGAAACGAT
>Ga0307435_1000659_pt1 | contig 15200 bp, 12 predicted proteins | sample SalMarWE160470MG_FD_202164 | JGI IMG/M metagenome (GOLD analysis project Ga0307435, IMG submission 202164) | Salt marsh sediment microbial communities from the Plum Island Ecosystem LTER, Massachusetts, United States - WE1604-70 | ecosystem: Environmental > Aquatic > Marine > Intertidal zone >... | reverse complement strand
TAATGTTCGCATGGGTGAGTAGACATGTCCATCATCGCTCATTTCATGGAGGGCATAGATGATGCCGGCTTCGATACGGGAGGGATGGTCAGCGGGCAACCCCAAAGCCCGAGCGATGCCATCGGCGGTTTTAAACCCGACGCCATAGATATCCCGCGCCAGCCGGTAAGGATCGCTCTCCACAATCTGGAGTGCGCTATCACCATATTGTTTATAAATCTTGACAGCCAGATTCGTGCTTACCCCGTGACCGTGCAGGAAAAGCATGATTTCTTTGATCTGTTTTTGCTCTTCCCAGGCCCGCGAGATCTGGCGCGAACGTTTAGGTCCGATATCCGGGACATCCATCAGCCTCTCAGGGTAGCCTTCGATCACATCGAGGGTTTCCTTGCCGAAGTGAGCTACAATTCGTTCAGCCAAGCGAGGACCGATGCCCTTGATCAACCCGGAACCCAGGTAACGGCGGATCCCCGTCACAGAGGCGGGTAGGGTTTGCTCGCATATTTCTACTTGGAATTGCAGGCCGTGTTTGGGATGGTTGCTCCACTGCCCGCTCAGGCGTAGGTGTTCGCCTGGCGCTAATTCGGGCAGGTTGCCAACCACAGTCACCAACCCCTCTCGGTTTGTACCGGGCAACTTGCCGCGCTCTGGGCGCAGCCTCAACACGCTGTATCCATTTTCAGGGTTGAAGAAGGTGACGCGCTCAACCGAGCCAGAAATGGTCTCCATAACTCAAGGCATGGGATTATTATCTACCCAGTCATCGCCCAAGAGCACCACAACGTCTACCTGGCTGTATGGATCATAGCGTTGGAAGATCCGGTTATCGGAAATACCCATCAGCTCCACCAGATACTCAACCGTACCGGGATTGCCAGTATAGTCGATGATGGTAGTTAGATTATAAAGTTCTTCAGCGTTGCCCGGTTCTACCACATTGATGCCTTGACCAGTCAGGTAATCCGCCGTACGGGACGCCAATCCGGGGATAACCGTGCCGTTCAACACGGAAACGCGGGCGCTTTCAGAATTCATCAACGCTTTCGGATCGGTGTCAACTACTGCGGGGATAGCTGGTCCGGTTGTGGTGAACAACTCATCGCGCAACAGACGAATTTGCTCCGGATTTGGAATGAGGATGTCTTGACCATCAAAAGAAGTGCTGAGGGTAACCTCATCAGGTGGTTCAAGAACCCCTTCTTTGATGTTCTCATCCGGGATTTGCTGGGCGAGCCAGGCCAATTTGACAATTTGCTCTAAGGACAGGTTGGTGCGCACACCTGAAGAAAGTTCGCTGTAGAGCAACGGCGCTTTTCGGAGTAACGGCAGCAGAGACTCCGGGCTCAACAAGCGATTGCGAATGCCCAGGATGACCTGCTGCTGGCGTCTGGCGCGGTCGAAATCGCTCCCCGCGGTGTTGCGAGCACGGGCATATGCTAAAGCCAGAGACCCGTTTAGCACTTGCACGCCGGGCTGCAAGACTTTATTATTATTATCCCCCATAGGATCCACCTCCATCTCATAAGGCACATCCAGCTTGATCCCGTTAATCTCGTCGATGAAGCGCTCAAATGCATTGAAATCGATCTGAGCGTAAAAACTGATGTTCATCCCCAAAAGATCTTCAACGGTTTTCATCGCCAAACCGGGACCACCGCCAGGAATGTTGTATATTTCACCCAAACGGTAGGCTGTATTGATTTTTGCGGATTCAAAACTTGGGATGTTTACCCACAAATCACGCGGGATTGAGAGCATGCCCGCTGTTTTGGTGGCAGAGTCGACCGATAGCAGGATCATGGTATCGGTGCGGGGTGCCCAATCTTCGCTATTCCAATCGCGGTAATCCAAACCCATCAACAAAACGTTGACGCGGCCAGTGCCATCCCAAGGCTCTGGGGTAGGGCCGCTCACAGACTGGAGGGGTACTTTTGCTTTCTCCCCCAGATTTTCAGGGAGGCCAGAGTCAGATGTTTGGGAATTGAGGTTTATGTCAGGGATACCAGCTACGCCCCAATTGGTAACGAACTCCCGTACAGCCACGAAGGTTAAATAAGCCGTAATAACGGTGGCAATTAAGAATGCTATTACCAAACCCCGTAATAACCAGTTTTGGCTGCCTGTTCCTGATCTGGCCTTGGATTTATGTGTCTGATCCATACTTTATGGCATTGAGTTGTTATTGGCCCAATCGTACCCTAATAAAATCACTATATCGGCCTGGGAGGTGGGATCGTAGCGCAAGTAGAACCTTGTAGAGGAGATACTCATCAGATCCAGTAAATATTTCACCGTATAAGGGTTACCGGTGTAGTCGATCAAGGTCGTGTAGGTATGCGGTTCAGGGGCGTCTCCGGTTTCGATGATATCGGCTCCTTCACTGGTCAGGAATTCTTGCGTGCGGGCCGCCAAACCGGGAGTATTGGCGCCATTCAACACGGAAATCCTGGCGTTTTCAGATTTCATAAGTTCCTGGGGGTCGGCATTGGCTGCCGCAGGGCTGACCGGGCCAGAGGCAGTGAAGATTTCATCGCGCAAGAGCCTGATTTGCTCCGGTCTGGGTTTGAGAACATCGTCTCCTTCAGGTGATTTATTAAGTGTGACTTGATCGGTGCCAATAATGCCTCGCTTGATGTTCTCTTCGGGGATTTGTTGAGCCAGCCAAGCCAATTTGATGGCCTGTTCCAGGGTCAAATTAGAGTGAATTCCGGAAGAGATTTCTTCGTATATGACCGGTGCCCTGCCGATTAAGGTGGGTAATGCATTTGAACTCACGATGCGGTTACGAATGCCAAAAATAACCTGCTGCTGGCGTTGAGCCCGGTCGAAATCAGCCCCTTCCGTATTACGGGCCCGGGCGTAAGCCAGCGCCAGGTTTCCTGGAAGAACTTGCACACCAGGCTGCAAGACTCTGGTGTTGTCATCGCCCAGCGGATCTACTTTGATTTTAGCAGGGACATCCACCTTTATACCCCCGATCTCGTCGATAAAGCGCTCGAACGCCCCGAAGTCGATCTGCGCATAGAAATCAATCTCCAATCCCAGCAAACCTTCGACTGTCTTCATGGCCAATCCAGCACCGCCTCCCGGCAACTTGTATATTTCACCCAAACGGTAAGCAGTGTTGATCCGGTTGGGTTCAAAACCCGGAATATTTACCCATAAATCGCGCGGGATGGAGAGCATGCCTGCTGTTTTGGAGATGGGATCAACTGAGAGCAAAATCATAGTATCGGTGCGAGGCGCGCCCTCACCGCTTTCCCAATCGCGGTAATCCAAGCCCATCACCAAAAGGTTGACGCGGCTGGCGCCATCCCAGGGTTGTGGCGTGGGTCCAACCACTGGTTGTACCGAGGGAGGATTATCATTTACCACGGTCTCGCTGGCTTGCCCAGGGGTGGGGGTCTTCCCTGGTTTGACGACAATTCCTGGCAGATCGGTGATGTCGTAAGAGGCGATAAAAGCGCGCACAGTCCTGAAGACGAATACAGCCGTAAGGCTGGATACAACTACAAAAAACACCAGCGACCCTAAAAGTAACCATTTGGTGGTGCTGGTCTTAGAATGCGAATTTACTTTTTGAGTATCATCCATATATTATGTTCTCGGGATCTCCACGGAGTGCACCTCCGAATTTGCGTGCCCAAGATTATATCACGGGCGGTAAAATCCACTGCGTTGGAGTAAAATTTATTATATTTGATTGTTGCAACATCAATGCCAATCAATTTACTAGATTCGGTTGAGCTACTCCAATGTCATTGATCAATGCCACCAAACTGGGTAAATCATTTGGTCCAGATGATATCTTTTCGGATGTGTCTTTAAGCATCCCAAACGGGGCGCGTATCGCTATCGTCGGGCCGAACGGGGTTGGCAAGACCACATTGCTGCGCATTTTAGTGGGGCTGGAACAGCCTTCAACCGGCACATTGCACCGGGCAGGCTGGCTCGCGATTGGTTACCTGCCCCAGGAAGCCAGTTTAGAGGCCGAGCACACCCTGTGGGATGAGTGTTTGAAGGCTTTCTCCGCTCTGCAAACCCAGGAAACCGAATTGTCTCATCTGGAATCATTGATGGTCGATCCCGAACAAACTGAGCAAGCGCTTGAACGTTACGGCCCATTACAAGAGGCCTTTGAGCGCCAGGGAGGCTACACCTATGAAACCCGTATTCGCCAGACCCTGACTGGTCTAGGTTTTGAACCTCAGGATTACCAACGCCCCATCCCGCAGCTTTCTGGGGGGCAGCGTACCCGCGCTTTACTGGCACGCCTGCTGCTTTCGAATCCCGATTTACTCATTCTGGATGAGCCCACTAACCATCTCGATATCGCTGCAGTTGAATGGCTGGAAAGTTACCTGAACGTTTGGCAAGGTGCCGCCCTGCTTGTCTCTCACGACCGTTATTTTTTAGATAAAGTTGTAAATAATATTTGGGAGATGAGTTCCACAGGTTTGGAGATTTACCGGGGCAATTACAGCGCCTATCTCATGCAACGCCAGGAAAGGTGGGAGCTGCGCCAGAAAATCTTCGAATCGGAAAAAGAACGTCTGGAGAAAGATCTAGATTACATACGGCGCAATATCGCCGGCCAAAACACTTTACAAGCTAAGGGACGGTTGAAACGTCTCAGCCGTTATTTAGACGCCGTCGAGAAAGGCGGGATCCAAAATATCCAGGGAAAGAGCTGGGCCAGGATCAGCGACGAAACTGGAGCCGTCAGCCAGATGATGAGTGTGGATGAAGCCACCCGCCGCCTCAGAGCCTTGAGAGAACCACATCACCGGCCACCTCATCTCAATCTAAACCTCAAACCCAAGCAGCGCAGTGGAGATATTGTATTGCGCGCCTCAGATCTGGTGATCGGCTACCCAGGGGAAGCTCTCTTTGAGGTGGAGCAATTGGAATTACGGCGCCAGGAATGCGCCGCCATCATCGGTCCAAACGGCGTAGGCAAGACGACTTTTCTAAAGACCATCTTACAGAAGTTGCGACCTCTCGCCGGGGAGCTGACTTTAGGAGCGAGCTTGCAGATTGGCTATTTTGCTCAGGCCCATGAAGACCTGGTACCCGACCGCACCCTGATTCAAGAGATCGAAGCGATTGCTCCCCATTTGCTACTTGCCGATATCCGCGATTACCTAGCTCATTTTCTCTTCACCGACGATGAAGTCTTCCGGCAGGTGATCACCCTTTCTGGCGGCGAGCGCGGCCGCCTGGCCCTCGCTAAACTCTCTTTGATGAACGCCAATCTGCTTTTGTTAGATGAGCCGACCAACCACCTGGATATCCCCTCCCAAGAGATTCTGCAAGAGGTGCTGGCCGATTATTCGGGCACTATTCTGCTGGTCTCCCATGACCGTTATCTAATTGACGCTCTGGGCAGCCAGATCTGGGAAATCGATGAAGACCACGGTTGCCTGAGAGTCTTTATGGGGACTTACAGTGAATATCGAGGGCAAAAAGAGGCAGAGAAGCTCGATACCGAATCCCCGGAGCGCCAGCCTGGTGGGTCTCACAAACCCGTTGCGAAGGTTGTTGCTAAGACAAATGAGCGCCGTCGCAAAGCCCGCCTAGAAGAGGTGGAATCTCATATTGCCCAGCTGGAAGCGTACCTCGCTAAGCTTTCAAAGCAATTGGAAGACCCTCCCACTGACCCCCAAGAGGTACAAGAGCTGGGTGAAGACTATGTGCAAACCCAGGAGAAAATCAATGATTTAATGGCCGAGTGGGAAGAGCTGCATGGCTGACAGCCGTTAAATGGCCTTGAGTGGATAGATACCTGATCAAAATCCTGGCATCAATCTGCGGTTGCCCCCGCTAAAACCGGCTCGTCGCCGTTATAAGCTCGCACGAGCGGAAAGCGATGCGCTACCCATGCGACTGCCAAAATGCAGCCCAGGCCACCGGTCACGACTGCCAAGGGAGCGCCAATCAACTGGGCGGCTACCCCAGCCTCAACCTCGCCTAATTGCGGACCACCCATAAAAAAGATCTGGTTTACGCTGGTCATGCGCCCGCGGATGTAATCTGGAGTTTGCAGTTGGCGGATCGTGTTGCGGATGATTGTACTGACCGAGTCAGAGGCACCGATAAAAGTCAATGCCAGCATAGCCCAGACAAATGTACGCGCCAGGCCAAAGGCGATCGTGGACAGTCCAAAAGCAATAACAGAAGCGAGGAAGATTAACCCCTGACGGCGAATCTCGGCCAATTGCGAGATTATCGCGGCGGCGGCGACGGCCCCAATCGATTGCGCCGCCGAAAGCCAGCCATAGGCGATAGCTCCAACATGCAAAATGTCGCGAGCGAAAATCGGCATCAGCGTATTTGCCGAAGAAAAGAAAGTAGCAAAGAAATCCAGCAACATAGTTGAAAGGATGATGGGGTGGTGCAGGATAAATTGCACCCCCTCCCGGATAGCTGGCAAGCTGACCCCGGCATGCTTGGTCAGGTCGACTTGCTGGGGCACTGACCCCATCATGATCAGGGCCATAATCACTGCTAAATAGGTGACTGCGTTGATTAGATACGTATAGGATTGTCCCCAATAGGCAATCACCAAGCCGCTCAAAGCCGGGCCGACGATAGCCCCCATCTGACTGGCGATTGAGGTCATGCTGAAGGCGTTGGGAAGGTCCCGGGCGGGTACCAGGTTCGGCACCATGGATTGCCGTGCGGGCGAATCAAAGGAGATGGCCACCGCCTGCAATGCCGTCAGAGCATAGATATGCCATAAATCGATCGTGCCTTGGAAGGTCAACCAGGCCAGGGCGCCGGCCACCAGCGCCATGAGGCTTTGCGTAATAAAAAGCATTCGCCGGCGATTTGCTACGTCAGCGACGGCTCCACCAACCAAAGAGAAGACAATAATCGGTAAAATACGAGCCAACCCAACCCCACCAAGGGCAATGGGTTCGGGCGTCAGGGTGCGTATATGCCAAAATAGCGCCCAGACTTGCATTTGGGAGCCGGCCAGAGAGATAGCCATCCCAATCCAAAGGAAGCGAAAACGACGGTGGCGAAGAGAAGGGGGAATGTGCAACGACTCATGTCCCCCAATCGCGAAGGTAAAGAAAATCGTATCCTACTGTCCGGTTGCTCAGCTTAGCGATAGGCGGTAGGATACGCTTGAAATGATTTCGCCGCATGCGTTCGACCACTGCCTGAACAAATTCTTTCTTAAAACCGGCTTCTATGCAATCGTCAGAGCTGTAACGTTGGTCTACCAGCAGGTAGAGCAGCTGATCGACTTCTTCATAAGTGAAACCCAACTCATCTTCATCAGTTTGCCCCACCCATAGATCGGCGGAAGGGGGCTTCTGGATAATTTCCTCAGGGACGCCCATGGCTCGAGCCATCTGCCTCACCTGGGTTTTGTAGAGGTCACCGAGCGGGTTGATGCCACAGGCAGCATCTCCATAGATAGTTGTGTAACCCAGCAATATTTCGGTTTTGTTGCCGGTGCCCACCACCAAGCCACCATAAGCCTCCGATTGATCATATAAGATGATCATGCGAGCACGCGCCATCACGTTACCACGGCGAATCTTGTCGGAATCAGGAAAACGTTCAAAGAGCGGATCCACCATCTCGGTGATCGGTATTGTGACTGATGCTACCCCCAAAGCCTTGATAATAGCTTGAGCATGCTCTATTGTATCCGGGGTTGAGCTCTTGTATGGCATACGCACCGCCATAACGTTCTCAGGACCGAGGGCTTCGGCTGTCAGGTAGCAAGACAGGCTCGAATCAACGCCGCCAGATACACCCACTACTGCCCGTGTGAAACCAGCTCGGCTGATCTCAGTGTGTATAAAACCGGTCAGGATTTTTCGGGCCAGATCCGTGTTTATGGTCAGATCTATCATGCTTACAGGGTAGGGACCTTTCAATCAAAAACAAACGCGATCATATTATAACCCGCCAGCAGGCAAACCAAATTTACCTCGTGCAGCTCTATGGTTCAGGTGTTATGGATGCTCAATAAGTCGCCTTTATGAACGAGGTTAAATTCCAGCGATGGGCTGTACTGGCACCAACAGGGTAAGCATCGACAGGCTCACTAAGAAAGCCAGCTCATGATCACATATCTCTTCCTGGAAAGCCAGCGCTAAACCCGAACTCACCGGGATTACCAATTGCCGCGATCATTTGGATGCCCCTGCGATAATATGCGGGTTAGCTCACGCTGCACCAATGAGGTGCGTTCATCACGCAAAAGGGGCAAGCGAGAGCGGGACCTATGCAGCTGATTGAGATCTATCTCGGCGTAAGTGATGGCCTCCTGATGGTAAGGCCCTTTTGCCAGAAGTTCGCCATTGGGATCAAACACCGTGGACCCGCCCCAGAAATTCAGGCCATCTTCGTACCCTACTCGATTCGCATGCGCCACGAAGGTGGTAAACAAACTGGCATAAGCCCGGTTGATATGCTCTACCCAGCGGGCTGATTCTAATTGAGGCTCGTCGCTCAAGCCGCGACCCGGTGAAGCGGACATAAAAAGTAGCAGGTCGGCGCCATCGAGCCATAGTAAATAAGGAGGGGAAGCATGCCAGAAATCCTCGCAGATCAGCACGCCGACACGCCCAAAGCGGGTATCGAAAGCCCGGACGGCATCTCCCCAGGCGAAGAAACGGCCCTCATCGAATAGCCCATAGGTGGGCAAGTACACTTTATGGTGAACATGGACGATCTCCCCTTGAGAAAGGTAGGCAGCCGCAATGAAGAAGCGGTGGCGTGAATCCTCGTCCACAAAACCGACGACCAAGTCAAGGCGTTGGCTGGCCTGCAACAAGCGTTGGAAGGTCGGATCGTTGGAGTGGGGTTGGCGGGCGACGGTAGTAGCCAGGTCCTGAAGTACGTAACCGGTTAGAGAGAGCTCAGGAAAAACGAGTAAATCAGCACCAGCAGCGTGAGCTTGATCGATCAGACGCAGGTGTTTCTCCAAATTGGCTGCTACATCGCCTAGATGGGTGTTGATTTGTGCCAGGGCTAGTGTCAGTTTCATCTTAGGTTTCTTGTCCCCTATTCTTGACCGAAAACCAGATCGTGGATATCACAAAAACCAATCCTGCCAACAGGGCGAACCCCAAAGCTGTCCAAGAACCCAGGACCATGCCGCGCCATTTTGGCGCGGGGTCTGCTCTCAAGAAGGAAAGCGCGAATACCTCCAATGCCAGGCCAAGCATACCCAAGCCGGTCGCCTGACCTGGTGCGGTGATCCATTGGCGGCTCCAATCCAACAACCAGAAAAGTCCCACCGCCAGGAGCGCTCCCAGCAGCTGGATCGGCCAGCGCAAGGCTAGCTGGCCCCATTCATCTCTGGCCGGAATCCCCCACCATGTGCTGGTTACAAAACCATAGGCAGTGCCATCCAGCCAGCAGCCCAGCCAGATACTCACCGTCAGGCAGGCCAGTAAAGGTAGCAGGCCATCGGCCAACCTCCCTAGAGGCGTGTGGGTGAGGGTTGCCACCAGCACAAGGGATAATAGCGCGCCTGCGGATACTCCGCCCCAATCCATCCCACCCAGGTAAATTTGAGGGATTTCTATTCGATGAGCCTGGAAGTAGCTCCAATGAAAGACCACAAAGGCAAGCCGTCCGCCTAGCAGCCCTCCAACCAAGACCCATAAGCCGGCATCCAGGTATGCACGCCCTTCTTTAGGCGGCGCTTGGCGGGTTATCCAGGCCAGACCGAGGGCCGCACCTAACCCTAGCAACAACGAATATGTGTAAACTGGTATGCCACCCGGCAGATGAAAGGCAACCCTCATGTAATTAATCATACCACGGGGTATTTTACCAACGAGTCTCAGGTACTAGGATAAAAACTGGTCTCCAGCCCGCTTTTACCATCAACGCTAAGAGGTGATCAGTTTTTTCTCATGCAGGTAGAGTGCTATGATGTATAATGAATTTAATCACTTAACATATCAATTTCAGCAATCAATCGTCCCTTGCTAATTCACGGAGAGTAGTAATCGTGGATGCATTAATCAATCCTAATGTCGCTTATCTACTGTTGGTGGCCGGCTTTTTTTTCGCCATCTTGGCGTTAATGGCTCCAGGAACAGGTTTGCTTGAAGCAGGCGCGCTGATTACCCTGATTCTGGCAGGATGGGTAATTTCTTTTCTGCCTATCAACGTCTGGGCACTGCTTATCTTGCTGCTAGGCGTGTTGCCTTTTATGCTGGCAGTGCGTAGATCGCAGCGCTTGATCTATTTAGTCATTGCCATCCTAACCCTGATTGTTGGATCGGTCTTTCTATTCCAGGGAGAGGGCTTATTGCCAGCGGTCAATCCGGTCCTAGCAATCGTGGTTTCAACATTTACCGGCGTATTTATGTGGATAGCCACCACGAAGATCTTGGAGGCCAGCCGTATTCGCCCTGAACATGATTTGGGAAAGCTGATGGGAGCGGTCGGCGAGGCCAAGACTAATATCCATAATGGTGGTTCCGTGCAGGTAGCTGGAGAATTGTGGACAGCCCGGAGTGCCCAACAAATACCTGTTGGCAGCACGGTACGCGTGGTGGGACGTGATGGTTTTATACTTGACGTTGAACTTGTAGAACAAACACAGAATTCAAGCGGGGAGATCCTCCCCTAAATTTAACAACTTCGTACTGGAGGTGAAGTATGCTGTTCTCTGTATTAGCTCAGGTCGCCCCAGGAGGCATTGGAACCCTGGTTAGTTTGGTTGGGGCGGTGCTGGTCATTGGCCTAATTTTATTGGCTAGTGCTGTCCGCGTCGTCCCTGAATACCAGCGCTTGGTGGTATTCCGCCTAGGTCGTTGTATTGGCGCGAAGGGTCCGGGGATTGTGATCCTGATTCCGGTGGTTGACCGGGCGGTGAGAGTGGATTTACGCGAGCAGGTGCGCGAGATCCCTCACCAGACTTCGATCACCAAGGATAACGCCCCCATTTCAATCGATTTCCTCTGGTACTACAAAGTGCTGGATCCCACCGAGAGCGTTCTCCAGGTAGGCAACTTTGAAGCAGCTGCTCAAGGAATGGCCACAACCACCCTGCGCGCCGTGATCGGCGGTATCCCGCTGGATGATGTGCTTTCCGAGCGAGAGCATATCAACAACATGCTGCGAACACGCCTGGATGAAGTCACCGAGCGCTGGGGGGTAAAGGTGACCAACGTGGAGATTCGCGAGATTGTACCTCCGCGCGAGGTGCAGGACGCCATGAACCGGCAGATGTCGGCCGAACGTATCCGGCGGGCACTGGTGACCGAGTCGACCGGGACCCGCGAAGCCGCCATCAACGTGGCGGAGGGCGAGAAACAATCCGCCATCCTGCGCGCGGAAGGGGATAAGCAATCTAACATCTTGCGAGCTGAAGGTGACAGACAATCTCAATTGCTGAGGGCTGAAGGCTTTTCGGCGGCTCTGAATAAGATCTTCGAGGTCGCCCAAACGATCGATCCCAAGACGATGACCTTGCAGTATTTTGACACGCTCAAGAATCTCGGGACCAGCGCCTCCACCAAGTTCATCTTCCCATTAGAATTCACCAATTTGTTGGAAAGCTTTATCAAGAGCAGGGAGGAGTAAAGCCTATCGCAATCCGCCCAGGTAACCAGTACAGGTGAGCAGGTAGCCGGATTGGCGAAGCGCACCATGACTTTCTGGATGGGGTAAATGTGGGCAAAATACGCCCCTTTTACCCCACCAATTCGGGCACTTTGGCAGATACCTTTTTATGGTGAGTATCGATAGGATGGTAGCAGCTGAGCCTTGTAGCCAGCTGGAAATCGAACCGGCCAATTGGCGGGATCTAAATGCGTTGAAGCATCTCGAGCGGGTGTGTTTCCCACAAGACGCCTGGCCGCTTTGGGATTTGATGGGGGTGCTGACATTTCCGAACGTGGTGCGCCTGAAAGCTGTCTGCGATGGCGAGATGATCGGTTTCATCGCCAGCGACCTGCGGCGTTCGGAAGGGCTGGCCTGGATCGCCACCATTGGGGTACTGCCGGACCATCGCGAACAGGGGGTCGGCTCGGCTTTATTGCATGCCTGCGAAGAACTGATACCGGTAGGGCGGGTGCGGCTGAGCGTGCGAGCCTCCAACCAGACGGCCATACGGCTCTATTTCCGGAGGGATTACCAGCGCGTGGGGGTTTGGCCCGGGTATTACACCGATGGAGAGGACGCTTTCATTTTAGAAAAGAATCTGTGAAAGTGGGGGATGATTCAAATCGGCTATAATAAGGCCTATCATGACCATTTTGGATTTACAAAAACCGACAGTGATCACCTCGTCTGGAGCGCTCCAGCGGCTGGCCGAGCAGCTCTTGAACGAAGCGATCGTGGCGGTCGACACCGAGTCGAACAGCCTGTACGCTTACCAGGAGCAGGTCTGTTTAATTCAATTTTCCACCCCTAAAGAAGATTTCCTGGTTGACCCGCTGGCGCTCGAGGATCTCTCGCCCCTGGCTGCTCTTTTCGCAGCTCCTGAAGTTGAAAAAGTGTTTCACGCGGCCGAGTACGATCTGATTGTTTTAACACGTGACTTTGGTTTTAATTTCGCCAACCTGTTCGACACGATGGTGGCTGCCCGGATCCTCGGTTGGGAGCGCTTAGGATTGGGCGCCATCCTGGGATCAGAGTTCGGCTTGAAAATAGACAAGCGGTACCAGCGGGCTAATTGGGGCAAGCGGCCACTGCCGCACGATATGTTAACCTACGCGCAGCTGGACACTCACTTCTTGATCTCTTTACGCTATCGATTGCTCTCCGAACTGAAGGCCGGAGAGCTATGGCCGCTGGCGAAAGAGGATTTCCGGCGCTTACGCCAGGTAAACGGCCGGGTTCATGAGGAGTTCTCAGGGGCATGCTGGCGGATCAGCGGGGCATACGATCTATCTCCACAGCGAGCAGCTGTGCTGCAAGCGCTGTGCGTATATCGCGACCAGGTGGCCAGATCGATCAACCGACCGCTGTTCAAGGTGTTGCACGACCGCACTATGCTGGCAATCGCCCAGGCCTTACCGGGGGATCTGGAGGCGCTAGGGCAGATACCAGGCATGAGCCCCAAACAATTACGCTGGCACGGAAAAGCCATTTTGCAAGCCATCCGGCGCGGACGGCGGGCGGAACCGGTATATCCGCCGGCCTCGCCACGCCCGGACGAACGGTATATTGCGCGGCTGGAAACGCTACGCCTCTGGCGCAAGTCCAGGGCGCGCAGAATGGGGGTGAAATCAGACGTGGTGCTGCCGCGCGATTTGCTCAACAGGATCGCGGCGCGCAACCCCCACAAAATCGAGGAGCTGACGCCCATCTTGCAACAGGTGCCCTGGCGGTTGGAACGCTTTGGGGGCGAAATCCTGACGGCACTGGCCAAGGGTTAGAATCAATCTCAAATATTGGGAATTAACCATGCATATCAGCTTTCACGGCGCGGCGCAAACGGTGACCGGTTCGCAGCACTTGTTGCAGGTTAACGGCCATACTTTATTATTAGAATGCGGGCTTTACCAGGGTCGCCGGCAGGAAGCAACCCAGCGCAACAGGAATTTCCCGTTCGACCTTTCCAAAGTGGAGGCGGTGATCCTTTCCCACGCCCACATGGATCACAGCGGCAATTTACCAAACCTGGTCAAGCAGGGCTACCGCGGCCCGATCTACACCACGCCTGCCACGGCCCATCTGGCCAACCTCATGCTGTTAGATTCGGGCCACATCCACGAAGCGGACGCGGCCTACCTCAATAAGAAGCGGCGGCGCGGCGACCCGCCAGTCGAGCCGCTTTACACGATGGAAGAGGCCGGCTATGTGGCCCAGTATTTCCAGCCAATCGATTACGGGAAAGCTTTCCAACCGATCCCGGGCGTGACCGCCCGATTGGTGGACGCCGGACACATCCTGGGGTCAGCGGCGGTGGTGCTGGATATCGAAGAAGGTAGGCGTAAGTACCGACTGTGGTTTTCGGGAGATATCGGACGGCGGGACCTGCCGCTCTTGCGGGATCCGGTGCTGCCGGAAGAGGCCGATTATTTGATCATGGAGTGCACCTACGGGGATAAACCGCACGAGGACCCGCAACAGGCCTACGATGAGTTACGCCAGGTGGTCACGAACACGATCGGCCGCGGCGGAAAAGTGATTATCCCATCCTTTGCAGTAGGGCGCACCCAGGAACTGGTATATGATTTTCACCTGATGATGGATCGAGGCCAGATCCCGCCGGTGCCGGTATACGTCGACAGCCCTCTGGCAGTCAACGCCTCCGACATCTTCAGGGCTCACCCGGAATGTTTCGACGAGCAAACCAGGGAATTCATCCGCAACGACCGCCACAAGGCAGCCCTGGGGTTCGATCACCTGACCTACACGCGATCGGTGGAGGAGTCGAAGGCCTTGAACTACCGCAAGGATCCCATGATCATCATTTCGGCGTCGGGGATGGCTGAAACCGGCCGCATTCTACACCATTTAAAGAACAATATCGAAGACCGGCGCAACACTATTTTGATCGTTTCGTGGCAGGCCCCTGACACGCTGGGGCGGCGGCTGGCCGAGCAGGCGCCAAAAGTAAAAATCTTCGGGGAGGTTTACAAGCGACGGGCTGAAGTCGCCACCATCGGCGGGTTATCGTCGCATGCCGGGCAGACTTTACTGCTGGAATACGCCCAGGCGACCCAATTGAAGGTTAAGCAGATCTTCCTGGTACATGGCGAGGCGAAACCGGCGGCAGCCTTGCAAGAGAAGTTGGGGGAAGCCGGTATCAATCAAGTGGCTTACCCAGCGCTGCACGAAACGGTGGAAATTTAAGAGCAGTTGGTCCAAACGGGGGGAGGTCAATAGCATCCTGAGGAAGGGGGTTGAATTGGTATAATGGAGGGCAGTCGAGCCGGAGAGGTGCCGGAGTGGACGAACGGGACGGTCTCGAAAACCGTTGTGGTCCTTGTGGCCACCGTGGGTTCGAATCCCACCCTCTCCGCAGGTCGTAAACTTAACCAGCCCTTCTCCTAATGGAGAGGGCTTTTATTAATGATTACAGCTTTTGTTGTTTATAGCAATTATATTTCTTCATTTGACCAAAGTCGATGGGCATCTGTCCCGTGTTAATAGGGACAAATGTCCCGTACATTTATAGATTTTAGTCTTCTATCTTCATAGAACTGATTAAGATCATAAACACCAATGAGAGTGTAATGTCATTGACCAGGATATACTTT
>Ga0307435_1000657_pt1 | contig 15217 bp, 16 predicted proteins | sample SalMarWE160470MG_FD_202164 | JGI IMG/M metagenome (GOLD analysis project Ga0307435, IMG submission 202164) | Salt marsh sediment microbial communities from the Plum Island Ecosystem LTER, Massachusetts, United States - WE1604-70 | ecosystem: Environmental > Aquatic > Marine > Intertidal zone >... | reverse complement strand
ACCCCCCCTGGCCTACCGTACTCCACGCAAGGATTCTTTTAGAATCGTCCTTGAGCAGAGCAGTAAGTGCGGCAAAAACTATAGTAATAGCACCTATCCAGCAAAACACATTATTAAAGCTTATAATTCCAGCAGACAATTTATTCAAAGTATTAAGTCCCAATATCACATACATAAAAAGATAGAGTCCATACATTCCTTTTCTTACCAGTACTGCTGAAAGTACCGATGAAAACGGAGATACAGCTTCTGCATGGGCATCAGGCAGCCAGGTGTGAAATGGCCAAAATGCGTTGATAATGACAAAAGCGATAGAAAACAGAATCAAGATAAAAAGTGTATAATCAATAGGAGCTGTTTGCATCTGAGAACTCAAGGCTGTTATCTCCAAGGTGCCAAACCTGTTATACAAACTGATAATTGCAACCAGCATAGTAAGCGAGCCAATGATTGACATAATTATGTATTTCAAGCCGGCCCCTATGGCCCTGCCGCCTTTATAGCTTATTAAAAGATAAGTGCTCCAACTCATCATCTCCCAGAAAATAAAAAACGATATTAAATCGCCACTGAGCACAGTTCCTAACATACTCGCGTTGATAAACAACATGGTAAAATAGTAATAATCCAACCTTTTTTCATCTTTTATATATTGGAGAGAATACACGATGGATAATAGGCCGATGCCGACAATAGTAATGGCAAAGAACCAGGACAATACGTTTAGTCGCAAGATAATAGGAATGCCGAAAAAGCCTGGATAAAAAGTTACATTCGGAGATTTACCATAAAGCAAAGCGGTAATAGCTACTAAAAGCAAAGACACAACGACAGCAAGGCAATTGCGCAACTTCGGTGAGATCTTACCGGAAAAATAAATAAGCACTGCACCACCAAAGGCAATTATAAGCAGCAGTTCCAAACTCATCCTAAAACGTTCCCCTAAAACCAGTTTAGCTAATTTAAGTTATGCTTTATGACTTCTAACGCGGCTGTGGTTCCGTCACCAACAGCAATAGTAATTTGTCTATGTCGTTTATCTCTAACATCTCCGGCTGCATATACGCCTCTGATATTAGTTTCCATCTGTGGACCCGTAATGATATAACCATATTTCGTTAATTGTATTGGCACGTTTTTTAAGAAAGCACTATTAGGAACAAGCCCAACGAATATAAAGATACCGTCGCGCTCTAACCTAATACGTTTATGTGTTTTGAGATTCTCTGCTTCTACAACCATTTTGTTTTCTTTTTTGTAGAAGGCGCGTGGTTCATGAGACCACAGAATATCGACCTTTGGATTCGTGGTAACCTTATCCGCTGTGATTTTTTCAGCCTGCAGCTTGTCAAATTGATGAATGACGGTAATGGATTTTACAAACTGTAAAAGCAGCAGGGATTCTTCCATAGCGCTGTTACCGCCTCCTATCACGAAGATATCCTTATCTTTATAGAATTCTCCGTCACAGGTAGCACAATAAGATACGCCACTGCCCTTATAATCTTTTTCACCTGGAATGTTCAGCAGTCGGGGAGATGAACCGGTAGCAATGATTACAAATTCCGCAGTGTACTTGTCTTCATTGTCCAGCTCTGCCCATTTTTCCTGGTCGCTAAGGTGAAGGGCAGTGACATCTGCTGCCAGCTTGAACTTGGTGCCATATTTTTCCGCTTGTTCTCGCATATTGCCTGCCAGCTCGTGCCCGGCAATGGGTTCGACGAAGCCGGGATAATTGGCTACATGGTAAGTGGTCTTCACCTGACCGCCGGCAGACGATTCATCTACCACCAGGGTCGAAAGAGCTGCTCTTGATGTATAAATAGCTGCTGCCAGTCCTGCGGGCCCGGCCCCGATGATAATCACATCATATTTTTGCATATTTTTGCTCATTGCAATCATCACTTTAAATCAAATGAAAATTACGCAAAAACCTCATCGATGACGATTTTTACTTCTTTTGCCGATTGAATACTGGAAGTGGCTTTCACTACCTTGCCGTTACGGTAATAAATGGTGAACGGCAGCCCAAAAAATTTTTGGCATTCCGGTAAACCTTTGATAATTGCAGCGGAAGGGATATCGAAGTCCATATCCCGAAATTGAATATCAGGGTAATTCCCCTGCAAAATTTCAAATATGTCATATACAGGGATACACATAGGTCCCATTCTTCCACAACAAACAGCGACTTTTTCGTTGTTCTCTATTAACTCTTTAAGTTGCTCTTCACTTTCGATATGCTCTAAATTAGTTTGAAGCATTTGTTACACCTCTTTTCTTCCACTTTTCCATCGTTTCTACAAAATGCTGTCCAGCACAGCCTTAATATATTCGGTTCTACTCAAAAGCTCTGAAGCAGCCGAGTTTAGAACATCGGTTATAAGTTTGGGATATATCCCGACAACTATGATCAATACTACGAAGATAAACATAGGGATCAAGGCAGTGACAGGAGCTTCTTTCCTTCCCGGATTAACCTTTCCTCCCTTAAAATACAGAACTTGGACAACACGGAAAAAATATGCCCCTTCAATTACCGTACCTAACAAGGCAAGGCCAATAAGCACGGTAAAAATAGCCTCTCCAGTAGCCAAGGCAGCTCGAACAATTAAAAATTTGCTGGGAAAACCTACAAAAGGAGGCAGCCCTACGAGTGAAAAGGCACCAATGGTAAAGGCTAAACAGGTAAGAGGCATCTTCTTGCCTATTCCTTCCAGGGCCGAAATATCCGGAGAACCTGCACGATAAATCATATACCCTGCTGCCAAAAACAGTAGTGCCTTAGATAAGGTATGACTTATCAGCTGGAACAAGCCGCCAGTTACTCCATAAGAGGTAGCTATGGCCAGAGCAAACAGGATTAAGCCTATTTGGCCTATGCTGGAATAGGCAAGCATTCTCTTGATGTTATTCTGGCTAAGAGCACACATCTCACCCACTAAAAGAGTTAAAATCCCTAAAAGTGCCAGGAACGGCAAAATGCCTGAGGCGCCGAATATAGTAAATACTACCCTTGACACGGCATAAAGACCCACCTCAATGGCTATGCCGGATAGAATCGCGCTTATAGATGACGGCGCCGATGAATGAGCGTCAGGCAGCCATGCATTCAGCGGGAATATAGCAGACTCCACTCCGAAGCCGGTAATAATCAGTACCATAGGAACAAAGACCGATATGGAACTGACTGATTTTATATTTCGGGCAATATCAGCCATATTAAGCGTACCGAACTGACCGTAAAGCAGACCTATCCCTATAAGCAGAAGGCTTGAGCCAACAGCACCTTGAATTAGATACTTTACTGCTGACTCGATTCCGGCTTTGTCTCTCAGGTAAGCTACGAGGGCGTATGATGAAATGCAGAGGATTTCAAAGAAGACAAAGAGGTTAAATATATCCCCGGTAAGAACAACACCTGTAGCTCCGGTAAGAAGCAGAAGATAAAGCATATGGTACTTTTCAGTCGCACCTTCTTTTATGTAATCTAACGCATAGATGGAAACTAAAAGTCCTACCAAAGCGATGATGGTGGAAAACAGAACACCCACCGGCCCGGCTACCAGATTGATACAGAAAGGCGGTTGCCAGCCACCGATGGAAACAATTATGGGGTTTTCCAATACTTTGGGAAGTAACAGCAGGGAAACAACAAGGTTAAACCCAAGCGCTACCGGCGAGATGTATTTAGCCGCATCTTTCCAGAAAAGAGCAAATAAAGGAATGGCAAAGGCCAGACCTAAAGGTACTGCGATAAGGAGTACGGGATTTACCATTTTTGTTCCCTTATTTTACGAAGGTTAAGCGTACCGTAATGCTGATATAATCTAATGGCTAACGAAAGGGCCAATGCTAAAACCGCTACGCCAATTACGATAGCTGTCAGAACCAATGCCTGTGGTACCGGGTCGACCATACGCTCAGAGTATATCCCGGGTCTCGAAAAAATAGGTGCAGTTCCTTTTGTGATGTAACCAACCGAAATAAGGAACAGGTTTACCCCTGTATCCAAAATGCCAAGACCAACAATGACTTTAATAAGGTTATGTTTAACCAGAATGATATAAAGCCCGATGAATATAAGCCCGAAAGCCCCTATGTAATAAGCGTAGTTATTCAAAAAACTCATCAGCTTTCCTCTATTAAGTTATCAATGATACCTGTCAGTTCCGAACCCACCTTAAATCCAATCGCAATATAAATAATAGGGATGACGCCGGCACTAAAAAGAAGATTTGGAGTTCCCTTTGGAAGAAAATTCGTCAAAAAATAACCGTCTATAGCTAATCCAATCAGACCGACCACTACAAAAAGCAGTCCTCCAAGCGATTCCAGGCTCATAGATACTTTTGCATTTATTCTTCTTTCCCTGCAACCTAAGTAAATTAAAAGGTATGCGGAAGCGATAATCGCACCTCCCTGAAAACCCCCGCCGGGGGTAAGGTGACCGTGAATGAAAATATAGGTGCCGAAAACGAGAATAAGAGGAAAAAGAACTCTGCAGCCGGTTGAGAGGATCAAGCTGGCCGGCGTTACTTCTCTCATTGCTTTTTTTCTGCTAGTGCTCAGTACCACACCTAAGCCGATAGCTGCAATGAATAAAACCGTAACCTCACCTAAGGTATCGAATGCACGGTAATTTACCACAACTGAGGTGACTATATTGGTAGCCCCTGTTTCTTTTACACCCTCGCTAATATAACGCTTACCTACTTTCGTTTTTGGCACGCCGAAGGGAATCTTTGCCAGTGATAGGCTAATTCCAAAGGTTACTATTACTAATAAAAGGATGCTAATTATCCTTCTCATTCTTCGTACCTCTTTGTTCTTCTTATAGCAATAATAAAGATAGCTGTAGTTAATGCCGCACCGATGGCCGCCTCAGCCATCGCTACATCGGGGGCCTGAAGGAAATAGAAAAGTACGGAAGCAATTAGACTTACCAATGCTGCAGCAATTACCGCACTGGTTAAATCTTTGAAAATAGAGGCGGCAATTGCTGCTATAAGCATCAAAAGTATTAAAAAGAAAACAAATATCATTGTGTCTCCTCGTCTTGTTCTAATCCGTCGTGAAGGGGTTTACACTCCTCAAACTCCTTAGTTTTATCTACAACACTTCTATCACACAGAGGGACACCACTCTTACAAGATGCTCTACCTAAGGCATGATTAGAAATAGGGTTAGTGATAAGAATAAAAAGCGCAATAGCCAATGTCTTCGGCAGCCAATGGGGCTGCATTATCCCAACGCCAATAATGGTCAGGAAAGCACCCAATGTTGTACACTTTGTACCTGCTTGAAGTCGATTATATACATCGGGCAGTCTGAATACACCCAGACTTCCCAGGAAGAGAAATATTGTTCCAACGGCTGTAATGATAGTCCCTGCCAAGTACACTTAAATCCCTTTTTCCAAAAATCTGGCAATAGCCACTAAACCGATAAAAGTTAAGACCGCATAAACCAAAGCGACATCCAAATAAACATATCTTTCAAAGATAGAACCCAAAAGGACAAGCAAAGCGGTAGTAATTGTAGCTATGGTATCCACCGCTACTGCTCGGTCCGCTGCAGTGGGGCCTTTGAGCATACGTAAAAGGCACAAGACAATCGCCAGCCCTATGATTGTAAGAAAGATAATTTCGTATAAAACTTTGCCATTCATTGCCATATTTGTATATCCAAATATTATTCCGAATACTTCTGTGACTCCCTGAAGCGGAGTTTGTCAAATACACCTTCAGCCGCTAAGGATATGGGTTCCATTCCCGGGTCCGGCGATAATTCGGGCTGACCTGCACACCTCAAGGTTGTCAAATCCACAACGTTCAAACCAGACCTTATGGGCACAGTTATTACATCGATGTGCTTTACCGAACACTCGCTGCCATTTATTATCTGCCCGCCTACGGTCATCTTGTTATTCTTAGTAAAAATAAGTGTAAAAACCTGAAAAACCCATGAATCAAGTTTTGTAAGAAACTCTTAAATGCCGATTCACTACCCATTGACTCTTTTCCATAAATCTTCAGCACAACTCACCCACACATTGGCTCTGGGCTGGGGGGAAAGTTCAGGATGGGTGGTATAATGAAAACTTAGTATATCATACAAGGTAAATTTCTTAAGTATAGCCTGAGCTACTTCATCCACATGACCAGCCAGATTAACATCTCCAACCGCCTGAGCACCGAGGAGCGTTAGATCATCTTTTTTGAAAATCAACTTTGATTTTACTGGTTTAGATCCGGGTATCATGGAGTATATACTTGTTGTCTCACCATTACCAGCCAAATACCCTATCCCTATATCCTTAAGATACCTCTCGGTTAACCCAACCGTACCAAAAGAGAGCTCAAACACCTTGGTCGCCGAAGGATTTACTACGCCAGGGTAAATTCTGTTTCCACCTGAAGCATTTATTGCAGCTACTTTGGCTTCTACAACAGCATTACCGCCTAATCTGCCTGGAAAATGATCTTCGGTTATTGCAGAAACTGCATTTATCACATCACCTGCAGCGTAGACGTCTTCCACAGAGGTTTTCATGTACTTATCAACTTCAACTCCCCCTTTATCGGCTTTAATGCCGGCTTCCAATGCCAGATCAATCGCCGGCTTTACCCCTATGGCTAAAATCACCGCATCAGCAGGGACCTCTTTACCACTATCTAAAATCACTGCCTTAACTGCATCTTCTCCAGTAAACTCAACCACTTTGCTTTTGGTATAGCAACTGATGTTATTTCTTTTCAGTTCCTCTTCGGCAAGGATACAGAACTCATCATCCAAAGAAGCTTCCAAAAGGTGATCCAAAAGCTCGATTATCGTTACGTTCAAGCCGCCTCTTTTTTTGATTAGATAAGCAAACTCCGCGCCAATGTATCCTCCTCCTACAATGACTACATTCTTTGTTTTAGGCAGATCCAACACAACCTCTAATTTTGCTATATCTTCTGTTTTTCTTAAGGTAAATATATTTTTAAGCTCGACCCCTGGAATTGGCGGCTTAACTGGTTCAGCCCCAGTGAGTAAGAATAGCTTCTTATATTTGAATCTGTCGTTGAGGCAAGCAACTATCTTATCTTTAGGTTCAATACGTTTGACTTGGTCAATAAACAACTCAGAGTCAAACTGGGTGAGAAACTGGTCAGGAATGATAACCTTTTCCAATGTCGTACTTCTGTCTAAAACATAAGGCATAGCACAGTGATTTATCATCGATTTATCTTCTCTTATCAATCCAATACTTGCATCTGGATTCATAATCCGGGACATCTTATTGCAATTTCTCATTGCCGGACCGCCTCCAATTATGAGCACGTCAAATTCTTTTGTTCCCATATCTATTCTCTCTTAGCTTTGACTAATTCTTATAAATTTCCAATACTCCATTACTCTACCATTTACAGCCGTTAGGCCGGCGGCGCGTAAAGTGCTCACATCCATTAGTTTATTTGTATATACAAATAAAGCGATAGATATACCCAAAAAAATTTATTTCCTTTTTATTACCTCTACAATTTTTCTTACTCGCACATCAATCACTCTATAGCATGTTTTTGTTCCTTCTCTTCTACCTTTAATAATGCCTGCATTTTTCAATATCCTAAGATGCTGGGAGATGGTAGATTGAGGCATCCCTAATACCTTTTGAATTTGGGCAACATTACATTCATCCTTGAGTAGACCAGCTACCATCTTTAATCGCGCCGGATGGGACAGGGCTTTTAATGTTTCGCTGGCTTTTTCGTAGTTTACTGCCACTATAAAATCCTATTATTCTATCTCTTGATTATCTATGAGAATTCAACTGCCTTCTTTGTTTATGTGAATATCACCCTTAAGTATTTCTCGAATCTGTGGCTTATCATACTCGTTGCCTCATCAATATCTTCGGACTTTACATTTATCCAGTGGATAAGGAACTTATCACCGATAACATCTAATGTAAAAGTGCCCGGGGTTAAGGTAATTGAATTGGCTAAAATCATCTTTGCAACGTCAGATTTAAGGTTGGTTTTTATAACCACAATGCCTGGTTTTATAGGCATTTTGGGGTGGATAATCCGATAGGCAACATCGAAATTGGACTTGATTATCTCCCAGAAAAGAACAATTATGTACACGAAGGAGAATAAAATCCTCTTTATACTTAGCGGAGGCAAACCTAACTTAGAGTAAATGCCGGCTCCAAAGAGCGAAATAATCAGGCAAACCAGACCTCCGCAAATAAGCTCCAGCGGGTCGAATTTCGGGCTCAAAGCCAACCACAAGACAAGGGTGACCACCAAAAGCCATATGAAACCTTTTACCTTCTCCATTTTTTTATAGGCAATTTTTTGCATTTACCAACTCTTGTATTATTGATGTTCTCACTTATAAATTGTGCTCACATTCACAAATTATAACAAGTTTCATCTATTTCTGAAATTTTGTCAATTGATTTTTTTTTAATTTATCTATATATTCGAATATTTGAATATTATTGACAGATACAACAGCCGTCTTAAGCTCTTTAGCTATGTGAACGCATGTTGGAGAGACGAATAGAGGTGGTTTATGAGGTATAACAAAATCCCGGATGAAGCTGTTCGAAGGCTGCCAACTTACCTTCGAGGCTTATTGTCCCTGTCAGAACAAGAACGAAAGAAGATATCCAGTCAGAGGTTAGCCGATTTTCTTGGCGTTAATCATTGGCAGATAAGGAAGGATCTTTCCTATTTTGGCGGCTTTGGCACACCAGGTATAGGCTATGACATCGAAAAGCTCATAAGGCAAATTAGAAAAATTCTAAAACTCAACATGGTTCGCAAGGCAGCTTTGGTAGGTGTGGGCAACCTGGGCTCGGCTGTTTTGAGATATCCGGGATTTCGAATATATGGCTTCGAGATCGCTGCTGCGTTCGATAACAATCCTAAAAAAATCGGCCGAAAAATAGGGCATATCACAGTTGAAGATGTTTCAAAGCTCCAGACGTTGCAGAAAAGAAAAATCGACCTTGGAATTATAACAGTTCCTTGTGAGGCCGCTCAGGAAACATTTAATAAGCTCATCACAGCAGGGATTAAAGGTGTCTTGAGTTTTTCGCCGTGCTATAAAACAGGCCGTAAAAAAATCAAAGTAATAACCATCGATATTGCGATGGACCTTTCCCGTCTGTCATATTATATACCTCCAAGCCAGTTTGTGGCAGGGCAAGCTCTCTCTTAGTTTGATACTTCCCCTTTGCTCTCGTTAGCCAACTTGTCTAATAGGGCAACATACCTGGCTTTGGATTGCAGTCCTACCAGGCGATTTATCTCTTTGCCGTTCTTGATAATAAGAACTGTTGGCATTGCCCTCACACTGTATTGTTCAGCTATCGCAGGCGCTCGGTCGACATTTACTTTGCACACGGTATCCCAGATAGAACAATGTACTTCATATCTGTTGATCTTTTTCAAAGAAATGACCTGTATTGCCTTGGTATTTAGAATATAACTTGATTTCCTTAAGGCGGAGAATATGGTTATTGCCATTCTTGAGTAGCGTGATTATTCATGGGGCCATTTTAAAGGTTCAGATTTGGTGTGGTCTCTGAACCTTTTTGCTTACGCCGATTAAAAGAGCGTTGTTTAGCATAGCTCATTTACACAATAAGCAAGTACGCCCATCTTCTTTATTCCTGTCTCTCGTCTAACATTAGACAAATGTGATTAATAGAAGCGGCGACCAAACGGTTCAGGGACAGGTACGATAATCACTGTCAAATTCGAAAAGTTCTCCTTCCCTTATTCAGATTTCTACTATTAGTTTTTTCTGCTCACAAATCTAATTTACTGGATTTGACAGGCTAATTATGAGTTTGCAAGTCGTTTTCGAGGCGCATGTAGAATTAATATCGAGCTGAAAAGTGGGTCAAAAGTGGGGCAGTCGTCACGTGATAGCTACTTGTTAACCACTTGTCAGTCAGTTGTTATTCACTTGTAACTCTCAAAAACGCTCGATTTTGCTGTTATAATCTCTTTATTTATAAGCACTTACAAGCTGAGTAAAGGACTGAAAATCCGTGTGTCGGCGGTTCAACTCCGCCCCTGCCCAGTTCTCACAACTCTCTATTTTTCAATAATTTATAACATTAAAACAGTCAAAAATTGTCTTAAAAAAACAGGTAAAATTTGCCAAATGCGTCCCAAAAAGGTAGTCTTTGTTTCAGTAGTGAGTAGAAAATGAGTTGATAGTGAGTTTGAGAGGAGGATATCAAGTCTTATTTTCGTTGAGTAATGGATTTGCAATTATAGAATATTACAGCTGTAAAATTTTAAGGAATTTGTGATGATAAGCAGGTTGTGGCGGTTAATCAAATCTCTTTTTTTGGCTTTTGGCCTTTTGCTCTGTTTCTTTGCAGTTATTGAGCTTATTAGGGTCTACCAGACACTTAATGAAGTTCATCCTATTGCTGGTTATGTTTTTTTGATTATTTTGGGCTTAATTCTGGTCTGGATTATTGGTTATTACCTCATTACGATGAGCTCACGACCAGTAGTTCTTATACATCCCAAGATAAAAGATGTCGATTCTCCATCAAAACGTGAAATGCAGCGTTACGGAAGGTATCTAGTTAAATACATGTCTCGTCTTGCCGAGAATGATATATTTGATACTGATAACAAAGATAAAGCAAGAGTCGGGGTGAGAGAACTAACCTCTGCATTGAAGAATGGTAATAACCATTATGCCATAAAATCTGCTATTGATAAAGCTGAACAAGAAATTATTAATCCATTGTTGGACAAACTCGATGATCAAACAGAAAAAAAGGTTCGTGAAGCCACACTTGATGTAATGATTGCCGTTGCTTTTTGCCCATATCGATCTATCGACCTGCTTATCGTTATATATCGAAACATTTCCATGGTTACAAAGATAGTTCGCATCTATAATTCCCGTCCGAGGCTTAGAGAACAATTAAGTATTTTGAAAGACGTAATAAATGTAGTTGTGACAGTTAATTATATTAACCTTGGAAGCAGTATACTTCAAAGAATGTCATCAAAAATCCCGTTCATTGGGAAATTTTTGGATGATATTACTCAAGGTATCGGTGCGGGTTTCATGACAAATGTAACTGGTCATGCCGCATTGTACAGGTGCCGGGCATTCAGAAAATACTCGTCAGATGAGGCAAAATTAAGGATGCGATCAAAGTTGAAACAATTCTTTAAAGATATAAAGGATATATTCAAGAAGGATCTTCTCCCAAAATTTAAAAAACGTATAGAAGAGGATAAAAAACCATGGAAAAAAATTAAGAGTGAAATAGGCACTGCTTTAGATGAGACGGATGTCAACGATTTTGTTCGCAGACCAGTTGCAACTTCGGATAGTAGTATAATGACAGCCAGCAAAACAGCTAGCCAGGCCGTTTTTAAAGCAGGAAAAGCTGTGGCTAGCACTTTCATGCGTACAGGGAAACGTGTCTTAAGTAAGAGCAAAACAGCTAGTTTAAAAATATTGTCTTACACAAAAACTAAGTTAAAAAGAAAGAAAAAGCCAGATAAATAATCTCAGGACAGAGTATACACCTTCGACAAAAATAAGATAATGAAATTCCTACTCCTCCATCATCTCTTCCAGAAGTTTTACTGCCTTTTTCCTATTTTCATCAGAGACTTTTAAATAGAATTTCTCAGTAGTCCTAATTGAACTATAATAACTCTTAAACTGAAAATTATCATTCCCCCCTTAGAATGAAAAGTATATGACATGGTAAAGGAAATCTGTAAAAATTATTCAAAATACGAAGGCGTCCCTTAATATACATACAAACAGCAACAGGAAATCCAAGGCTTGACTTTTGCTGTTTTTAGCTATAATCTAAGTAATCCGTATTATCAGTGATGGCAGTGTCCGTTTATTCGTTATTATTAAGCATCCGTTGGATTTAGAAGCGGATTTCGTCGAAATAACAGTAAAATTATGAAATTAGACCCGACAAAACTCGAGCATTGGCAGATTGCAGAAGCTGCAGAGCGGAATCTTAAGCATCCTACTCAATTGGCCGAGGAATTAGGCCTCGCTTATGGCGAATTGCTGCTGATGGGCCAACAATTAGCCAAAGTGGACTACGCCAAGATTATCAGAAGACTGAAAAACGCTCCCATAGGCAAATACATCGATATCACCGCTATCACCCCCACGCCTTTGGGTGAGGGCAAAACAACCACAACTATCGGCCTAGTGCAGGGCATCGGGAAACTGGGCCATCGTGTCGCCGGCACTATTCGGCAGCCCAGCAGCGGCCCAACGTTCAATATCAAAGGAACAGCGGCTGGCGGCGGCTTGGCTCAGTGCATACCACTTACTCCCTTTTCAATCCGCCTGACCGGTGATATTGAGTGTATAACGAATGCTCATAACCTTGCTATGGTTGCTCTTACGGCCCGGATGCAACATGAGAACAATTACGACGACGAGCGCCTCGCAAAAAGTAGGCTAAAGAGACTGGATATCGACCCGCAAAGGGTTCAGTGGCAGTGGGCGATTGATTTTTGTGCCCAGGCGCTGCGGTACATAACGATAGGCAAAGGCGACAGGATGGATGGTTTCCAGATGGAGTCCGGCTTTCAGATGTCGGTTTCGAGCGAGGTTATGGCAATACTGGCGGTGGCCAAGAACCTGAAGGATTTCCGGGAGCGGATGAGCAAAATTGTCCTTGCTTACGACAAAAAGGGTAATGAAATAACAACGGCCGACCTCGAAGTTGATGGAGCTATGACAAGCTGGATGGTCAGTGCATTAAATCCGAATCTATTGCAGACTATTGAGGGCCAGCCAATGTTTGTGCACGCAGGGCCCTTTGCCAATATTTCTATCGGTCAAAGCTCAATTATCGCAGACCTCATGGGCACAAAGCTGACCGACTATCTTGTCACAGAGAGCGGATTTGGCGCTGACATCGGGTATGAGAAGTTTTGGAATCTCAAGTGCAGGATGTCCGGCCTTAAGCCGGATGCTGTGGTTATCGTTTCAACTATTCGAGCTTTGAAGATGCATGGAGGCGGGCCTCCAATAAGGCCGGGCGCGCACCCGGGCGAAGAATACATCAAAGAAAACCTCGAATTAGTCGAAAAAGGCTGCGAAAACCTAATCGCCCATATCGAAATTGTCAAGAAAAGCGGTATTAAGCCGGTGGTGTGCATTAATCGTTTCTGTAGTGACACAGATGCCGAGGTCAAGCTGGTTCGAAGGATTGCCGAGGCCAATGGTGCGTGGTCGTCGGTTTCTGAGCACTGGCTAAAAGGCGGCGAGGGCGCACTTGAACTGGCTGAAACCGTCGTTGCAGCGTGCAAGGAGAAAAATCATTTCAAATTCCTCTACGATTTAGATACACCGCTGCGGCGAAAGATAGAGCTGGTTGCCAAAGAAATCTATGGTGCTAAAGGTGTCACTTATAGCGATAAGGCGCTTGCCAGAGCCAAGATGCTCGAAGCAGACCCGCGTATAGGCAAATTTGACATTTGCATGGTGAAGACACAGCTTAGCCTTTCACACGACTCGGAGCTTAAGGGCAGGCCCAGAGATTGGGAGCTGCCGATTCGGGACATGATGGTTTTCGAGGGGGCAGGATTTGTTGTGCCTGTGGCAGGCGGGATTAAGCTCATGCCCGGAACCGCGTCCGATCCGGCGTACCGCCGAATTGATGTGGATGTGAATACAGGAAAAGTCCAGGGACTGTTTTAGAAAGCATTCCGAAGGTTTAACCGTCTCAGGACATACCATAAACCATCAGTTAACAATGGGCTTAAATTAAAAGACATTTGAGAATTTTAAGTCTTATCAGTGTCTTTTGAAATAGATTCTAAAAGGGAATATAATAAATGAGCAGATTGGAGCGTCTATTGATTGAAAGTAAAATTTGACTTTTCTTCTCACTTCTCCATAATCTCCTTTAGCAGCCTGACTGTCTTTTTCCTAATCTCATCAGGGTCCTTCAAAAAAAGTGTACGGGATAGATCATACCTGGAACGTTTCTTAGTGCACTTAGAAGCTAAAAAGATGTGTTTATCTATAAAACCGGAGGGCAATTAAAAGTCACCGCGGCTATAACAACTACACTTGGCAATAACCCACCATAACAATGTCTTGAAATCGGGATGCCGTTGGTAGGACTGTTTGAGCAGTTGACAAGCTGTTTTTTGGTGTCCTTCTCTGATTGCACAGCGAGCCGCCCTGTAACCTTCCCTGCCAAGCCTTTTCAATGCTCGACCAGGTGCTATTACTGCTGTTCCATTTTTGCTGAACTCATTTTGATAAATGTGCTCAAGCACGTTTAACTCCATCTTTCTATTAGCGAAAGAATATGCCGATAAATTGCCGGAATGCCTTCGGCGTTTAAAAGTTGGCTTATCCGCAGGAACAAATTCATATTTTAATGAGAGCTTCAGCCAGAGGGCATACTCGGAACAAACCGGCAACGAGGTATCAAAACCACCGGCTTCTTCAAACAATTTCTTGCGGCACATCGTCCCACAGGAGTGGACATAAATATACTCGAACAAATCCGCAGAGATATATCCGCAAGGCAGTTTATGCCGTTTTCGTTTGACCTTCCTGCCTTGTTCATCTATGCCTATATAGGAGCTGTATGCGACTACTTCAGAGCCGTTGTATTCGACAAGGTTCAATAGCTCTTCAATCGCATACGGGAACAGAAGGTCATCTGAGTCGATAAATGTAATGTATTCTCCCTTGGCTAATTCGAGCAGTTTATTTCGCGCTTCAGCCACACCCCGGTTTTCCTGCCAGAAATATCTAATCGGGTAGCTGCTCTTTTTTATCATTTGCTCTGTACCATCATTTGAGCCGTCGTCGACTATTACGATTTCGTAGTCTTTATATGTTTGGGCGAAAATACTCTCAAGCGTTTCTTTGAGATAGTGTTTACGATTATATGTCGGGATACAGATACTAACTTTCGGCATATTTGATTTCACCCACAGTCAGATCTAACCTGCTTTTATCAGGCAGAAGCCTATCGGGCAAAATAGAGGCACATCAAAGCACAGGCCCGCCTAAACGCTATTACAAATGATAAACATACTTAACAATATAGCGCCGATTTTGCAAACATTATTTTCCATCTTTCTGATACTATTGAAAAGCTGAAAATAGGGCCCGAAAAAAAACTTGAAAAGGAGCAGAATATGCTGCCTAATATACGGCGTCA
>Ga0307435_1000656_pt1 | contig 15217 bp, 15 predicted proteins | sample SalMarWE160470MG_FD_202164 | JGI IMG/M metagenome (GOLD analysis project Ga0307435, IMG submission 202164) | Salt marsh sediment microbial communities from the Plum Island Ecosystem LTER, Massachusetts, United States - WE1604-70 | ecosystem: Environmental > Aquatic > Marine > Intertidal zone >... | reverse complement strand
CCGGCATTTTCCTGGGTATTCTCTTTCTTACTTGGTCGGGTGCGCCGATGCTGCTGTTCATCATCTTTGCCTATCTCGGAATTCAGTTCATCGTAGACCACCTGAGAGGCAAATCGACTGACTATCTCTGCATCATCGGCCTGTTCACCTTTACCATCGCCGCCATAATGTCCATGCCCTTTCTGCCTAAAACAGGTATAACGGCTGTGACACAACCCTCTCTGATAATCGCCATAATTGCCCCGCTGGCATTAAGCGGTGTTTCCCGATTCATGGTGGGCAAGGCGTTGAAACCTGCTTACTATCCCTTGGCATTGCTCGGAATTGCCGGCATTGGGCTTCTCATTTTCTGGGCCATTGACCCTTCGCTGTTTCATTCAATGCTTAACCAACTGAATTATTTTACTCCACGAGCAGGTGGTGGCCTGACTATCCAGGAGGCGCGACCTCTCGACTTTGCCATGGCATGGTCTAATTTCACCACTTCGTTGTTCATCGCTTTTGTTGGGTTGGGATTGATCGTTTACCGTGCTGTTAAGGAGAGGAGCGCCGATAAGACGCTGTTCCTGGTATGGTGCGTGGTAATAGTGGCGCTAATGTTTGCTCAGCGCCGCTTTTGCTATTACTTCGCGGTAAATGCTGCTTTGCTCACCGGTTATTTCTCGTGGAGGGTCCTGGACTTCGCTGGATTGGGGAAATTACTGACCAGGCCCAAAGAAATAGTGAAGACATATATCATAAAGAAGAAAAAGAAAAAGGCAAAGGAAAAGGTAACCGAAAAAAGATTCTTACAACCAAAGGGAGCCTGGATAAAGGTAATTGGGGCTGGAATAGGTATCTTCTTTCTGGTTTTCTTCCCCAATATATGCCCTGAGCATGGCTTTTCCTTTGGAAAACTGGAGGCATGTGTTAGCAGGGGACCGGCTGCGGTTGACGCTGACTGGAATAGTGCTCTTGTATGGTTAAGGGAGAATACCCCTGAGCCTTTTGATGACCCCGATTACTATTATCAGCTATATGATTTCCCTCCCAGGGAGGGCGACGGCTTTGAGGATTATGATTATCCTGAAACGGCTTACGGCATAATGTCGTGGTGGGATTATGGTCACTGGATAACCCGTGTTGGGCGTCGTATACCGCTTGCCTGTCCGTTTCAGACGCTTGCTGCCCCGATTGCCGGTAAATTCCTTACCTCTCAGAACGAAACCGCAGCCAATCAAATAATGGACGAATTGGGGGGAAAATATGTAATGAGTGATTATGCCATGCCCATCTATAAATTCTACGCCATGGTGACCTGGGCGGGTAAAAACGAAAGCGATTTTTATGAAATCTACCATGCGCCTGTGGAAGGTGGGGTATTGCAGCCGTGGAGGCTCTTCTACCCTTCTTTTTATAATTCCACTGTTGTCAGACTGTATAACTTTGATGGCGAGGCTGTGGTTCCCTCCGAGAATGCCACCATAGTTATTTCCTTTGCGGAGAGAATAAGTCGGGAAGGTGAGCCATATAAAGAAATCACCGGCTTTTGGTCTTTTTCCACCTACGAGGAGGCCAGAGATTTTGTAGCAGGCCACGCTGCTGAGAATTATCGCATAGTAGGTGTGGACCCATTCAACAGCCCTGTGCCGCTGGAGAAGCTGGAGCATTACCAGCTGGTTTACTCTAGCGGGAGTCAGACTCCGGTCAAGGTATTTGAATATACTGAATGAGGTTATCCGATCTTACCCCATTTAGGGTAGTTAGCGAAGCCATAGGTGTAATCACATCCAGAGAAAAGCTGGAGCAGTTTGTCGCCATCCCGCTTTATAGCAACGCCTTTTACCTGATGCTTAACGCCGGGGTTATGGCTCTTTTCGGTTTCTTCTTCTGGGTGGTAGTGGCTCGATTTTACACCGAAGCTGAGGTGGGACTTGGTTCGGCCATAATCTCAGCAATGAGCCTCCTTAGCATCATAAGCCTGGTTGGCTTGAATATTTCCCTTGTTCGCTTCCTGCCCCACTCTGACAAACCACAGGAATTGATAAACTCCTGCTATACCTTGGGTGGTCTCGTCAGCCTGGCAATAGCTGGCATTTTTCTTGCTGGCCTGGGCTTTTGGTCTCCCGCTCTAGCCTTTGTTAAACAGAATGCCGTCTTCGCCTCAGCCTTCATGGTTTTTACCATGTTATGGACGCTACACAGCCTGGTGAATTACACCTTCGTTGCTCAGCGAAGAGCTGGCTTTGTGTTATCCAAAAACACCATTTTCTCGGTGCTCAAGCTTGGCTTTCCCGTTCTTTTTGTCCTCTTCTTCCGTACCTTTGGCATAGTTGCCTCCTGGGGCGTTGCTATGGCAGTGGCTCTGGCTGTTTCCATTTTCCTGTTTTTGCCCAAGGTTCAGGATTTCTATAAGCCGCTGCCGACCCTAAAGCTAAATTTGTTGAAGGATATGTGGCGCTATTCCGGTGGCAACTACCTGGCCGATCTATTTTCGACTTGTCTCCCATTCATTTTGCCGCTGATGGTGGTGAATGTTCTTGGCGCGCAGCAAAATGCCTACTTCTATATTGGCTGGATGATAGCTGCCTTGCTTTTTGCCATCCCCAGGGGAGTTTCGCAATCACTGTTCGCCGAGGGCTCTCACTTTGAGGACAGGTTAAAGGAAAATGTCACCAAATCATTGAAATTCACCTATCTATTGTTGATTCCCGCAGTCATCGTGCTTATTTTAGTGGGCAAATGGGTACTGCTTGCCTTCGGGCAAAGCTATTCGCCAAATGCGTTGCACTTGCTGTGGGTTCTGAGTGTATCCAGCATCCCCTTGGCGCTTACTCACATATATACCGGCATACTTCGAGTTACGGGGAGGATAAAGGAATTAGTGGGAATCTGGGGATTCATCGTCTTGGCTACGCTTCTAATCAGCTATCTCATTATGCCGGTAACTGGCATAATCGGCATTGGGTATACCTGGCTTGGCGCTCAGACCATAGTGGCTGTTTACATTCTTGCCCGCAGGCTTTCCGTATAGTCGGTACCCCGTTTTAGACCCTTCGCTATCGTTCAGGCGACAATGTCGGGATAGGATTTATGTCCCAGATTGCTTCGTCGCTACCGCTCCTCGCAATGACAGAAGAGTTGTTGCAGGCTCTCTTTTTAACTGTCATTGCGAGGTCATTCACTTATTAGACTGCCTGACCTACCCCCTTGACCCGGATAAGGACTTTGGGCTACAATTATACTCTGATTGGAGTGTCAATGCAGAGCAAAGTCACCATTAAGATACCCCGGGAGCTTTACCAGAGGCTGGGAAAAATGATAGAGGGGAGTGGCTTTTCCAGTGTTAGTGAATTTATTGTCTTTGTTATGCGGAGCTTAGCATCGAGTGGTGAAGTGCGGGGGGAGGATAAGTTAACGGAAGAAGAGGTAAGAGCAGTGAGAGAAAGATTAAGGAGGTTAGGTTATCTATGACGGAAGAAAAGAAAACGATATCTTTGCCTGTCGAGCTTTACAGTAAAATAGAGCAAAGAGTAGTCGGCACGGAATTTGACTCTGTGGATGAATATGTAAACTTTGTCCTGAAGGAAGTCATCAAAGGAGAGGAGCCAGAGGCGGCTTTCAGCAAGGAGGATGAGGAAGAGGTGAAGAGAAGGCTTAAGGACCTGGGGTACCTGGATTAAGGACTACGAACGGGCATTCAGCCGTCAACTTTCAGCCCGCGCGGAAGGCAAGCCTCGTTCTTGGCAAATTTCTATGTGAGCTGGCTGAATGGTGACCGCTGATAGCTGATAGCTGATAGCTGAACACTTGTGATATGGAAATAACAATAGGGTTATTTGTAGCTGTAGCCGTCATTGCCCTTGCTTGCGAATATATGGATGCTTCCATTGGAATGGGCTATGGCACAACTTTATCCCCGGTGCTCCTGATTATAGGGTTTTTCCCGCTACAGGTGGTGCCCTCTGTGCTGCTGGGGCAGCTTGCCGGTGGACTGGTTGGAGGGATTGCTCACCACAGACTGGGAAACATAAGTTTGGACTTCAGGCGCGATGAAGCTATAAAAAAACGGTTACATGGGCTGGGCTATATGCCAAAGTCTCTTGATTCGAAAGTTATCTTGCTCCTTGCTGTTTGTGGGATCATAGGAGGGGTGGTGGCGGTGTTCTTTGCGATGAATATCCCAACGGTCGCCCTTAAGGCTTACATTGGAGCAATGGTGCTGGGGATAGGAGTGGTAATCCTTATACGCCGAAATCGTGAAAGCAATTTTTCTTGGAAAGGGCTTACTGCTATAGGGCTGATAAGTTCTTTCAATAAAGGGGCGAGTGGTGGAGGGTATGGACCTCTTGTAACTGGAGGACAAATAATAAGTGGCAGAGAGGTAAGGAATTCTGTAGGAAGCACTACGCTCGCAGAGGCTCTGGTATGTATAGTAGCTTTTGTGAGTTATCTGGTAATCAAGGGGGATATTTACTGGACACTCGCTGCTGCGACGAGCATAGGTTCAGTTATAGCGGCGCCGTTTGCAGCTATGACGGTTAAAAAAGTAAATACAGGTAGGTTGAAACTGGCTATTGGGGTAGTTACATGCGTGCTCGGGGCTTTGACATTGGCCAAGACTTTTGTCTTTTGATGGAAAATGCCTGGGAGGTAGTTGCTATTAAGATATGGAAATAACAATAGCCTTATTTGTAGCGGTGGTTCTTATTGCTCTTGCGTTGCAGTATATGAGTCTTTCCCTGGGACTGGGCTACGGCACTGCTTTAACCCCTGTTCTTCTTCTTATAGGGTTTTCACCTTTACAGGTTGTCCCCGCTGTACTATTAAGTCAACTCGCTGGTGGAATAATTGGTGGAGCTGCTCATCACCGGGTGAAGAATGTGAATCTGGACTTCAGACCTGACGATAAGCTGATAAAGGAGAGACTGCGAGGGTTGGGTTATCTTCCTAAGTCTCCCGATGCGAAAGTTGTTTTTATCCTTGCCATCTGCGGAGTTATAGGAGCCCTGGTGGGCGTATTCTCCGCGATAAATATCCCAATGGTTGCTGTTGAAAGTTACATAGGAGTCATGGTTCTGGGAATAGGGATAGCAATCCTTATACGGGGAAGCCGCAAAAATGCATTTTCCTGGAAAGGGCTCATCGCCATGGGACTTTTGGGCTCCTTTAACAAGGGTATAAGCGGAGGAGGATACATTCCGCTGGTAACCGGTGGGCAAATAATAGGTGGAAGAGAGGTAAAGAGCTCTGTGGGGAGCACCACGCTCGCAGTAATTTTTGTTTGTGCTGTGAGTTTCCTGGGTTACGTGCTGGTTAAAGGCGACATCTACTGGACGCTCGCTGCGGCTACATGCATAGGTGCAGTTATAGCAGCGCCTTTCGCGGCGATGATGATTAGGAGAATAGATTCAGAAAAGTTAAAATTTGCTATAGGGATAACTACAAGCCTGCTCGGGGCTTTGACGGTGGCTAAAGTGTTTATCTTTTAGTAGAAAATGATTAGGAGGTAATTACCATGTCGGAGTTAAAGGATTTAGAAAATAAGACCCTGTATATAGTAAGGGAAGCCTACGCCGAGTTTAACAAGCCGGCAGTTCTGTGGAGCACGGGAAAGGACAGTACCACTATGCTCTGGCTTTGCAAGAAAGCTTTCTTCGGCAAAATTCCTTTTCCCGTAATTCACATAGATACAGGCTACAAGTTCAAGCAGATGTATGAATTCAGGGATAGAATCGCTGCAGAGTGGGGATTAGATTTAGTGATAGCTAGAAATGAAGAGGCAATGAAGGAAGGAATTGGCCCCAAGGATGGCAAATTTGAGTGCTGCACTAAGTTAAAAACACAGGCTCTCATGGAGTGCCTGGAGGAAAACAGATTTGATGCCTTTATTTTGGCTATAAGGAGAGACGAGCACGGAATAAGGGCCAAGGAGAGATATTTTTCCCCGCGTGATGAGAATTTTAAATGGAACTACAAGGACCAGCCGCTGGAGATGTGGGACCAGTATCAAAGCATAACCGAGGATAAAACCCATACCAGGGTGCATCCTATTCTCCATTGGAGGGAGCTGGATGTCTGGGAGTATGTGAAGCAAGAGAATATGCCGGTGAACCCGATGTATTTTGCCAAAGATGGAAAGAGGTACAGAAGTTTGGGATGTGAGCCATGTACCTCTACCATTGACTCTGATGCCAAGACTATAGATGAGATAGTGGAAGAGCTAAAAGTTACCAAGATTGCCGAAAGGTCGGGCAGAGCACAGGACAAGGAGAAGGCGTTTACCATGCAAAAGCTCCGCGCTTTAGGCTATATGTGAGGCTAGCAATCAGCTTTCAGTGGTCAGCAGTCAGTTGGCAGGAGAGACTGAATGCTGATAGCTGAGTGCTAATAGCTTATATAGGAGGGACAGGTATGAAAGTAAATGTAGTTATTGTAGGACATGTCGATCATGGTAAGTCCACGTTGATAGGAAGGTTGCTTTATGATTCTGACAGCATTACGGAAGGGCGTGTGGAGGAGATACAGAAACTGGCCGAGGAGTATAAAAGGCGGTTTGAATTTGCCTACTTTCTCGATTCCTTTGATGATGAGCTAAAGGAGGAGCGCACCATAGATACCACCGGGGTGATGTTCAAGGGGGAAAAGAATCTCTATTCTATCACTGATGTGCCGGGACACAAGGAGTTCATCAAGAATATGCTCACCGGAGCTTCACATTCTGAAGTGGCTGTTCTGGTTGTTGCCGCGGACGAAGGTATCCAGGAGCAGACGGGAAGGCATGCATTTTTGATACATATGCTGGGGATTAATAAGCTCTTTGTGATGGTGAATAAAATGGATGCCGTTGATTACAAGGAAGAGCTTTTCTTAAATATCAAGAACAAGGTGGCTAAGCTTTTGGCTTCATTTGGCTATCACGATGTAGCTTTTATCCCTGGGTCGGCACTTGAGGGGGATAACATCTACAAGCCATCGGAACGGACGGGGTGGTACCGTGCTCAGACACTAATAGAGGCTCTTGACAGTGTGGAATTGTCCGAAGAGGTAAAGCCACTGCGGTTCGTTGTTCAGGATACCTATGCGGTTGACTCCGATGAAGTCGTTGTGGGAAGGGTGGAGTCTGGTGTCCTGAGAAAAGGTGACAGGGTGCTTTTCCAGCCCTCGAGTGTTGCGGGAAAAGTGGAAAAGATAAGGGAATTCCAGGGTGAGTTGGAGAAGGCGGTGATGGGGGATAGTGTTGGAATCGTCGCCGATTGTAAACCTAGGCGGGGGGATGTCTGTGGATTGGTAGAAGCTCCTCCCATACCTACAGAGGAATTCCTGGGTGAAGCTGTGCTGCTGGAAAAGAATTTGAGGAAGGGAGATAAGTTGGAACTGAGATGTGGAACTCGAAGGGTGAAGTGTGAGGTAACGGAGATAAGGGAAAAGATAAATTCTGAGACCGGCGAGGTAATGGAAAAACACCCTGCTGAAATAAGCGAGAATGATGCAGCAACCATCATCTTTACCACCGAACCTCTGGTAGTCGAGAAATTCTCAGAGATTCCTGAGCTTGGCAGGTTTATTTTGGTGAAGGGTAGGAATATTGGTGCCGGCGTGGTTCTGGAGGTATCAAGGTGATTTTTGTCTTGGGTATTGACGCTGCTACTTGGACGGTCATAACGCCAAATTTGGAAAAGTTGCCTAATTTTAGGAAGCTTACTGAAATTGGCAAGGGCAAGACAATTGTGGTTAAAGAAAAGCCCATATCTGCTTCTATCTGGTGTGGCATGTTTTGTGGAAAAACATTTCAGGAACATAGGCATGAAAGCTACGTGGTCAACGGTAACATTGTAAAGAGGGAAGATATAAAGGTGGACTTTATCTGGGATATTCTTGACAAAGAAGGCAAAAAGGTTAAAGCACTGAACGTTCCTTTCATTGTCCCTCCTTACTCCTTCAATGTTGATTTCAAGCCGGTGGGTTTTGGGTTACCCACCAATGAGAAAGAGTGGCAGGAAGAGCTCGACAGGGTGACTGAGAAAACCAAAGAACTTGTATCTCAGAAGCCGGATTTGCTTATCTCTGTCTATACTCTTCTGGATAGAATCCAGCATTTTCACTGGGGAGAGAACTGCGTGCTGGAATGGTATGAAAAGCTGGATGCCAGAGTTGGAGAGCTTATTTTTGACAGCGGGTTCCTCAACGAGAATAACAGGTTAATCATAATCTCCGACCACGGGTTCTGCTCCTTTGGAGAGGCGAAGATACAGACGCTTCCCGAGGAAACGGAACACGGAAGGCTGAAGGGAGACCATCATGAAAATGCCTTGCTTATAACCATCAATGTAAATCATGAAATAGATAAGCCGCAGGATGTATTCCATGCCGTCAGGGAAGAATTAACCTGACCGTTTATCAAGAGCGATGTAAGGCCCCTTAAGAAAATAACCGTAAAGTTCCTGCAACCTATATTTTCCCACTAGTTTTTAACTTTCTTATCTTCTCCTTGATTAGCTCCCTTTCGCCGGGTGTGTTTCTGTCCTCGAATTCAATGTGAGCCATTATCTTCGCTCTCAGTTCCGTTGCGATGTCAGGCTGAGCATCAATTACATTTTGTGTCTCCTTTGGGTCATCCTCCAAATGGTATAGTTCGTCCTGCCCATCCTCAGCATAGATATATTTCCAGCGGCCTGTCCTGAGCGAAACTACTCTGCGACTGGCATGGAGTCGCTTCTGGTTTCCCCGTAAGCTCCACCTAGCTTCTGTCGTATATACCGGCATATCTGTCTCGCTTATTGCTTCCATCTTGCCGCCCTTTGTCTCAGTTCCTCTCATCAAAGGCAGCAAACTACTCCCTAGAAAGGTCCTGGGTTTTTCAAATCCAAGTATATCTAGGATAGTCGGAGCCAAATCCAGAAGACTTACCTGTTGGGTAATTAGTTGAGGTTTTACCCCTGGTCCGGCGATAATCAAAGGTACACGGATCATTTCGTCGTACAGACCGAAGATGGTCCCATAGCGGCCGTGCTCCATGAGTCCTAGCCCGTGGTCTGCTGTTACAACGACAAAGGTATCCTTCAATATGTTGAGTTCCGTTAATGTGCGCAGCAGAGAGCCGACCATCTTATCCTCATACCTGACGTGAACATCATATATATCAATGCGTCTATTTACGTCGTCGATCAGTGAAGTCAACAGGCTGTTTGACTGCCCGGTTCTATGTATCGTATGCGCCAGTGCTTGACGAACCATGATGCGAGGCAGGCTGCGAAGTAGGGAAATGGTGGTTGGTAGTAATCCATACGGACCATGAACATCCATATAGTGCAGCCAAAGAAAGAAATTGCCCCGATTATCATGTAGCCATGTGGTTGCCTTTTTGTTCAGTTGGCGAGTTTGTGGGGGAGGGAGCCCCACCGGCCTTCCGCACAGCCGACTTAGAAGCTTGTACAATGGGTCCATGCGATGGGCGGGAGTACTATATTCGAGGACATCAAACTCGTTGTGATAGCCATAATAGGAGGACAGCCACGGATTGGCATGGAATGCCCCTGTGTGATACCCGTGCTGCTTCAAAACCTGTGGCAGCGTAATTCCTCGCTTGCTTATATTAAACCAGCCTCCATTCATCAATGGGAAAGTAGAGGTAAAGTAAGATGAAAAAGATGCTGGAGTCCATTGGCTTGTTGATATCGCTTGAGTGAAAAGCACACCACTGCTGGCAAGGCGGTCTAAGTTTGGCGTTATCTTCCTCGAATAGCCCAGGCAACTCAAGTGGTCTGCCCTCAGAGCATCAATCGTTATTAGAATAATATTTGGTGCCTCTACTTTTGGCGCCTGCTTCATAATATCACGTTCTGGCTTCCCCAATTTTCTCTTGTATCTTGTAGCATGTTTCTCGGCTGTTGGTCAAGTTGTGTGGAAACAGCCAGGTGGTAGTGGAAACCTCAGGACCATTTTGGGTTACACCATCTGGCTGGTTATCTTTTCCCATACCCTCAGCACCTCTCTGCCATCTTCTGCGGTAACAGGTGGCTCAGTGCCATCTTGGATGCTCTCCATGAATTTCCTGATCCCGGTGGGAATCCCCCGATGCTTTCCCTGAATGAAGTTGACACCACCCGCAAAGGTATCCGTTAATATCCGGAAGCTTTGCTGCAGGTTTTCCCTGGCGTACAAAGAAGCAATGCCCTTTCCCATGTGTGTTTTCCCGCCATATGTGATTACCACCGAATTATGGAGGTTCGCGTGTATACTCTTCTTTGTCCCGAAAATATCAATCATCCACAGACTGGGCCAATTACATGATGAAATGATGGTCCCCACGCCTTTCTCACCTTCCAGAATTATCTGGACTTCATCAAAGCGCATATGGTCAAGGTTACCCATTTTCCTGGGATACACTGCGACGGGCTCTATATCGCCCAGGAATTCCCTGGCAAGATATATCGGGTGGGGTAAGGTATCGCCAAACACTCCTCCGGGCAATCTATGCCACCAGTGGTTTGGGTCTGCAATTATGGGGAAGTCCTGTGGCGGGCAACTCTGCTTGATTTCCACCCTCACTAAATCTCCTATGATGCCTTTGTCCAGGATGCGTCTTATCTTTTGAACCGGAGGTATAAAAAGCAGGTGATGATTGGTACCCAGTTTCACATTATTTTTCTTCGACACCTGTATCATTTCATCAGCATCTTTGGTATTGAGCGCTAATGGTTTTTCGACAAAAACATGGCAGCCAGCTTCCATCGCCTCGATTGCTAGAGAGGCGTGCGTATCTATCGAGGTGCAGACATTTACCACATCAAGTTTTTCCACACCCAGCATCTCCTTGAAATCGGTGTAATATTTGCCAATCCTGAATCTCCTGGCAACGTCTCTTGCCAGATCTTCGTTCCTGTCACAAATTGCTGCTAACCTGACGTTTCTGCATTTGAGGAGTGAAGGTATGTGGGCATTCTGGGCTATGAACCCACAGCCGACTACCCCTATCTTCAAAGACGCATTATCCATACTTCTTTCCCTCCTGTTTTATTCTTCCTTGTCATTTTGCTGAGCACTTGATCTGCTCAGCACTAATGTCATCTCATAAGCTGGATAGCTTTTGCCATTCAAGTTCGCAATGATGTGATTAACAATGTTAAAACCAAACATGTGGTACAAGTTGATTGCTGTCTGATTTTCAGACAAAACAGTCAGGGAAATCCTGCTAACATTATTTTGAGAGGCTAATCTGACCAATTCCTCGATTAAACGTATCGCCAGCCCTCCTCCTCTGTATGTCTTGGTAATTACTATACCCAAAGAAGCAACCTATTCATTATCGCAAAGCTACTCTTTCAGATGAAGATAGCCAAACCTCGCAGCACTGTTTGTCCTGGTATCCTCAGCTACCAAGGCTAGGAAAACTGCACGAGGGAAAAATCTTCGGATAAATTTCTGTATTGCTGAACTCACAGAGATGAAGGTAATTATGGGGGCTAACTTCCATAACTGGAAAGGAAAGGGATGAAAAAGCCTCCTGTCACCTTCGGATAGAAAGGCATTCATCCCACTCACACGAAGGATATCTTTTATACTGAGCGAGTTTATAACCAATGAGTTGTTCCTCAAACCAAGCTCACTAAACTACCTCATTTCCTCTCGTATAACCTGTACAATTATCCTAATGTCTTTTTTGGTCAGCTTGATCCCGCTAGGGAGGCTGATTCCGGTCTTAGATAGTTCCTCTGCAACCGGAAATCTTTCGTTACCTTTATAGGCGTTACCTTTATATGGCGGCATAACATGAATGGGGTAAAAGAGCGGTCTTGCTTCAATTCCGCTTTCTGCCAACTTTTTTATGAATTCGTCTCTACTTGCTCCAAAGTTGTGACTAATCAAAAAAGAATACATCCAGTAAACGCACCTAGCCCACGGCATTTCCGGGTGTAGTTTCACTAGTCCCCTCTCTTCTAACCCCTTTAATCCCTCAGAGTACCACCTTGCAATCTCTCTTTTCTTCTCTATAAATTTATCCAGTTTTCCTAACTGGGCTACTCCTATTGCTGCCTGCATATTGGTCATTCTGTAGTTGAATCCAACAATATCGTGCCAGTATCTCTTATTCGGATTCATCCCATGGTCTCTCAAAATTCTCATCGTTTCTGCTAGCTTTGCATCGTTGGTCAGGCACATGCCACCCTCGCCGGTGGTTATAATCTTGTTCCCATAGAAAGAGAAACAATTTATATCGCCAAAGGAACCGACTTTCCTTCCTTTATATTCTGCCCCATGTGCTTCAGCAGCATCTTCAATAACTAATAGGTTGTGCCTTTTAGCTATATCCATTATGGCATCCATATCGCAAGGGTGACCGTACAGGTGAACCGGAATTATGGCTTTGGTCTTTGGTGTTATTAGACCTTCGAGCTTTCCAGGGTCAATGCACCAATAATCAGGGTGGGAATCAGCGAAAGCTGGCTTTGCTCCGGTGTATCTAACTGCATTGCCGGTAGCAATAAAGGTAAGTGTGGGGACGATTACTTCATCGCCTTCTCCTATCCCTAATGCCTCTAAAGCCAAATGCAAGGCAACTGTCCCGTTGGAGGTTGCCACGCCATATTTAACACCGCAATATCCAGCAAATTTCTCCTCAAACTCTGGAATAAATTTACCTTTGGAGCTAATCCAGCCAGATTTTATGGCTTCTACTACATTGTGTAGTTCTTCTTCGCCCAGTAACGGCTCTGCAATAGGAATCATTCTCCTCAAGCCCTCACGGTTCTTGTTATGATGTTAACCTCGCTGGGATAATTAGGAGCATCCCAAGGAAATCTCTCTCCCTTCTGCCATTTTTTCCAGCGGCTTAGATCCTCCTTTACCATCATTTCTACAAGTTTATCGAATTTCACTTTTGGCTCCCAACCTAGCTTCTGCTGCGCCTTTGAGTAATTCCCTTGCAGGAAATTGACATCCAATGGTCGGAGAAATCTTTCATCTACCCTAACATGTCTTTCCCAGTCCAAGCCAGCAATCTCAAAGGCTTTCTTCACACACTCTTTGACAGAATGTGCCTCATTCGTAGCAATCACATAATCATCAGGCTCATCTTGCTGGAGCATGAGCCACATTGACTCCACATATTCCGGTGCGTAACCCCAGTCCCTTCGTGCCTCCAAGTTGCCGAGCCTTAGCTCTGTCTCCAGCCCCAAAGCAATCCTCGCCGCTGCATTGGAAATTTTCCGAGTAACGAACTCTAACCCCCTCAGAGGAGATTCGTGGTTAAAAAGGATTCCATTGCAGGCGAAGATACCATAGCCCTCCCTGTAGATTCTGGTAATCCAATAGCCATAAAGCTTGGCAGTGGCATAAGGGCTAGATGGCTGAAATAGCGTGTTTTCTGTCTGCGGTTCTACATTACCCTTTCCGTAGAGTTCACTTGTTGAGGCTTGGTAAAACTTTATCTTAGGATTTGTTTGCCTAATTGCCTCAAGTATTCTTGTTACTCCCAGGCCGGTAATCTCCCCAGCACCGATTGGCTGCTCAAAAGAGGCCCCCACAAAGCTCTGGGCTGCCAAGTGGTATATTTCGTCAGGCTTGGATATTTCGATTGCCTCAACAATTGATGCCGCGTCCACCAAATCTGCCGGGATCAAAGTAATCTTTTCAAAAATATCCAAATACTGTAATCTCCAAAAGTTAGGTGTTGAAAGTCTTCGGTATGTGCCGAATAGCTGATAGCCTTTGTCCAGCAAGAATCTTGCTAAATAAGCACCATCTTGCCCTGTTATTCCCGTGATCAACGCTTTCTTCATTCTTGTCATTTTAGCACCTCATTGATAACCCTTAGTAGCTCGTTGTCCCTTTTCTCCATTGAGAACATATTTCTCATACGCTCCCTTGCCCTTCTGCCGAGTTCAGGCGAGGAATTAAGAGCTTGCTTAATAGCTTCTACTGTAGCGCCAACATCTCCGTAAGGGACATAAATTCCACAATCACCGGCACCTTCTCGCAAAGCAATAGCTTCTAGCGATATTATTGGTATACACTCACATGCCATCGCCTCCCCAATTGCTCCACCTGGACCCTCCCCTTCTTGAAATGATAACTGACAATATACCTTTGCCTTTTGATACCAGTTAATCAATTCTTCTTCAGAAACAAATCCAGTAAATCCAACATTGGGTGGAGATATTTTTATAAGGTAGTTAATGGATTCATCCACATGGGCACCGACTATGGCGAATCTCACTTCAGGCAAATGTTTTGCACTTTCAACAAAAGTTCTAAGCCCCTTTCTTGCTATGTTGGTTTTTATGATGTGGCAAACAGTGAGCACCAAGTTCTCTTTTTGCCCACCAGGCACGAATTTTTGAGTATCACAGGCAAGCGGTATTATATCTAAGTTAGAATTTGGGCTTATACTTAAGGCCTCTTCAGCGACAAAGTCAGAGAAAGGCAAAATTTTGTCAGCGTATTTCAATACAAACTTTACCACTTTAGCAAATAGCGGGTTTCGCATGGCTCCATATCCTATCTCAGGAAGCTTTTCCACATCGTAGCCCCCAACGACCACAATGGATTTTTTCCTGAAGATTTTTGAAAACAAAACTGCCAGAAAGGCGTGTGTGTCAGCAAACCAGGAGAAGGTCACATCCGCCCACAAAGTTCCTTTCAGGATTTTGAAAATGCTTGGGATGCTACTGATGGGCTTTTTGCGATTGAAGGTGGGCGCAGTTTTGACCTCAAAGTGGTTCTTGAGTATCTCCACATCTCTTTTGAGGAAAATACCACCCTCCGGGACTGCCAGTATCTTCTTCTTAGCCATCACAAGTCTTTTTGCCCTTTTGCACAATCACAACAATACCACGTGCTGCTGCCACGTCTCATATCTTTCTTGCCTTCACTATTAGGTAGGCTGAGTGTCTAGGGTCAATGTGCGACATGGGCCGACTTGCCATCCCCCAGAAGGGATAATAACCCGCACCAGCTATTTTTTCTACCTCGAACCTGTGATATTGCAATAACTCCTTTAAGGCTCGAAAGGTAGGAATTCTCAGGTGTAAAGGGTATTCACCGCCTGCAGGATTCGTCCTATAACCATAATTTAGCGGGTTACCCAACACAATCTCATCACTTACATTTGCTGGAAAGGGCTGCCAGCCCCAGAGTAAGCAAAATATGTTATGCCATGCTGCCAGATTTGGTACCGTAATCACAGCGTACCCTCCTCGTATTAGCACTCTATGTATCTCTCTGAGGAAAAGGTCAG
>Ga0307435_1000651_pt1 | contig 15247 bp, 12 predicted proteins | sample SalMarWE160470MG_FD_202164 | JGI IMG/M metagenome (GOLD analysis project Ga0307435, IMG submission 202164) | Salt marsh sediment microbial communities from the Plum Island Ecosystem LTER, Massachusetts, United States - WE1604-70 | ecosystem: Environmental > Aquatic > Marine > Intertidal zone >... | reverse complement strand
CATACCTTTTTCGGCCTTTTTATCTATTGGCGCTACGGCATCCTTTATATCCACTTGGCCAAAACTTGCCGTGGTCTTTACGGAGTCGATGTTGACGATGCGGTTTTTCCGGTCATATCCGACGGCGAAGTCTATATCGGCCGCCGGCTCAGATACGCTCATACCATCTTTTGACGTTACGCGAAGATTTTTAATAGTTGATGAACCGACGGCAGTTATCTGCTGCTTTGTGGTGGATATCGTTCCATTTTCGACGACTTGGCCGACAAACTGATATTTGCCCATGTCAAAGAATTGTCCTAACTGCGTCTGTAAAGCCGACAGGTCGATATCGGCAGTGTACTTAAGTGATTCGCTGGTGCCGGTGCAATCGATTGTGCCGAATGATGCCGTGAAATCCATCTTATCAAAGATTACCTTGTCCTTTTCTGCTGTAATTTCAGCCTCGGCCTTGATGGGTTGCTGCAGAGCTATAGTTTTGCTTTCTACTGTTCCTCTTAAGTTTTCAAGACTTGCGTTGCCGAGGAATTTTCTCTTTCCGGCTTTTGTTGCCGTAGAAACCGTGCCGCTCAGTTTGCCGGATGTTACTTTCATACCCTCTTTAACACCGAAAGTCTGAGGCATCTGGGATAAGACCTGGGCGGCGTCTAATTCAAAACTGCCGGCCAGACTGGAATCTGATTGTAAAAACTCAGAGAATGAATCGAATGTGGCAGGGACCATACCGGCTGCCTGGGCTTTTAGCCAGTCGGTTTTGATATCCAGGTTCTCGATACGTATCATTTTCTGTTCGCGTTTCAGTTTTGCATTCACATCCAGGGTGCCGGTCTTCAACCTGTCACCTTTTAGTAGCGGGCCGGTTATATCGAGGTTCTTGGCTTTGATGTCGGCGCTGAGATTTTCGAATTGCCCATCTTTAACTTCGCTGCTTACACTGCCCGAGAGAACCCCTTCAGCTTGGACCTCAACACCGGTTAATGCGAAAAAGAGTGCTAAAGAAGGCAGATTCAAGTTGATGACCTGGACCGAGACATTGCCGCTGGTTCCTTTGATAGTCCAGCCTTTTTTTGTCTTGCCGGGGCTGATTCGTCCGTCTGCCTGGATATCTGACTCTTTGCCGGCACTGGCAACAAGCGTGTGCAAGCTGAAACTTGTCTCCTGCCCCGGTGGACGTAAATTCACTCGAGAGTCAATTTGCGAAAATTCAACGGTTTTAGACTGCTGATCAGTTACTTTCAAATTGCCGTCATTGATAACCAGGTCTATTTTTTTTATTGGCAGGGCAATTGCCCCTGATTTTTTATCCGTCGGGGGCTTTGGCCGGCCGTCTACCGTTTTCTTAGACTGCTGGGTTTTGAGATTTATCTCCACACTCGGCTCATCGATTACTGTTTTCCCTAATGAGACATTTCCTAACAAAATGGAGCCATAGTGAGGTTTTGTGGTGATTTGCCTTACCTCAACGAACGTCTGGCCTGAAATGTCGTTAAAACTAACATCTGTGACCTTGATACCTTTCCACCAGCCCATCGAGAGGCCGGCAAAATCTGTTTTGCCGTCGATGGAGTTGTTGATTTTGGCCAGTATAAAGTTTCGGCCTTTAGCGGAAGATACAAACACGGGTATAAGAAAAACCACAAGCACAATCAAAACGATGATAATTGCTGATACGTACTTGAGTATTCTCTTCCCGGTCTTTTTCGGCTGCTTGTTTTGCACACTTTTTTTGGTTTGCATGGCCTTGTCCCCCAAAAAAGTTAGCTTCTGATTTAGAAATGGCTTTAACTAAAGAGCGCAAGAGCTCGAGGATGTAAGATACTTATGACTTGTGCACTTTTTGTCAAAGTCAATCGAGCATAATCTCATCCGATTTCTTTTTGATTACCAAGTTAATCCTGTCGATACATTCTTTTGTAATATCATCGACTTGTTTCTTGCCTTTTTCCAGCTCATCCTCTGTGATAATTTTGTTTTGCTGTTCTTTTTCGAGCTGCTTGTTTATGTCTCTTCGTATATTACGAATACTGACCTTTGTCTGTTCACCAAGCTGTTTAGCCTGACCAACGAATTGCTTTCTTCTTTCCTCGCTGAGGGATGGAATATTGAGGCGGATGAGTTTGCCGTCCACGATTGGTGCGATGCTCAAATCGCTGTTTTTGATTGCCTTTTCGATATCTTTGAGTGAAGCGGGGTCGAATGGCTTAATCACAATCGTATCTGCTTGTGGTGTTGCCAGCGTCGCCATCTGTTTCAAGGGCGTCGGCGACCCGTAGTAATCCACCTTTATATTCTCAACCAGCCCCGTAGAGGCTCGTCCTGTACGGACCGCTTTTAATTCATCCTGCAGGAATTCAATTGCCTTTTTCATTTTGGATTCACTGTCGGCAACCATTTCCTTTATGGGCATCTGTAACTCCTTTTTGTATTGCCTATTGTGTTTTTCCCCGCAATGCGCACCACCGGTCACGAGCTGTGGATTAGTGTACCAACCTGCTCACCGCAAACGGCCTTAGCGATGTTGCCTTTTTTGAAGATATTCAAAACGATAATCGGGATATTGTTGTCCCGGCAAAGACTTATTGCCGAATGGTCTATCACTTTAAGATTTTTTTTAAGTACATCATCGTAAGATAGTTCTTCAAACAGCTCCGCATCCGGATTCTTCTTCGGGTCATCACTATATACACCGTCGACCTTTGTTGCCTTTATCAGGATGTCCGCATCGAGTTCGGCAGCCCTTAGGGCCGCACAGGTATCGGTGGTAAAGAAGGGATTGCCGGTTCCCCCCGCCAATATCGCAACTCTTCCGAGCTCGAAGTGCCGGATGGCGCGTCTTCGGATAAACGGCTCACACATAGCCGCAACTTCAATGGCACTTAAGACCCTCGTTGGCTGTCCTGATTTCTCAAGGGTCTCCTGAAGAGCACAGGCATTGATAATGGTTGCCAGCATTCCCATATAATCGGCCGTGTTTCTGGGTATGTGGCTGGTCTGCGAGAAGGTTTCACCTCTGATGAAGTTGCCGGCTCCAACTACAACTGCGATTTGTGGGCCGAGCTTGCAAATCTCCGATATCCTTTCGGCCAGCGACTCAAGGGCTGAGCCGTCAATCCCGAATTCCCCGGGCCCGCAAAAACTCTCACCCGATAACTTCAGCAATACACGATTATATTTGCTCTTCGCCATTGTTCTCGTATCTCGGACGAAATATTATCCAGGATTAAAAAGATACGTTTATTAGCCCACTTCGTATCGGACAAATCTTGTTATTTGCGCTTCACCGCCGGCATGTTTGGCCGCCTCAGCGAGAACTTGCGCGACAGTTTTGCTGTCGTCCTTTACAAACCGCTGCTCAACAAGACAGTTTTCATCAAAGAACTTCTTCATCTTACCTTCTACAATTTTGTCTATGATGTTTGCCGGCTTGTTCTTTACCTGCTCAGCGAAAATGGCTCTCTCTTGTGCAATTATCTCGGGACTAATTGCCTCCTTATCTAATGCCAGAGGCTTTGTTGCCGTAATGTGCATCGCTATATCGGATGCTGTCTGTTTCAGCACATCTGAAGCGGCGGTCGCTTCATCACCGGTTTCAATCTGAACCATCGAGCCGACTTTTTCATTGAAGTGAATGTATGTGCCTATCAGTCCCGGGCCGTCGAGCTTATATCTCGCGTATTCTTCCTTAACAAGTTGTACTTTCTCACCCGTTCTACTGACTAACCCAGTCAGCATATCGTTCAGTTTCTTACCATCAACAATAGTCTCAAGAAGACGGTCTCCCCCTTCGTCCGCCTTGCACTGCTGCACACCCCTCTTGACGGCTTCTACCATTTGGACAAAGTCGTCGCTCTTGGCAACAAAATCAGTCTCGCAGCGAAGGACAGCTATACCGGCCATCCGTCCATCTGCATTTTCCCAGGCGACAACAGTGCCCTCGGTTGTTTCCCGCTCGGCACGCTTTGTTAAAGTGGCAAGACCCTTTTTTCTTAGTATCCCCATAGCCCGCTCGATATCCCCGGTTGCTTCCTGCAGGGCCTTTTTGCAGTCCATCATCCCTTGTCTGCTCATCTTTCGCAGTTTCATCACCAATGAAGCTGGAATCTCTGCCATCTTAAAAACTCCTAATTTCGTATCGCATGATGTGCGCCGTGTTAGTTTTTCACGCGTTATTCTTTACGCACAAGACGCTATGTAGTTGATTGCTTTGGCTCTTGCTTTTCCGTTTCAACTTCCTGTGCCGGTTCTGTGGTGGTTGTTGCTGTTTGCTCAACAGCGGCGACGGTCTTTGATTTAGCTTTATCGGCACGAACAAGGCCGGGCCTTTTTGAACGGACACGTCTCTGATGTTGCTTAGGTTCCTGATGAGGCGAAATCATCGTTTTGCCAATCGCCACGGCATCGGCCAGTTCATTTAATATAAGGTCAATCGCTCGGATGGAATCATCATTCATTGGAATCGCCACATCCACTGTGTCGGGGTCTGAATCTGTATCGAGAAGTCCGATTGTTGCAATACTCAGCTTTTTGGCCTCACACAGAGCAAGATATTCTTTTCTGGCGTCGATTACTACGACAGCGCCCGGAAGCCGAGACATTTTGCGAATACCGTCAAGGTTGCTTTTTATCTTTCGCATCTCGCGTTTCAGTCTTGAGGCCTGCTTTTTGCTCTCACTCTCAAGTGTTCCGTCTTCGGCCATCGCTTCCAACTGTTGCAGTCTTTGCAGCCGGGAACGGATAGTCCTAAAGTTGGTAAGCATCCCACCGAGCCATCGCTCAGAAACGTAGTGCATACCGCACTTGTCCGCAGCAGCCTCAACCGCCTTTTGTGCCTGACGCTTCGTGCCTACGAAGACAACATCTTTACCCGAGGAAACCACTTCAGCGAGAAGCTTTCGAGCTATCAGCAGACCCTTTAAGGTCTTTTTAACGTCGATAATATGAATATTACCACGCTTTGCGAAAATAAACGGAGCCATTTTGGGATTCCATCGGCTCACGCTGTGCCCAAAATGCACCCCCGCGTTAATCAATTCACGAGCCAGCTCTTTAGTCACAAAAACCTCCAAATATTTCAAAAACATTTTCTCATCCGCCACGTACGGATGACCAAACCAAGAAACTTAATGCAAACCACGTAATATGTCAAGAATTTTTATATCAGGAATTTTTGCCAAATCTAACCTACTACGATATTTGGGCCCTGTTATGGTTGCAGATTGTTCGCAGCCGGGCTTGCTCGCTGTTTAACGATTTGCAGTATTTATTTGACAGTGAGCTGCAAAGAGGATATAATTTTACTATATTTGGTTATTTTTGGGCATAGTGGTGATGGACAGATGCAGCCGTTATTAGCTCGATTCTGCGAGATTTCACAAAAAGATATTGGCACACAGGCTGCGCCGCGAAATTCAGCAATTTTTGAAAGGGCAAAAAAATGTAAAAGAGAGAGGTTAAAACAACGATACTTATGATGGTGTTAGTTTTGGATTTTTTAATTTCTTTGGAAAGAGCGAAAAAAGTTAAGGAGCCAAGAAATGGAAACGAAACAGAAAAAAACAAAAGTCGTTATCAGTGTGCTGGCTTTAGCTGCTCTGATGGCATTCTCGTTCAGCGGCTACGCAGGAAAGCTGGAGCCGAGCGCACCGCCGGGGCCGACGATGAAGACGCTCGATGAGGTCGAGCCGAGAATACCAGTGCAGTCGCTTGGCGGGGATGCAAATTCGCTGTACTTCATCAGTCAACCAGGTTCGTATTATCTTACAGGTAACATCACGGGCGAGCCGAATAAGGACGGTATCATGATAACCGCTAACAATGTTACTGTGGACTTGATGGGTTTCAGTCTTATCGGTATGCCCTGTTCCGGGCGGGGCATCGTGAAGGTGATTGATCAGGCGAGTCCTCAGTTGCATTCTTACCCTGTCAGGATCCGCAACGGCACCATCTGCAACTGGGGCGGTAACGGTATGTACTTTGAGGAAATTAAAGTTACATACAATGGAGGCAGCGGCATGGGCACCTCTGGTGAGCTTCCACCGAAGATCCTGATGCCATGCCATTTGTATTTGGAAGGGGTGTCGGTACATAACAATGGCAGCGACGGTATACGCGTCCACAACGCTCTCGCCCATATGGAGGACGTCTCCTTTACCTATAATGGCGGCCATGGGATGCGTATTACCGGGATGTTAGACGCATATCAGGTCTTGGTCAGTCACAACGGCGGCAACGGCATCGATGCAGTTGATGGATTCCTTAAAATCGACGGCGGAAACGTCAGTAACAATGATGCTAACGGCCTGTGCCTTGATGGCAATAGCTGCTGCCATATAGAAGATGTCACCTTTACCTACAACAACGGTGACGGGATGCACATTCTTGGCATGATGACCAATGTGGACGCATATAGCGGTTATGCCAGTCACAATGGCGGCAATGGTATGTACGTCAACGCTATGGGCGAGGGGTACATTCATATGGAACAGGTCTCCTTCAATGGCAACGATGGCAACGGTGTGGAAATTCTTGGGATGATGACTAACGTGGATGCATATAGCGGTTATGCCAGCCATAACGGCGGCGGCGGCATTATCATCCAGGGCGGCGGCAATCTTAACCAATGTACCGTGGTCGGCAATGGCGGCAGTGGAATCGAGGTAAGCACAGGCAGCACGGTACGCAACTGTACAGCTCGCGGAAATACCGGCGACGGCATAGTCGTATCGAGCAACTGCCGGGTGATAGGCAATAGCTGCGAAAGCAACGGAGAGGGTGTAATCGGTGCTGCTGAACCAGCCGGCATCCATGCCACCGGCAGCGGCAATCGCATCGAGGACAACCACGTTATCGGCAATAATATTGGTATTGATGTGGATAGTACTGGCAACCTGATTATTAAGAACAGCGCTCAGGGTAATAGCACCAACTATGATATCGCCTTAGGCAATACTGCGGGCCCCACCCTCGGTACCGGTGACATTGTCAGCGATAATCCACACGCTAATTATGAGTTTTAACAACTGAGAAGGAGAGCACGATGAATCATAAACATATATCAGCAGCCGTTGGTTTGCTGGCCATATTGATATTTTGCTCACCTTTTGTGTGTGCCGAGAATATCGACCCTTATGATGACGGCAGTCAATATGCCTACGGCGAGAACGTCGGCTGGCTGAATTTCGAGCCGGACATGGTCACGGCTAATGTAGGAGCAGCGGTAGGTGATGAGAAGTTGGCTGGCTTTATCTGGGCGGAAAATATCGGATGGATAAATCTTGACCCAAATTTCGGCGGTGTTACAAACGATGGAACGGGGCTTCTATCAGGTTACGGCTGGGGTGAAAATGTCGGCTGGCTCAACTTCAATCCCAAAGTGCCCGGCGACACAAATCACTACGGCGTTACTATCGACCACGATGGCAACTTTGCCGGCTGGGCCTGGGGCGAGAACATCGGCTGGATACATTTGGCGTCCAGCGTACCTGTTGCATACAAAGTTCAAACGGCCTGGATTACAAGCTGTGTCGTTGATTTTGATGATTTGGGAAGGTTCTGCGACCTCTGGCTGCAAACCGGCTCCGGATTAAAGGCTGACTTTGACGGCAGCAATGACGTCGACTTTGAGGATTACCGCACGGTCGCTGATCTGTGGCTCAAGCTGTGCCCGGTTGGCTGGCCCTTGAAAGACTGATTACATAAGGTCCGACTAAAATGGCATCTTGTTAATACATAGTATTTTTGTCGGGAAAAAGCTGTAGTTTTTCCGAGCTGGGCGGAAGTCGGATTACAGAGATAATCTATCTTTAGGCACAACTTTTTGCGCATCCACACGTATCACCGGCTCCTCAGCCGTTAATACCAGACGGTAATTATAATATTAGGTTCGCTCTTTTTGGCCTGGATTTCACCCGTCACTGTGTTTGTTCGTTTTATTATAACACCCGGATTGTCTTTTAGCCACTTCGTGATTTGCTCGTCGAGAAAATCTAATGCGCCGGGATGCAGTTTTGTAAAGAAGGTTTTGACGCCTGAGACTCGGTTAGTGGAAGCTTTTTTCCCTTCCACTTTTTGTAGTGCCGGTTTGGGTACTTCAATCTTCGGTATCGTCGGCTGGGGCGTTTTTGCTGTGCCGCCGCCTCCCAATGGCAGTGGAGAATGTGAAACACTCGCACTGCTCTTGCCGTCGTCGAAGGGGATCGGTTTATCAAGGTTTTCGCCTGAGGGGATTGGCTGTTTGAGATTTTCGTTGCCGCCAACGTTACTGATGTCAAAATTATCCATAAACAATCCCTCTAAAAAAATTATATTTTGATAATGAAAAGTAGATATGATGAGAACCCGATTTTACGGTATGTCGTAAAATGGGAATGAGTACAGCTAACCGCCAAATGAAGATAATGACTCATTTTAGTCGGATAGCTCATTTGTTTTGTAGTTTTTTGAGGCTCTTTTTGGCTGCTCGGCCTCAGCTTTCTTTTTTTGGTTCGCCTTCTTGACCGGGCTTATCGGAATTTGCTTGTTCAGTTTCTTTCTTGGTCTCTTCAGCAACTTCCTGTTTTCCTTTTGCCTCAGCTTCCGTTTTGGCTTTTTCTGCTTCTGCTTTTGCTTTTTCGGCATCGGCTATCGCCTTTTGTGCCTCAGCTTTGGCTTTTTCAGCTTCAGCAGTTGCCTTTTGTAAATCAGCTTTTGCTTTTTCAGTTTCGGCCTTTAGCTTTTCAGTCTCGGCTTTTAGCTTTTCTATTTGAGTCTGTGCCTGCTGCACGGTGGCAGCAGCTTTTTCTGTGGCTGCTTGAGTATCTGCCTTTGCTTTCGCGGTTTCAGCTTTTGCTTTTGCGGTTTCAGCTTTTGCTTGTGCGGTATCGGTTTTGGCCTGCTGTTCGGTGGCAGCGGCTTTTTCTGTGATTATATTGGCATCAGCAATTGCTTTTTCAGCTTCGGCTTTGGCCTGCTGTTCGGCCGTAGCGGCCTTTTCGGCCTCGGTTTTTGCCCTCTTGACTTGCTCCTTAGCGTCTCTGACAGCGGCCCGCGCCTCTGCTTTTTCCGCCTCGGCCTTCATACGTGCTTCCTCGGCATCCCGGGCTTTGCGATCTTTCTCGCGTTTACCCTCTAACATATCAAACGGGTCCGTAAAGGAATTTCCGGCGGGAGATTCATGTTTTCTTTCTACCTCTTCTACCATTTCATCCCTGGGTATACCACTGGTGGAGAAAGTCGGAGTTAATATGAATATAGTCTCCACAGCCCGCTCTTCAAAATCTCTGCCGGAGAACAGCATGCCTATCAAAGGTAAATCTTTTAAGAACGGCACCCCGCGGAGGACGTCGCGCCTCTCGCTCTTCCTAAGACCGCCTATGATTAGACTTTCACCGGGCCTGATGCGGTTTTCTTTGTTGGTGATTTCTTTCTTGGTGACGATGGGCAACTGCTTTATGCCCTCGGGTGTTAGCTTTGAGCCGATTTTGATAGTTGTTTCAAGGCCTATGTAACCGTCCGCAAAGACGTGCGGAGTGATTTCAAGCGAGTCGACTATGTCTGCCCATTCGGTGCTAGTAGTAAAATAAGCGTCCCGCGTGCTTGTAAGGAATGTCTTATCGACCGGCACCCTCTGACTTGATGAGACTCTTGCCGTTTTGCCGTTGATGACTTCAAGGGTGGGATTCATCAGGATTTTTAGGTAACCCTGTGACTCTAATATGTCCACAACAGCCGTGAATTTATCACTCTTATAGCCAACGTTAAGACCCATTTTGGCCCGACCGAACTCCCTCATTGAAGCGCCGGGAAAAGCAGCGAGCGGGTCACTTTCTGTTAACCACTGGACAACATCTTTTCCAAAAGGCATGGCTGAAGGCATCGCCGAGATACTCTCGCCGAACAGGTTCTCAATAGCGGTGGTGGTTTCCCAGTCTAATGTCTTGTCCGCATAAACCTCGGAAATAAGACAACTGATTTTGACCTGAATCGGCGGGATATCGACCTGTTCTAATAGCTCGAGTACTGCATCGACATCTTCCCTCGTAGGGCATCTTACTATCAACTGATTAGTGGGGGCAACGCTGCTGACGGTGTAGTCCTTCATAGCGGTTGATTGGCCCTTTTGGTTGAAAATCAATGTGGCGAATTGCTTATGGACAATAGCTTCCAACTCGGCGGCGGAAAGGTGCCGGCAGAAGTAGAATAATTTGAACTCCGGTGCTCCGGCGACGACTTGCTCGACGATTTTGGGCGGCCCTCTGTAAATACTGGGCATGGGAATATTGGGCTCGGTAGTGGTCTCAACTCTGCCAAGGTCGTCGATGATATTAGTGGATTCCCTGCCAGCGGTTTTATCGGTTAGAAAATCCCCACACCCTCCGGTCCACAGCGTGACTATTACAGTCAAAACTGCGAACAGCCTTCCACTGCAGCTAAATATTTGGCTGCTTTTCATAATTGCACACCGTCTCATAGACTTCCGTCCAGACAGATTCTACTCCACTCAATTTAAGCGCATACATCATAAGCAAAGACGGTATACTCATTTATTGTATTGCATATTTCTTTATCGTCAAGGGTAATCTAAAAAAGTTAGCAAAAAAAATTGCTTTGATTTTACCCAAATTAACATTAGACCAAGCCGCGTTTTTGTGCTATTTTTATCGGATTATGGCACAAAAAAAGCAAAATAATGCAATTATTGGCTTTGTGGCACTGGGCTGTCCCAAAAATATTATCGACAGTGAAAAAATGTTGGCAGAAATTGTCCAGGCCGGTTTTTTGATAACCGAAGACCCGGATAATGCTGATGTTGTTGTCATCAATACCTGCGGCTTTATTGCTCCCGCAAAAGCCGAAGCCATCGAAGTGATAAAACACGCCGTCCACTGCAAACTCAATGGCGCTGTAAAAAAAGTCATTGTTGCGGGCTGTCTCTCAGAACGATTAGGCCGGCAGCTTTTCGAGCAGACTGACGGCATCGATGCCATTGTCGGACTTGGCCGGCGCGACAACATTGCTCAGATAATAGGAGACACTATTCGCTCCAGTCAGCCGGCAGCTTTCCTGGCTAAATCACCCCATACTATCAGCGATGACAGAACCAGGCTGCTCATTACACCAAGTCATTGGGCATACCTGCGAATCAGTGAGGGCTGTAACCATAAGTGCTCTTTCTGTACCATCCCCTCAATCAGGGGTTTGTTCAGAAGCAAGCCTGAGCAGCTCGTTATGGCCGAAGCCGCCGAATTGGTTTCAGCAGGAGTGGTTGAATTAAACATAATCGCACAGGACACGACATACTACGGCCGGGATTTGAAAATAAAAAATGGTTTGAGCAGGCTGCTAAATAAACTTGAGAGCATTGACCGACTAATGTGGATTCGATTGATGTATCTGTGCCCGTCGGGAATTGATGACCGGTTAATTGAAACGATTGCAACAAGCGAAAAAGTCGTCCACTATCTTGACATACCAATCCAGCACGCGAGCAGTGAAATCTTAAAAGCTATGCGCCGGCCTGATACCAAAGACCGACTCCAGCGGCTAATTGAGAAATTGCGTTCGGCCATCCCCGATTGCCTGCTGCGGACAACCGTAATAGTTGGTTTCCCTTCAGAAACCAACCGGCAATTCAAAGAGCTGCTGGACTTTATCGAATGGGCTGAATTCGATGCCCTCGGCTGTTTTAAATTCTATCCCGAATCGGGTACCATCGCCGGGGCAATGCCCGCTCAGGTACCTGACCGGGTAAAGCAGCAGCGTCTTGATGAGCTGATGCTCACCCAGCAGAAAATCGCTTTTGCCAAAAATAAAAACAGAATCGGCAGCAAACTTACTTGTCTGGTCGATTCTAATGATAACAAAGATACTGCACAGGGACGCTTTTATGGCCAGGCGCCTGATATCGACAGCATCTGTATCATCAAGAATTGCTCAGCAGAACCCGGTCAATTCATCGATGCAAAAGTCGTTGGCACAAAAGACTACGACCTGCTCGTTCGGCAAATGGAGTCTTGAATTGTGTCTGAACCTGAAATGTACCCTGTTAGAAATTTCTCATTTTGGGCCGGTTTATTACTTGTTATAGAATTTCTAAGGGAGTAAACTTGCCGCTATGCTGAGACTTATACCGAACATTCTGACTTTTGGCCGGCTTGTCTTGACCATCATTTTCCTGATTATGATTTTTTACTCACCCCCTCGCTATGCGCAGGGCGAAATACCGTTTCCGGGTTTTCTTGATATTGCTTTTATCCTCTTTGTCATTGCCGGCCTGACTGATATGATTGACGGAACTGTAGCTCGCAGGTTGAATGTTACCAGCAAGTTCGGCCGAATGGTGGACCCGCTGGCCGACAAGGCCCTCGTTTGCGGGGCCTTTGTATGTTTTGCGATAATCGGCGAGCCAAAGCTTTTCAATCTCAGCCCGGCGGTTTTGGCAATTATTCATTGGTCGGTGGCGGGGATACTTACTGCAAGAGAAGTGTACGTTACTGTGCTGCGTCATGTTGCAGAGGCGCGTGGCGTTAACTTTGCCGCCACCGTCTCAGGCAAAATCAAAATGTTCGTACAGTCCTTTGCCATCGGTACCGTGATAATAAAAATGGCTCATGTCCGGACTGCTGCGTGGGGATATTGGTTCACTACTGTGACGTTTGCGATAATGTTAGCGGTTACACTTATCTCAGGGCTAAGGGCCACTCAGCGAAGTTGCTGGAAAACGGCAGCGAAATCCGAACAACCTGCTTCTGATTAACAACCTTTAGCTGATGGGTGTTGCAATTAAAAACCTTTTGATAAGGAAAGAGGGATATGAAACTTAAATCATTCTGTTTGACAAAGTGGGTAATTTTGTGCGCTGTTTTTCCGGTATTCACAAGCCTGGTTTCGTCGGTATGCGTCCGGGCGGAAACAAACAAAGCAGAGAAGATGGAAGAATATATGCCGCCGGTTCCGGATGGGAAGAAATGGAAATTGGCGTGGAGAGATGAATTCAACGGCACAAAGGTTGACGAGTCCAAATGGGAAATACTCGGCGACTGGAGGCGGCGAGACGGCTTCTGGGTGAAAGAAGACTCTTTCCTGGACGGCAAGGGAAATTTGGTTCTTCGTACAAAAAAAGAAGGCAGCCGGTATACCTGTGGGGCCGTGCGGACGCGAAACAAGTTTGAACACCAGTTCGGCTATTGGGTGGCTCGATGCAAGTTTCCCGAACAGCAGGGGCACTGGCCCGCATTTTGGCTTCATGCAAACAGCGTTGGTAAGGTCGGAAACCAGGGCAGGGACGGTACGGAAATAGATATTGTGGAAAAACCCTGGCGTGAGGACAAGATAACCCAGAACTTGCACTGGGATGGCTACGGAAAAGAACATAAGCACGCCGGCCAAACTTCCACAATACCCGGCGTAAGTGATGGATTCCATACCTTTGGTCTCCACTGGACGCCGGACGAATACGTTTTCTACGTGGATGGCAAAGTGACATGGCACACAAGTGCAGGCGGTGTTTCGCAGGTGCCGCAGTTTATCAAACTTACCGAGGAAATTGGAAAGTGGGGCGGTGATATAACAAAGGCAAAGCTTCCCGATTACTTTTTAACCGACTACGTCCGTGTATATGATGTTGTCGATGAAGAAAAGGCAGATGGACAGAGTGATATTATTCGCAGGGCCGCAAACGTCAGGCCTTCACCCCGGCAGCTTGCCTGGCAGGAGCTGGAATTCATCACTTTTGTTCACTTTGGCGTCAACACCTTCACCGGTCGTGAATGGGGCACAGGCGAGGAGGACCCGAAGATATTCAATCCCGAGAAGTTAGACACCGACCAGTGGTGTCGTATGGTGAAGGCGGCCGGGATGACACAGGTTGTTCTGACAGCCAAGCATCACGATGGATTCTGCCTGTGGCAGACGCGATATACGACACACTCTGTGACTTCGAGCAGGTGGCGCGGGGGCAAGGGTGATGTGCTGCGAGACTTGGTCGATTCGTGTAAAAAGTACGGGATTAAGGTTGGCGTATATTTATCGCCGGCCGATTTGTACCAGATTGAAAGCCCCAATGGCCTGTACGGCAATCTAAGCAAATACTCCGAACGGGTAATCCCCCGGCCGGTAGCTGGCCGTCCATTCCGGGACAAGCGCACCTTCAAATACCTCGTGGACGATTACAACGAGTACTTTCTTAACCAGTTGTTCGAGCTGCTGACCGAGTACGGCCCCATCCACGAAGTCTGGTTTGACGGGGCACACCCCAAACGCAAGGGTGGGCAGAAATATACATACGCCCAGTGGTATGAGATGATACGGGAGCTGGCACCGCAGGCGGTTATTTTCGGCAAGGGACCCGACATTCGGTGGTGCGGCAATGAAGGAGGAGGCACAAGGGCCGCCGAGTGGAGCGTTGTCCCCATAAGCGCACCGCCGGACAAGTTCGCTTGGCCGGATATGACGGCGCAAGACCTCGCAAGTCTGCCCAAACTTCAGGAGAGCCTCAATCGCGGCGGGTATTTGCATTGGTACCCGGCTGAAACAAATACCTCTATCCGGCACGGATGGTTCTGGCGCGACGAAAAGCAGCAAGTCAAAACAACCGCCGAAATTCTCGATATCTGGTATCGCTCCGTTGGGGGCAACACGGTCTTTCTGTTGAATATTCCTCCTAATCGCGACGGACTTTTTCCAGAGCGCGATAGCAAGGTGCTCCGGGAAATCGGCAAAATCCTCCGCCAAACCTTTAAGACCAACCTGGCTGAGGGTGCAACTGCAACTGGTTCAGCGGGCCGCGGAACGGGCTTTGAAGCAGCTAACGCGCTCGATGGCGAGACAACTACCTGCTGGATGCCGCCCGAATGGACCACGCAGGCTGAATTAGTGGTTACCTTGAATGGAGAGAAGACCTTCAATCGTGTAATGTTTCAGGAACAAATCCGCGACTTCGGCCAGCGCATCGTCAAGTTTGCCGTAGATGCACATGTAGATGGCCAATGGCGCCAAATCGCCGAGGGACAGACAGTGGGCTATAAGCGGATTTGCCGCACGCCGGAGGTTACAGCGGATAAGGTGCGAATCCGGATTTTGGATTCGCGAGTCTGTCCAACCATTTCCAACTTCGCTGTATATCATGCTCCACCGATTCAAAAGATTATCGATAGTTGAGCGAATGTGCGTTTTTACTTTAGGCTTTTAGCTTGTTTATTATTAGTTCAGCGACTTTTTTTCCTGATTTTAGCATTCCGCCGAAGATTGGCCCCATTCTCGGCAGGTTATA
>Ga0307435_1000647_pt1 | contig 15336 bp, 13 predicted proteins | sample SalMarWE160470MG_FD_202164 | JGI IMG/M metagenome (GOLD analysis project Ga0307435, IMG submission 202164) | Salt marsh sediment microbial communities from the Plum Island Ecosystem LTER, Massachusetts, United States - WE1604-70 | ecosystem: Environmental > Aquatic > Marine > Intertidal zone >... | reverse complement strand
CTTGTTACTGTTGGTAAATACCAGATGCCTATAGGCAGCTATGTTGATCCTGTATTCGGAGCTGTCAAAGCAGAATTACTGGCACAATTTGCCTATAGTTATTATATTGACTTTGGTGACAATCCTATATGTGATTCATTAATTATTGAATTATTTTGTTCAGGAGGTTATGGCAAAGATGAGTTTACATCAAAAATAAGTGTCTACGAGCTTACATCAGATTTGGCGGATTCTATAGACTATAATTCTGACTTTGATGTCACAGGATATTATAATATAAATAAAATTAATACTTCAGATCCTGTTGTAAGTGATATGAATGTTGATAATGATAATACAGACTCTACATTAATGAAGATATATCTAAATAAATTTTTTGCAAATAAACTTCTTAATCCCCCGGTTGAAGATGACAGTCTTTTTTATTCAAATGATTCGGTTTTCAAAGCGAACATGAAAGGGTTGTATTTTGCAGTTGAGCAGGTTAGTGAAGATGGGCGGATCTTATATGCCTTACCCTCAAATTATTCTTCACGGATTATTTTATATTACCATAACGATAAAGACACATCAGAGTATTCATATTATTTTTATGGCTCCTATGTCAGGATAGGCGTTTTTAATTTCAATAATCATAACGAAGCGGGCATTCCTTACATTAATGATGAATCTGTCCAAGATACAGCCATATATCTTCAGTCCCTGGGAGGTACTGCTGCAAATATCAGATTACCTTATATTAATAACCTTATCAGTGAATTGGGTAATGTATCAATAAGCAAGGCTGAGCTTATTGTACCTGTCCTTACAGATAGCAGTGAACAGACTGAATATGAGATTCCCTCACAACTGGGCTTAAGGACTGTCAATAATGAGGGCGAGCAAAGTGCTTTACCTGATGATCCTTCAGTGCTCGGACTTCTCGGGTACTTTGGAGGGAAATATGACGATGGGATCGAAGCATACAGGTTTAATATAGGCAATTATATCCAGGACCTGGTTGAAGGGAAGGAATACAATTATCTGCGTTTATTTGTTGGCAGTTATAATGAGAGTACCATGAAAATATCATATAATATTGAACAAGCCAACAGGGTTGTGCTGTCAAGTGGCAATAATGCCAATAAAAAGATTAAGTTAAATATATATTATACTAAAATACGTTAAAATTTTAAAAAATGTGTGGAATCATAGGTTATATCGGGGACAGGGAAGCATACCCTGTATTAATTAACGGACTTAAACGTCTGGAATATCGCGGTTATGATTCGGCAGGTGTGTCAATTATGAACAAAGGTTCGTTAATTTATAAATGTAAGGGGAAGGTTAGCGATCTTGAAAACTATATAAATAATAAGGATGTATCGGGGCATTTGGGAATAGGGCATACAAGATGGGCGACCCATGGTGAGCCGAATGATATAAATGCTCACCCCCATGCTTCAGAGAAAGGCAAGTTTATAATTATACACAACGGGATAATTGAAAATTATGCTAAGTTGAAGGAGAAGCTGATGACCAGGGGCGTGAAGTTTAAAAGTGAAACAGACACGGAAGTGCTGGCTAACCTCATAGAATACATATATTTAAAGGGAGGGGTGAAGGCTGAAATAGCAGTAAGGTTAGCACTAACGAGGGTCGTTGGAGCATACGGACTGGTGATAATGTGTACTGATGAGCCCGATAAACTTATTGCTGCCAGAAAGGGCAGCCCCCTTGTTATAGGTGTCGGACATGAAGAATATTTCCTTGCCTCGGATGCGACGCCTATTGTAGAATATACAAAGAGTGTCGTTTATTTGAATGACGGGGATATAGCAATTATTACAAAAAATGAGCTGATACTTAAAACTGTAAGAAATGATCCTCAAACGCCCAAGATACAGCAGCTTGACCTGGATATAGGAGAGATAGACAAAGGCGGTTTCCCGCATTATATGCTTAAGGAAATTTTTGAGCAGCCCCGGTCCATCCTTGATACTTTCAGGGGGAGGGTAGCATCAGATTATTCAGGGATACGCCTGGGGGGACTTTACAATATACTGCCAAAATTTATGGAAGCCAAGAGAATAATTATAATAGGTTGCGGTACTTCATGGCATGCCGGACTCCTGGGAGAATATTTGTTTGAGGATTTGGCAAGGATCCCGGTGGAAGTGGAGTACGCCTCTGAATTCAGATACAGGAATCCGGTCATTACCAAAGATGATGTAATAATTGCCATAAGCCAGAGCGGGGAAACAGCAGACACCCTGGCAGCTATTAATCTGGCAAAGGAAGCCGGTGCACTGGTGCTTGGGATCTGCAATGTTGTAGGATCAAGCATACCGCGTGAGACTGACGGCGGAGTATATACTCATGCCGGGCCCGAGATAGGAGTGGCCTCGACAAAAGCATTTACAGCCCAGGTTACCGTGCTCGCAATGATGGCAATGCTAATCGGGCATAATAAAAAAATACTGTCTGAACAGTTATATAAGAGTTATATCAGGGATCTGACACAGGTGCCCCAGAACATTGAAAAGATCCTTAAAATGAATGAGTCTTTTAAGAAGATAGCCTGGTTATATAGGGAGGCAAATAATTTTCTATACCTTGGCAGGGGATATTTCTTCCCTGTTGCACTGGAGGGGGCTCTTAAACTAAAGGAAATATCTTACATCCATGCTGAAGGTTATCCGGCGGCTGAGATGAAACATGGCCCTATAGCATTGATAGACCATAATATGCCAGTTGTTGTTATTGCTACCAAAGATTCATCATACGATAAAATAGTAAGTAATATTCAGGAGGTAAAAGCAAGAGACGGAATTGTAATTGCAATAGTTACGGAAGGGGATAAGGTGATTAAAGATCTGGCAGACCATGTTCTTGAAATACCCGACACCAATCCGGTTTTCTCGCCTTTACTGGCTGTAGTGCCTCTGCAGCTGCTTTCATATCATATCGCCGTGATGAGGGGATGTAATGTTGATCAGCCAAGGAACCTTGCAAAGTCGGTAACTGTTGAATGATTATCGTTTAACATATTGATTGTCATAATATTTTTCATAATCTCCTGACAGAACATTATTTAACCACTTTTCATTATTAAGGTACCAGTCTACCGTTTTAATAAGTCCTTCTTCAAAGCTTAATGACTGTTTCCAGTTCAGTTCATTTTTCAGTTTTGTACAGTCAATAGCATATCTGAGATCATGGCCTGCACGGTCCTTGATGAAGGTTATTAACCTGGCCGAGGAGCCATCCTTTCTTCCCAGCTTCCTGTCCATTATTGCACAAAGTTTATTGATTAAATCAATGTTCCTCCATTCATTATCGCCTCCTATATTATAGGTTTCTCCAGATGTGCCCCTATGAAATATCAGATCTATAGCTTTTGCATGATCTTCAACATAGAGCCAGTCTCTTATATTTTCGCCTTTACCGTAAACAGGTATTGGTTTGTTATTTTTAATATTGTTTATTGTCAGAGGAATAAGTTTTTCGGGAAACTGATTAGGCCCGTAGTTATTGCTGCAGTTAGAAATTATCACCGGCAATTTATAGGTGTTAAAGTATGCCCTGACAAAATGATCTGAACCTGCTTTTGAAGCGGAATAGGGACTTCGTGGTTCATAGGGAGTATCTTCAGTAAAATATCCACCCTGCTCAATAGAGCCATACACCTCATCCGTTGAAATATGATAAAATAATTTACCTGTACAATTATCTGCCCATACTTTTCTTGCTGCATTGAGCAAATTTACGGTACCCACGACATTTGTATAAATAAATTCCATTGGATCCAAAATTGAGCGATCAACATGAGATTCTGCTGCCAGATGAATTATTCCATCGAAAGGGGATTCCGCAAATATTTCATTTATTGCAACCGGATTGTTGATATCGGCTTTCAGGAACTTATAATTCCTTTTTGACTCAACATCACTAAGGTTTTCGAGATTACCTGCATAGGTAAGCTTATCCAGATTTACTATTTTATAATCAGGGTATTTATTAACAAAATGTCTTACTACATGTGAGCCAATAAATCCGGCACCCCCGGTAATAAGGATAGTCTTATTCATATTTTTTACTTTATTTTCTTTCTGCCATTTTTTTTCTTATATACTTTTCCCAGTTCCAGGCTGATAATAAAGTCTCTTCGAGTGATACTTCTGCTTTCCACCCCAGTTCACTGTTAGTATAGGATGTGTCGGTGTAGACCATATCTATATCACCGGCACGTCTCGGGTATATCCTGTACTTTATCTTTTGGCCTGTAACTTTCTCAAAAGTATTAATTATTTCCAGAACTGATAAACCCTTACCTGTGCCAAGGTTGAAGACTTCATAATTGCTGCCCGATTTATTTTCAATAAGTCTTTTTATTGCTGTAACGTGGGCTCTTGACAGATCGACAACATTAATATAATCCCTTACACCTGTTCCATCAGGGGTATTATAATCGTTTCCAAAAACCCTCAAATGATCCCTGATCCCAATTGCAGTCTGCGTAACATAAGGTACAAGATTTAGGGGTACATCCAGGGGCAGCTCTCCGATTAAAACGGATTTGTGTGCTCCTATAGGATTGAAGTAGCGCAGTGAGATGGCTTTTAACTTGCTATTTGCGTGAATAGTGTCAGAAATTATTTCTTCGGAGATTTGTTTGGTATTGCCGTAGGGAGAACTGGCCTTTTTAACAGGAGAATTTTCTGTTACCGGCAATTTATCAGGCAAGCCGTATACAGTAGACGATGAAGAAAATACCATATACGGAATATTATATTTGCCCATTGCCTTTAACAGATTAATTAATGATACAAGGTTGTTGTAATAGTAATCAAGGGGTAATTCAACCGACTCACCAACAGCTTTCAGGGCCGCAAAGTGCACTATAGCAACCAGGTCAGGATATTTTTCACATAACTCTTCAACTTTATCGTTGTCACATAAGTCAAATTTTTCAAAACGCGGCCTTATACCGGTAATTTGCTCAATCCCGTCAAGTGTTTCTATTCGTGAGTTAGAGAGGTTATCAACAATAACTACTTCATAACCGTTTTCAATAAGTTCAACGGCAGTATGGGAACCAATATAACCTGTACCTCCGGTGACTAATATTAATTTTTTCATCATAGTTGTTGTAACCAGTACAAAGATAGTTACGTAACAATAATAAATAAATATTTAATTCGGACAATATAATAATCAACCAGTCTTTGAGACAGCACCCTTTTTTAACTGGTATTTTTCATTACTTTCAGGGCATATAGCAATGTTTTTATCATCAAACTGCAGCCTGTGCCCGTATTCACTCATCCATCCCGTTTGTCTTGCAGGATTTCCGACAACCAGGGCATAGGGACTGACATCTTTTGTCACTACTGCTCCAGCTCCTATAAATGAGTGCCTGCCGATGTTTATCCCGCATAATACAGTTGCGTTGGCACCAATGGTAGCGCCTTTTTCAACAACCGTTTTCTCATATTTATCTTTTCTAACAACGGCGCTTCTCGGATTGGTAATATTGGTAAATACCATTGAGGGACCTAAAAACACATCATCTTCACAAACGACTCCTGTATAAACCGAAACGTTGTTCTGTACTTTTACATTTCTGCCAAGTATTACTCCGGCTGAGATTACAACGTTTTGTCCTATATTGCAATTTTCCCCGATTATGCAACCGGACATAATATGTGAAAAATGCCATATTTTTGTGCCCTTGCCAATTTGACATCCTTCATCAATTACTGCTGTTTCATGTGCAAAATATTCTCTGGCCATATCGGTTATTTTTTGAAAAAATCAATTACTGACCTGGAAATGTACCCTTGCTGTTCTTCATCAAGTTCCGTATGCATGGGTAATGAGATTACTGTCTCACATATCTCCTCACTAACCGGGAAATCCCCCCTTTCATATCCCAGGAACGCAAATGCTTTTTGCAAGTGCAGTGGTACGGGATAATAAATTATAGACGGAATGCCTTTTGAATGCAGGTGGGTTTTAAGATCATTCCTTTTATTGTTTTTTATCCTCAGAGTGTATTGATGAAATATGTGGTTAGAGTAAACGGACTGGAAGGGCACTGTTATATCGGGGATATTCATAAATGCATTGTCATAAAATTCCGCTGCTTTCCGGCGTGCCAGGTTATAGTTATCCAGGTATTTTAATTTAACACTGAGTATGGCTGCCTGAATTGCATCCAGCCGTGAATTAACACCGATATAATCATAATAATATTTGACCTGCATTCCATGGTTGGCGATAGTTCTAATCTTTTTTGCCAGTTCATCATTTTTTGAAATTACTGCTCCCCCATCACCAAAACATGCAAGGTTCTTGGAGGGGAAGAAAGAAGTGCATCCAATATGCCCTATAGTTCCTGCTTTTAAAGTCTCATTGCTCTTTGTATAAAATTCACATCCCATAGCCTGGGCGGCATCTTCAATAATCCGGATATTGCCGGCGGAAGCAATTTTTGTGATTTTATGCATATCTGCACATTGTCCGAACAGATGTACAGGGATAATAGCTTTTGTTTTGTCAGTAATAACTGATTGCAGGGCATCAGCATCAATATTAAAAGTGAGGGGGTCCACATCTGTCAGAACAGGCTTCAAACCAAGAAGACAAATCACTTCAACAGTTGAAATAAATGTGAAGACGGGTGTGATTATCTCATCACCGGGATTAAGGTCCAGTGCCATCAGGCTAATCTGTAATGCATCGGTGCCGTTACCGCAGGAAATGACATGAGGCGCTCCAAGATATGCAGACAGGTCGCTTTCAAACTTATTAACAACCGGACTTTTAACGAAAGCTGCGGAATCAATAACATTCTGTATGGCGCTGTCAATCTCATCTTTTATTTTAAGATACTGGTTGTTAAGATCAACCATCCTGATTTCTCTCATACCGTATAATTATTAAAATTATATACTAATATAATATTTTGGTAACGAATAATAATTATCTAATAGTATTAATTTAAGTCATAACTTTTTACGGTTAATAAATCGCCAAGTAGTGTTTATAAGTATTTAATGATTATTATTTTATTAATTTTGGACAAAATTATATTTATTGTAGTTGTCCGGAAGTCTTATAGGAATTGGATATCGCTGCTCATATAAAGGAATTGATATTAACGAATGAGTGTGTTATACTGCCTCAGTTCGGAGGATTTATCACAAAATACCGTCCTGCAAAAATTGATCCCGGGAAAAAGATACTGGCTCCTCCTTCAAAAGAGATAGAGTTTCACAGGGAACTTAAAAGAGATAACGGGCTTCTGGTGAACTATATTGCCCGGAAAAACAAGACATTTAATACAAGAGCACGAAGACTGGTTGAAGACTTTGTCAACGAAATAAATGGCAGGCTTGACAGTGGAGAGAAAGTTGTTTTTGAAGGGGTGGGCACATTTGTTAAAGATATAAATAGCGGCGAAGTATTGTTTTATTCTTTCAGTGATGAGAACTATCTTATAGATTCTTACGGATTAATGAATCTCGAATTAGATGAACTTGAAAAAACCGGCACTATTGACGATTCGGGAATAAGAACCCCGCCTGTTAAAATTATTAACCGTAAGCAAACAGGTTTCTGGATTGCTGCCAGTGTTATAATTATAATTCTACTGTTGATATTGATGGTTCCTTTAACGGATTCGAATTATTTATACAACCTGAATTTCGGCTTTTTGGTTGCCGGCAAATCAGATAGCCTTCGGAATAAGGAGAATGAAAAGATTGTCTTCGGCAAACGCAAAATAGTAAAGCAGGATTCTGTAAAAAATTTAGAGCAGATAATTGACAATGCCACAAAAAAGGAGGTTGCTCTTTTTTACAGTGAACCTGAAAAGAAGTATGATGAAGATATAATAAGCCAGACAAACAAGTATTACCTTGTAGCAGGAAGCTTTAAGAGGCTTGATAATGCCCGGAAGTTAAAAACAGACCTGTTGAATCACGGATATAATCCTCAGATTCTTCAGACCAAAAACGGATATTACAGGGTTACACTTTCTTCTTTTGACAACCGGAATATAGCTATACGTGAACTGGAAAGGATTCGTAAAGATCTGAACCGTACGGTCTGGATTTTGAGCATATAATGATAAATCCCGCATCAGGTGGCCTGTATTATCCATATGTCCTGCTGAGGTTTTCCTTTTGATTTGCCGCCTTCAATAAACTCAAGTATTTTATTTGGATATATTAATTTTTTTATGTAGGCTTGTGAATGAAAGGCCGAGTAAGTCCTGTGGCCTTCCCTTGTTTTTCCCCTGGCAACCAGTTTGCCGTCATTGAATTTTTTTATCTCGTCTTTCGATAGTATTCCCAGGAATGCTTTTCCCTGCGTTGATAATAAGATAATGCCGTTACGACGGGCAATTCTTAATAATTCATTAAACCAGGCATCGTGCATTTTTTCAGAAAGGTGGGTAAGAACAGATATTCCAAGGATTATATCAAAAGAGCTGTCATCGAACATCACAGGCGGAGACATACTGTTCCTTGAAAAATTAACTCCTTTAATATGTTCACGGCACCATTTTATTGATTCCGCGTTATTATCGGCACCATGTATTCTGCATGATTTATCGAGCAGGGCGGGAAGGTGCCTTGCTATTCTACCGGGTCCGCAACCCCAGTCAAGGATAGCAATATTTTTCAAAACAATATGTTTTTCCAGCATTGATATCAGCCACTTGCCGGTTTCCAGTCCCCCGTAATAATATTTATTGTAATCTATCCTAAAGGATTCATAAATAAGATAGTCCGGAGGCATCTGTATACCAGGATTGGACTGCCTGAATTTTTTATTGGCCCCGAAGTTTTTAAGGTAATGCAAAATGTATCTGATCTTATCTCCAAAATAAATTAACCCCAGGTTTCTTAATATCAATGAAAAAAATGCTCTGCTCATCACTATTTTATGTCGGCTCCTTCTTCAGTCGGTTCTTCGGGAGAAACAAATGTTAATTTGCCTCTTGAATCCTCAGCCATTAGGATCATGCCCTGTGATCTGATGCCTTTAATCTCTCTGGGCTCAAGGTTCACAAGTATGCTTACCTGCTTCCCGATTATTTTCCCGGGGTCGAAATCTTCAGCGATTCCCGCAACGACTGTACGTTTGTCCATTCCCGTATCTATTTTCAGTTCCAGCAGTTTCTTTGTTTTGGGTACTTTTACAGCTTCCAGAATACGGCCCACTCTGATATCGAGCTTTGTAAAATCATCAAAATTTATATTCTCTTTTTGTGGCTTAATCATGGTTTTAGTGTTTTTATTTTTAGTTTTAACTGCCTCTAATTTTTTAAGTTGAATTTCAATTTCAGGATCTTCAATTTTTTCAAACAGTAAACCTGGTTTATTTATCCGGTGCCCGGAGGGTATTATATCTATATTACCTGCCGCATCCCATGATAGTTTCTTGATATTAAGGTATCCTGCCAGTTTACCTGAGGTAAACGGAAGGAAAGGATCAGTGATTGCCGATATATTTGCTGTTATCTGCAATGATATGTACAGAATAGTACTGACCCTGTCTTCGCTGGTTTTTATTATATTCCAGGGTTCGGTGTCAGCAAGGTATTTATTTCCCAGCCTGGCATAATCCATAGCATATTTTAATCCTTCCCTGAAGCGGAAATTTTCGATACTATTTTCAACAGATAGTTTAATTTTTGCTATTTCATTGATTGTTTTTCTGTCATAATCTGTAATATCTTTAATTTCAGGCACTTTGCCTCCAAAGTATTTATGTGTCAGCACCAGTGTTCTGTTAACGAAGTTACCAAGAATAGCGACAAGTTCATTATTGTTTCTGTTCTGAAAATCTTTCCATGTAAAGTCATTATCCTTGGTTTCCGGGGCATTGGCACACAAAACATAACGAAGGACGTCCTGTTTGCCCTCAAATTCCTCCAGGTATTCGTGCAGCCATACGGCCCAGTTGCGGGAAGTTGATATTTTATCACCTTCAAGATTAAGGAATTCGTTGGCAGGCACATTGTCAGGAAGTATATAACTCCCTTCGGCTTTGAGCATTATAGGGAATATAATGCAATGAAATACAATATTATCTTTTCCGATAAAATGAACAAGTTTCGTCTCCTTATCTTTCCAGTATTTTTCCCACTCAGCTGTCAGATCTTTTGTTGCTGATATATAGCCTATTGGGGCGTCAAACCAGACATACAGCACTTTTCCTTCGGCTCCTTTTAAAGGGACAGGGATACCCCAGTCGAGGTCACGGCTTACAGCACGTGGCTGAAGTCCCTGGTCAAGCCATGATTTGCACTGGCCATATACATTGGCTTTCCAGTTTTTATGTTCGTCAAGAATCCATTTCTTTAGAAATCCTTCATGTTTATCCAGTGGCAAAAACCAGTGTTTGGTCTTTCTCAGGACAGGTTCTGACCCGCTGATGGTTGATTTTGGGTTAATCAGATCAGTGGGACTAAGTGATGTGCCGCAGTTTTCACATTGATCACCATAGGCAGAGTCGTTCCCGCAATGAGGACATATGCCTGTAATATATCTGTCGGCAAGATACTGGCCGGCCTCTTCGTCGTAATACTGTTTAGTTGTTTTTTCTATGAATTCACCATTTTTATAGAGCCTGGTAAAGAACTCAGATGCCAAATGATAGTGTGTTTCTGATGTTGTTCTTGAGTATATGTCAAAAGAAATTCCGAAATCTGCAAATGCCTTCCTGTTCATATTATGATACCTGTCGACAATATCCCGGGGTGTAACTCCTTCCTGCCTGGCTTTGATGGTTATAGGCACTCCGTGTTCATCCGAGCCACAAATAAAAACTACATCTTCATTCTTAAGTCTCAGGTATCTTACATAGATATCAGCAGGAATATAAGCTCCGGCCAGATGCCCTATATGTATTGGTCCGTTTGCATAGGGAAGTGCTGCCGTTACCAGATGGCGCTTATAATTATTCATTTCAGGCCAAAAATTTTAAGTGGCAATTAATTTTCTGTAAAGTATATAAAGATTTATTAAATTGCCAAAGATATTTAAACCTGATGATTTAAGAAAATAGATTGGGTTATGATTACGCCTCCTTTTTTACAGAAAAATGACAAAATCGGCATCGTTGCCCCGGCCGGGATGATATCCCAGAAGAAGGTAGCACATGCTATAAAAGTTTTTAATGGCTGGGGGCTGGATGTTGTGACAGGCAGGAATATTTTTAAAAGGAAAAATACTTTTGCCGGCAGTGACAAGCAGCGTAAAGATGATTTTCAGGATATTATTGACAGGCAGGATATCAGGGCTGTAATTTGTGCAAGAGGCGGATATGGTACAATAAGAATCATTAATAAAATAGATTTCAGGAAATTCATACAAAACCCAAAATGGATTGTGGGATTTAGTGATATCACTGTTTTTCATACATGTTTACAGAAGAATATTAAATGTGAAAGCATACATGCTTTAATGCCCGGGAGCTTTTCTGAGAGCGAGATTGAGAGTAAATCCCTTAATTCATTAAAGAATGTTTTGTTCGGGGAGAATATAAATTACGAAATACCTTCTCATTCTCTAAACAGCTATGGGGAAGCAGAGGGCACCCTGGTTGGCGGCAATTTATCAGTTTTATACAGCTTGCAGGGAACAAATCTTGAAATTGAGACGGATGATAAAATTCTTTTTATTGAAGATGTTAATGAATACCTTTATCATGTTGACAGGATGATTTCAAATTTAAAGCTTAGCGGAAAGCTCGATAATTTGAGGGGACTGGTGGTAGGACACATGAGCAGGATGAAGGATTCGCCCGTTGCCTTCGGAGAGAATGCTTGCGAAATAATACATAGGGAAGTTAAGGATTACAGGTACCCGGTTATTTTTAATTTTCCCACAGGGCACGTTAAGCCAAACATGGCATTAATATTAGGCAGAAGAATAAAAATGACCGTGGATCCCCAGGCAAGTAAATTAATTTTTGAATAATCTTTAGTAATTGATGTCAGAACGTATTGAACTTGGAAAGAGAGGGGAATCGCTGGCAATAGAATATTTAAAGCTTAACGGGTACAGGATACTGGAGAAAAACTGGAGGACCAGTCACAGGGAAGTTGATATTATTGCACAGGATAATAATGAAATAGTTTTTATAGAGGTTAAGACCCGTACCGGTATTTATTCCGGTAATCCTGTTGAAGCAGTAAATGTTCAAAAGCAGAGATTATTAATTGACGCAGCTGAAGAATATATTATTTCCAATAACATTGATCTGGAAGCAAGGTTTGATATTATCTCGGTTATTATTAATGGTCATAAGCAGAATATTAATCATATAAAAGAGGCTTTTTATTCAGGTATTAATTAAAACAAAAATGAATATTGAAGATATCCATGAATATTGTCTCCAAAAACTCCACCTTTATGAAAAACAAAATCCTGACAACAACCAAATTTCTGCAAAGTACTGTTTTAGTTCTAATCCTTTCTCTGTTCCTTGTTTCATACAAAAATGAGCCGAAACCACCAACTGTTGATGAGGCAAAAGCTGCCATCATGTAAAAGATAAAGTTCGCAAATGAGAAGTGGGCTTCGGGCGATCCAATGGGCTTCATGGAATGTGCAGCACAGGATGTCATCTGGATCGATGACCTTGGTGCACAGAATTCTGTAAGTGGATATGACACCCTTGCGAAATACCTGGAAACCTTTAAAGGCCAGATTCCTCCGCATGTGATCCCGAACTGGCTATTGAATTACGTGAACAACATCCTGAAGTTACTCCGGCATATCACTTCAACAAAGTCATTATCCATTTTTAATATACTGTGAAAAGGTTATCTATGGGAAATTTAGATCACGAGAATAATTGGTTGAAATTATTCGGGTTAATCAACTTAAAGGAATGTTCCGGGTATGAATAGGCAAACTCTTTTGGAATTGACACTTTTTTGTCTGTTGCATATTTAAATTCATAGGCATGCAACATCCCGCTATGTTCTTCAATATAGTCGATTTCCTTTTGGCTGTATGTACGCCAAAAATATTTATTTACAAATTTCCTGTTGTTCTCAAGATATTTCATCCTTTCAACTATGCAAAAATTCTCCCAAATTCCGCCAATATCATTTCGCAGTAACAATGGGTTAAAATTTTGTATTAAACTATTCCTGATTCCCAAATCATAAAAATATATTTTTTGGTTTTTGCTTATTTCGTTTCTTAAATTGCGCGAAAATGCGTGTAACCTGAAAATTACAAAACTTTTTTCCAGTAATTCAATGTATCTCAGGACAGTATGCGAATTCTGTTTTAATAGTCTTGCCAGTTCATGGAGCGAGACCTCTGAACCAAGCTGCAAAGCCAAAGCACGTAATAAATCAATTATGAGGTTGGGCTTTTTGATATTTTGATATTGTAATACATCTTTGTACAAATAACTGCTGGATATATCATTCAGCTCTTCTATGGAATCTTCTTCATTTTTATCATACACATCAGGATATAAACCAAAACGTAAAATGTTATCAATTCGTGCATTTATATCTATTTGTGAGTAAACCTGGGAAATTTCGTTTAACGAAAAAGGATATAGTGCAAATTTACGGGTTCTTCCTGTAAGTGGTTCACTTATTTCATTGGCCAGGTCGAAGCCGGAAGAACCAGTTGCAATCACCTGGATTTCCGGAAAAGTATCGACAATAATTTTTAAAACAAGGCCAATATTCTGAATTGACTGAGCTTCATCCAAAATAACAAGCTTATGGTTACTGATTAAATCTTTTAGTTTTTCGCTGTTGGTGGTTTCAAGTACTGTTTTATTTTGCAGGAGTTCACAGTTGATGTATTTACTTTGTGGATATTCTTTTAATAATTGCTTTGATAATGTCGTTTTCCCAACCCTTCTCGCACCGTAAATAACAATGACCTTACCTTTGAAAAGGTTTTTTTGAATCTGATGGCGTATGTCACGTAATAAATGCAAAAAATATTATATTAATATACAAATATACAAAATTTTGAAGTTTACTTCAAAATTTATAATAAAATATTGAAGTTAATTTCAATTATTCCCGATTTGAGATATTCAAACATTGCAACACTACAGCTTAAGTAAAAGGATATGACTTTACGTTTATGGTATAGTAATATATACATGCTCAAGAAAAATTAGGAATCTTTTATATTTGCATTATACAAAAAACGTCAGATGAACTTTGAAGAAATCCGAACCTATTGTCTGTCTAAGCCCGGTGTTACTGAAAGCCTGCCTTTTAATGATACAGCTTTAGTTTTTAAAGTCATGGATAAAATGTTTGCCTTGCTTGACTTATCAGAGGATAGCAGGGGATTAACCCTGAAGTGTGATCCGGAACTGGCACTGGAGCTACGCGAACAACATCCTGAAGTTACTCCTGCCTATCACTTCAACAAGGAGCACTGGAATACGGTTGTAATCGACGGGACAATAAGGGATAAACTTATTTTTAGCTGGATTGATAAATCATATAATATGGTCGTTCAAAAACTACCTAAAATAAAATTAGAAGAACTGAAATCATTATAGAATATTATTTGTTAAGTATCAAAGACAATAATTTCACAGGTAATTATTTAACTAAAATACAAATATATGAAAAAGTTAGTCAGATATTTTTTCCAGGGGTTGCTGTATTTGGCACCTACTGCTGTGACAATGTATATTGTCTACCTGGTTTTCACATTTATTGACAAGCCGATAAGGCATTATATTGTTAAAATTTTTGACATTGACATCCCGGGTGCAGGATTACTAATAATAGTTACGGGCATAACATTGCTGGGATTTGTCGGGCAGACTATCCTTTTCAGGCCGATACGGCTTTTAGTTGACAGAATAATGAAGAGTGCGCCCTTAATAAAGGTAATTTATTCATCAATAAAGGACTTATTATCGGCATTTGTCGGGAAGGAGAAGAAGTTCAAACAGCCGGTGATGGTTAAGGTCAACCTGGTTTCTAATCTTGAAAAGATGGGATTTATAACCCAGGAGGATCTTTCAGACATAGGTATCAGGGATAAGGTATCGGTATATTTTCCGCACTCATATAATTTTTCAGGGGAAATGTTTATAGTCCCCAGGGAACACATCACTTTGCTTGATATTCCTGCAGCCGATGCGATGAAGTTCATTGTTTCCGGCGGTGTAGCGAAAGTCTGAATTTGAGGTATTATTTTAATTATACCGGACTGCGGAACAATCCTTCTACTGAAAGGTATCTTTCACCGGTATCGTAATTAAATGCCAGGATTACTGATTTTTCAGGTATCTCAGGAAGTTTTTTGGCCACTGCCGCTAAAGTCGCAC